>BNJS01002031.1_pt1 | contig 77039 bp, 85 predicted proteins | sample 8540461 | NCBI WGS metagenome assembly BNJS01 (sample SAMD00202454, study PRJDB9452) | human saliva metagenome | isolation source: human saliva | place: Japan
TTTTTTTATCGGCGATGTTGCGGTTGAAAATGTGGTAGTTTTTCTTTTGGCAAAGCCGATGTTGTAGGGCGCGCTGATGTCGCGGATTAAAAACCAAATCGCGGTTGCGCACCAATACGGTGGGATCGATAACGACATCATATTGCCCCTGCAATCGAGCGTACGGTTTCCCGATACGAGCGTACGCTTTTGGCTTGGACAATATGCACCGCGTCGATATGCGGATTGGCGTCAAACAGGCTGCGGTTGGCCTCGGTGCAGACCACGCCGATGCGGATGTGCGGCGCGGATTTTTTGATTTCGCGAAAGGCAAACGAGCTGACGATGTAGTCGCCGATTTTGCCGTCTTGGCGCAAAAAAACAGAATGCCGCCGATATTCTCCGGCGCAAGCGGCTTTTTCAGACGGCACCGGCGCACGGTCGAGCCACGCCTTGCCCGCACGGATGCGCAGCGTTTGCAGGCGTTTTTTGATGGCTTTGAACAGGGTTTTAGCGGTCATTTTTGGGGTCTTTTGGGTGCGGACGGCCTATTCGTTCCCTCTCCTGCTTGCGGGGAGGGCTAGGGGTGGGGGCGTTTGCGACTTCGGGAACATTACGAGGCTGGCAAAGCGTTTCTGTGAAACGCCACCCCTCCCTCAACCCTCCCCCGCGCGAGCGCAGGAGAGGGAGTTGGAAACCCTAGTCGTTTTCAGTTTTTCAGACGGCCTATCCGCTCCGTCATTCCTGCGCAGGCGGGAATCTTTTTTCGGCTGCGGAAATGGTGGTTTTATCCGCTGCTGCCCGTGATTCGGAGCAGATTCCCGCCTGCGCGGGAATGACGGCGGTTGGGGTTTCAGGCTGCTTTTCAGACGGCCTTTTACCGAATCGTTTTGCTGTAAATATATTGCGCCCTTTGTGCCCATAAAGGTTCGCCCCCGTATCGGCAAATCCGCGGCTTTGGTACAGGCCGATGGCGGCGCGGTTGGCGTGGTGTACGCCGAACACGATTTCGTCGCAGTCGGGCAATATGCTGCGGATGAGCGGCGCCAATTTATCGTCAGCCAGCGCCGCGCGGGCGCAGCCTTGACCCTGATATGCGGGGTTGACCGACATCGAGCGCAGCAATACGGCGCGGGGGTTGGCGCTGTAAGTAAGGCGGTCGCCGCCTTTATCAAGGATGAAAAAAATCCGATGGGGCGGTTTTGGCACAAAAATGGTTACGGCCAAACAGTCGGGCGCGACGAACCGGCCGTTTTGCAGCCGCTCTTGGGGCGAAACCGAGTATTGTGCTTGCTCTCCGTGCAGACGGTAGTCCAAATCGGCGGCGTGTGCGGGGTCGTACAGCACAAGGGTAATGGTTTGGGGCATGGCGTGTTTTCCTGTTTGGCGGGCACTTGGCTTGTTTTCAGGCTGCTTTGAGGCCGTCTGAAAGCAAGGTGTCGGATACAAGTATCCGACTTGCGGCTATTGCAATAAAGGCAGTATGTTTGCAGGCTGATTATTTGAACATATTTTTAATAATGCCCATTACGCTGCGTGAAATGGCGTTGGTGACTTGGCGGTTGATTTGGCTGCCGATGGCGTCGGCAACGTTGTAGCCCAAACCTTGACCGGATTTTTTACGTCCGCCGCTCAAACCGCCGATCAGTCCGCCGAGGATGCCAGGATCGGCATTGGCAGCTTCTTTTTCTGCGGCTTTTTGTGCTTTTTCCTGCTCTTTGGCGGCATTTACGGCTTCTTTTTCAGCGGCAGCCTGGCTGTCTGCTTCGGCCAATGCTTCAAAAGCAGAGTAGTTGTCCACCATGTCTTTATAGGTCGGATACAAATCGTCGTTTTTGGAACAAACGGTTGCGCTCTTCTGCGGCAAGCGGGGTTAAAGAAGATTGCGGCGGCAGGATAAGGGCGCGTTCTACCGGCTCAGGGCATACCTTTTTTTCATCAAGGAAGGAAACGAGGGCTTCGCCGACGCCAAGTTCGGCAATCGCTTCGGCAACTTTGATGTTTGGGTTGCTGCGGAAGGTTTCGGCAGCGGCTTTGACTGCTTTTTTTGGTCGCGCGGTGTGAAGGCGCGCAGGGCGTGTTGTACGCGGTTACCCAGTTGGCCGAGGATGGTATCGGGCAAGTCGAGCGGATTTTGGGTGACGAAATATACGCCCACGCCTTTGGAACGGATCAGGCGCACGACTTGTTCGATTTGTTCGACCAGTGCATTGGCGGCATTGTCGAACATCAAATGCGCTTCGTCGAAGAACATCACGAATTTTGGTTTGTCCAAATCGCCGACTTCGGGCAGGGTTTCAAACAATTCTGCCAGCATCCACAGCAAAAAAACGCGCTGTACATACGCGGCGAGCGCATCAGTTTTTTTCGGAGTTAAGGATGTTGATGATGCCTTTGCCGTTGTCGGTTTGCATCCAGTCTTGCAGGTTGAGGGAAGGTTCGCCAAAGAATTTTTCTGCGCCTTCGTTTTCCAAAGTCAGCAGTTGGCGTTGAATCGCGCCGATACTGGCGGCAGAAACGTTGCCGTATTGCGTGCGGTATTCCGAAGCGTGGTCGGAAACGTGTTTCAACATGCTGCGCAGGTCTTTTAAGTCCAGAATGTGCCAGCCTCTGTCGTCGGCAACTTTAAACACGAGGTTGAGCAGGCCTTCCTGCGTGTCGTTCAGATTCATCAGGCGGGCCAAAAGCATAGGGCCCATTTCTGAAACGGTGACGCGTACGGGAATACCGGTTTCGCCGTAAACATCCCAAAAGCGCACGGGGAAACTTTGCAGCCATTGCTCGCCCAAATCAAACTCGGCAATGCGTTCGCCCACTTTGCCGCTGTTGGCACCGGCTTGCGCGATGCCCGACAAATCGCCTTTGACATCGACTAAGAATACAGGGACGCCTTCGCTGCTGAAGGCTTCCGCCATGCGGCGCAGGGTAACGGTTTTACCCGTACCGGTCGCACCGGCGATCAAGCCGTGGCGGTTGGCCATTTTGCCTTGGATTTCGAGCGTTTTCCCGTCGGCACGCGCAATTTGAAATGTAGTCATGATTATTCCTTAGAATCCGTGATGTGAAACAATTTGTTGTCTTAAAAAACAAGCATTTTAACGTTTGCGGCGAGGGGATTCAACCAAGCAAAGTTTCAGACGGCCTTAAGTTTTGCAAAGGTTTTTTTGCAGTGATTGGACAAGGTTGAAATCTGCTATAATTTCATCCAATCTGCAACCGTCTGACAAGGCGGTTGTTTTCTTTGTTTTTTGAATATTTTTTACGAAAGCGAAAGTCGGAATGACTGCACAACAAGCCCCTTTGGGCGAAAAAACCATGGCTGTGCTGATGGCGATGTTGGTCGCGCTGATGCCGTTTTCTGTTGATGCTTATCTGCCTGCGATTCCCGAAATGGCAAAGTCGCTAGGGTTCGGACATCCACCGTATTGAGCAAAGCCTGAGCTTTTTTATGTTTGGCGTGGCGTTTGGTCAGGTGGTCGGCGGTTCGATTTCGGATATTAAAGGCCGCAAACCTGTCGCCTTGGTGGGCTTGAGCATTTACTTTGCCGCTGTTGTCGGTTTGACGATGGTGAATAATGTCGAGCAGCTGTTGAACTTGCGTGCTTTGCAGGCATTTGGCGCGGGGATGACCGTGGTGATTTCCGGCGCGATGGTGCGCGATTATTATTCCGGACGCAAAAGCCGCGCAGATGTTTGCCTTAATCGGTATCATTCTGATGATTGTGCCATTGATGGCGCCGATGATTGGTGCAGGCTTGCAGAATTTGGGCGGCTGGCGCATGATTTTTGGCTTTCTGGCCTGCTATTCGCTGCTGCTTTGGGGTTTGATGTGGTATTTCCTGCCCAAGCCGCATCAAAAAGGCAAAATCAGCATGGACGTGTTCGGCGTGGTGGCAGGCAGGTTTAAACGCGTTTTGAGGACGCGTGCCGCGATGGGCTATTTGTTTTTCCAGGCTTTCAGTTTTGGTTCGATGTTTGCCTTTTTTTGACCGAATCGTCGTTCGTGTACCAACAACTGTATCATGTTTCGCCAAACCAATATGCTTGGATATTTGCGCTCAATATCATTACCATGATGTCGTTTAACCGCGTTACCGCATGGCGTTTGAAAACCGGTACGCATCCGCAAAACATCCTCAAATGGGGCATTATCGTCCAATTTGCCGCCAATCTGCTGATGACGGTTTTGGTATTGTCGCTGTCTCTGCCGCCTTTGTGGGCTTTGGTGCCATGCGTGATGTTTTCAGTAGGTACGCAAGGCTTGGTCGGAGCGAACACTCAAGCCTGCTTTATGAGCTATTTCAGCGCAGAGGGCGGCAGCGCAAATGCGGTTTTAGGCGTGTTCCAATCCCTTATCGGCGCATCGGTCGGCATGGCAACGACTTGGCTGCACAATGGTTCCGCCTTGGTGATGACCGGTATGATGTTGAGCTCGACCATATGCGGTATCGTGCTGTTGTGGGTTTGCTCGCATCAGGCTTGGATGAAAAACGATAAAAAAGAATATGTTTAACCTTCGGGCCGTCTGAAAAACGGTTTCAGACGGCCTCAACACTATATTGAAGAAATTAACCATGAGTACCAGCAAACAACGCCCCATCGGCGTATTCGATTCCGGCGTCGGCGGCTTGACCAACGTCCGCGCCCTGATGGAACGCCTGCCGATGGAAAACATCATCTATTTCGGCGATACCGCACGCGTTCCCTACGGCACCAAATCCCGCGCCACCATTGAAACCTTCGCCATGCAGATTGTCGATTTCCTGCTGGAAAACGATGTCAAAGCACTGGTTATCGCGTGCAACACCATCGCCGCCGTTGCCGGACAGAAAATCCGCCAAAAAGCAGGCAATATGCCCGTATTGGACGTCATCTCCGCCGGTGCGGAAGCCGCTTTGCAAACCACCAAAAACAACCGAATCGGCATTATCGCGACCAATACCACCGTCAACAGCAATGCCTACGCGCGCGCCATTCATTCGAAAAAAACAACGACACGCTGGTGCGCACACAAGCCGCGCCACTGCTTGTGCCATTGGTGGAAGAAGGCTGGCTCGATCACGAAGTCACCCGTCTGACCGTACGCGAGTACCTGAAGCCGCTCTTGGCCGACGACATCGACACGCTGGTGTTGGGTTGTACCCACTTCCCACTGCTCAAACCGCTTATCGGCCATGAAGCACAAAACGTCACCTTGGTCGATTCCGCCATCACCACCGCCGAAGCCACCGCCAAAGCCTTGGCGCAAGCAGGTTTGCTGAATACAGAAAACGACAACCCGGATTACCGCTTCTACGTCAGCGACATCCCACTGCGCTTCCGCACCATCGGCGAACGCTTCTTAGGCAGAAGTATGGAGCAGATTGAGATGGTAACGTTGGGTTGATTGGAAATATTAAAGGCCGTCTGAAAGGTAAAAACAAGGTTAAAGTCGGCGAGATTCACAACGAAGAAGATGCGATTAAAGAAATTGCCAAACTCGAAAAAGCCATGCAGCAGGCGGCTCGAGATTTGCAGTTTGAAGAGGCAGCGGTGTTAAGGGATAGGATTCGGGGGATTAAGGAGAATTTGTTGTTTGGGGCGGATTGAGTAAAATATTAAAATTAACATTTCTAGTAATTTATATCTTATTATGTAAATAGGAAAATTTCATGAAAAAACAAGACGTAGAAGTTGCTGAAAAGGTTTATGAATTAGCAATAGAATTAAGAAATTTTGAAATCTCTCAGTTAATTCAAAGAAATAATTTTTTTATGGTTACACAGGGGATTTTATTAGCAGCAATAACACAGTCAGCAAATTCCATACCTATTGTTAGTTTTATAATGTGCATAGCAGGTCTATTGCTTTCAGTTTTACAGATTCTTATGGCATGTGGAGCAAAATATTGGCAAGATAGATGGGAAATAGGTGCTGAGAATGCTGAAAAAATTCTTGAGAGGTTACTAAATAATGAAGAAGAGCGGAAAATCTTTATTGAGGTTATGAAACCTAGTAATAGGTTGATTGAAACAGAATAGATTCTTACGTTCTGGTATAAAAAGAGAAAAATGTCTACTTGGGAAAATATACGCTCATATTATTTGTTTTTTTAAAACCATCTGTAGTATTCAATTTACATGCTATATGTTTGTAATTATTTGGCTTTCTTTATTATCATACAATTAATTTTTGTGATATTCCCTAAATTTTATAGGATTTCCCAAATAAGCGAGCGTATGTAGGGGGTAGCCTACGCATGCGTTTTTATACCTGCCTGTTGCCCAAAGGCCGTCTGAAAGCCTAATCAGCTTGTTCAGATGGCCTTTTCTATTTCACCATTCCCGCAAAAGACCATAAAACCGCGTGCATTGCTGCAACACACCCTACCTGCAGATGGCACAAACTTTAAAACCGAGGTGTAGAGTGTGTGCGGTACGCACCACGCGTTCTTAGTGATTCAAAAACCATTGTTTCAAACTTTCAGACAATTTCAAACGTGGTCTGAAAACTTTTTAGAATACAAGGCCGTCTGAAATCCAGTTTTCAGACGGCCTTATTGTTTATCTTGCTTCAAAATCTAACAGTCAAACTCGGCAATCACCGGTGCGTGATCGCTGGGGCGTTCTTGGGCGCGGGTTTCTAGGTCGACGGTGACGTCGGTAAGGGTGGCGGCGAGTTCGGGGCTGGTGAGGATGTGGTCGATGCGCAGGCCGAGTTTGCGTTGGAACATGGCGCCGCGGTAGTCAAACCATGTGTAGAACGCGCCTTCGGGGTGGATTTTGCGCAGGCTGTCGGTCAGGCCGAGGTCGAGCAGGTTTTTAAACCATTGTCTTTCGATGGAGGAGCAATGGATTTTTTCGTGCCATTTTTCGGGGTCGTAGCAGTCGGCATCGGCCGGGGCGATGTTGAAGTCGCCGAGCAGGACGAGTTTGGGGTGTGCGGCCATTTCGGCGCGGACGAATTCGGTCAATGCAGTAAACCATTGTTCTTTGTATTGGAATTTGGGGCTGTCCAGGGCTTCGCCGTTGACGCAATAGACGTTGATGACACGCACGCCGTTGATGGTGGCGGCGATGACGCGGCGTTGCTGGTCGTCGGGGAGAGCAGGCAGGCCGCAATGTACGTCTTGTGGTTCGTGGCGGCTGATGATGGCGACGCCGTTGTAGGTTTTTTGGCCGCTCCAGACGCAGTGCCAGCCCATCATTTGTAGGGCGGCGGCCGGGAATTTGTCTTGGTCGAGTTTGAGTTCTTGTAAGGCGAGTATGTCGGCTTGGTGGTCGGCCAGCCAGTTTTGTACTTGGGGCAGGCGGACGTTTAGGGAATTGACGTTCCAAGTGGCGATTTTCATGATGTTTCCGTGTGTGTTGTTGGGTGGGAAGACGGCGGATTGCGCCTGTGGGAATGGGCGGTATTGTATAGCGGATTGGTTTATTTCGATATGGGATGAAAGGGAAGGCCGTCTGAAAGCTGATGTTTCAGACGGCTTTGATTGTGATGTGGAATCATTTGTTTATTCTGCTTGGTCTTTGAGCGTGCGCAGGGTATTGAGGATGGTGGTGGCTTCTTCGGAGATGATGCGGTATTCGATGATGCGGTGGTAGCGTGTGAAATCGATGATGCCTTCGGTGCGCAGGCGTGCGAGGTGGTTGGCGATGCCGGTCGGGGAGGAGTCGAGCGCTTGTGCCAGTTCGGTAATGCTGCGGTCGCCGTCAAGCAGCAGAAAAAGGATGGCCATGCGTTCGGGGTTGGCAATCAGTTTGAGAATGGTAGAGAGACGCTTGATTTCCATATTATTGTTCCTTTTGTCTGTTATATGAACGCTTGATTTGAATTAAATTTGGATGATTGTAGTTTTTATTAAGATTAATCTTATAATTCAAAATCTTACCTTGCAGTGTACACGGTTTTGTAAAATTTGAGGGCATTGTTTTGCAATTTTTTTGTTTATTTTCGATATCTTGCTTCGGTTGCGAAAATAGATTGAAAAGAGACGAAAAGGCCGTCTGAAATGTTCCGTTGCAGATGATTTTGCTGGCGGATGTTTCAGACGGCCTTTGATTTGGCTTTAAGTTGTTTTTTCTTTTATGTTTGTTTGGAATCAGTCGATTGATTGTTTTTAAACAAACAACAAGATTTTATGATTCTATGCTGAGTGCTACACGCCAAGGGCTTGTCAGACGCTTGTACGTGTTGTCGAAATGCGACTACTTTTTCTTCCAGCCTGCGGTCATGGCGAAGGTAATGGGGTCGTAGTATTTTGGCAGCTTGGACGGAATGCCAACATCGTTACGGTACACGACGCGGTAGCGGTCGGCGAACCAGTTTGGAACGATGGTGTATTGGTGGCGGATCAATCGGTCGAGCGCGCGCGAGGTGGTTTGCAGCTCTTTGCGGTTGGTAAAGCTGTTGAAATGGGTCAGCAGTTTTTCAACCGCGGGATGACAGACGCCGGATAGGTTGCGGCTGCCTTCGGTTTTGGCGGCGGCGCAGCTGAAGTAGTCGTATTGCTCGTTGCCGGGGCTTTCGCTGTTGCCGTAGTAACCGGTGGTTACGTCAAAATCGAAGTCGTTCATGCGTTTTTGATACACGGCGGAATCAGCGGTGCGCACGTTCATGGTAATGCCGATTTTGGCGAGGTCGCGTTGCCATTTGGCGGTAATGCGTTCGTAGTTTTTGCTTGGGGCGAGGAATTCAAAGGTCAGCGGTTTGCCTTGTTTGTCGACTGCTTTGCCGTTTTTGTATTGATAGCCGCCTTTTTCAAGCAGGGCGCGTGCTTTGAGCAGGTTGGGGCGCACGCCCAGTTTGGGGTCGGTAACCGGCGGCATAGGGACGTCTTGATCCAATACGCCATCGGGCAGCTTGGTACCCAATGATTTGAGCAATGCGGTTTCCGCGCTGTCAGGCTTGCCAGTTGCGGCCATGGTGCTGTTGGTGAAGAAGCTGTCGGTGCGGCGGTATGCGCCGTAGAAGATGCGGCTGTTGACGCTTTCGTAGTCGAAGCTTTCAATCAAGGCGCGGCGGACGTAAATATTGTCCAAGGGCTTGTGGCGCATATTGATGACGAAGCCTTGCATACCGGCTGTGCTGTTTTGTACCCATTCGTGTTTGGATAGATTACGTTTTTGAGGACTTCGTCGGAGTAGGCGCGCGCCCAGTTGCGGGCGACGTTTTCTTGTACGAAGTCATATTGGCCGCCTTTTAACCCTTCGATGCGGACCACTTCGTCTTTGACGTATTTGATGCGGATGTGGTCGTAATTGTAACGGCCTTTGCGCACGGGCAGATTTTGCGCCCAGTAGTTTTTGTCGCGGACAAACTCGCTGATGCGGCCGTTTTCGGCTTTGGCGAAACGGTAGGGACCGGAGCCGATCGGCAGGCTGTTGGGTGCGGCAGCCAGGCCTTTGGGATAGCTTTTATGCGAGAAGACGGGCAGGCTGCCGAGAATCATGTGCAATTCTGAGTTGCGCTGCTTGAAGCGGAACACGACGGTGCGGTCGTTGGGCGTTTCTACTTTGGCCACGTCGCTCCAGTAGAAGTGGTACATGGGGGCAGCGGCTTTGTCTTTGGTCAGGATGTTAAATGAAGCGGCAACGTCTTTGGCCAAAACGGGGTCGCCGTTGTGGAATTTGGCTTTGGGGTTGATTTTGAAGGTAACGGAAAGGCCGTCCGGCGCCAGGGCGATGTCTTCGGCAATCAGGCCGTAAACGGCGTAAGGTTCGTCCATACTTTGCTCGGTCAGGGTGTCAAGCGTCAGCATACTGATGCCGTATTCGTGGTTGCCTTTGAGGGTAAAGGGGTTGAGCGTGTCAAAAGCACCGAGGAAAGGCGTGGTAAATGAGCCGCCTTTGGGGGCGTTGGGATTGACGTATTCAAAAGCGGTGAAGTTGGCCGGATATTTGGGTGGTTGGCCAAGGCCTACGCCGTGGGCGGCAAAGGCGGCAGATGGAATCAAACCGAGCAGAGAGAGTAGGGCTGGTGTTTTCATCTATTTATCCTTGTAGGTCGAATGTAATATTCAGTAGTGTGCCGATTATAGCAAAGGCCGTCTGAAACTTGATATTTTTGGTTTCAGACGGCATCAGGTTTAAGAGGATTGTTTTTTTGTATGGGCGCCGAACTCGGCAAGCGTCATGTTTAAGGTTTCCAAGCAGGGCTGCATAATGTGGTCAACCGTTTGATTGACCTTATCTTTATTAAGCGTTTGCGGACGGTAGACAAAGAGTTTGAACAGCTCCGCCAAGTCGATGGACTCCGCCCCCATTTTCAAGACCCAGCCCTGACGGCCGGAATAGACATAGCCGTGTTGCGCCAGTTTTTCCAAAAGCTCGCCCAATTCATCAAAGCCCATATTGATATGCCGTCTGAACTCCTGCACCGGCAATGCCTTGCCGTTTTGTTGGGCAGAATCGAGCAGCAGCAGGATTTTCAATACATCGTCAAAGCGGCCGCGCGCATCCAGGCTGCGGCGGAACGCTTCGCCGCGCCAGTAGGACAGGGACGAGGTCAAAACCGCGCCGCCCAATACCAGCGTCCATAATAGGTTGAGCCACAACAGGAAAAACGGTACTGCGGCAAATGCGCCGTAAATTGATTTGTAGCCGTCAAAGTTACCCATGTACCAAGTGAACAAAAAGCGTGCCGTTTCCAAGCAAAACGCCGTTACGGCCGCGCCGACCAAAGCATGGCTGGCAGGCACGAAACGGTTGGGCACAAAGCGGTATAAGCCCCATAGCAGTACCGTAATAAATGAAACCGCGGTTATGACCCTCAGCCATTCCGAGCCGCCCACTACTTGCACCTGACCGATTATGACTGACAGGCCCACGCCCAAAGACAAAGGCCCAAACGTCAGCAACGCCCAATACACCAAAAATTGCATCATCCAAGGCCGTTGCGAATTGACGCGCCAAATCCGGTTGAACGCATTGTCTATCGTCCGAATCAGCATCAGCGAGGTTACGACCAACATCACACTACCGATCGCCGTCAGCTTGGTAGCCTTATCGCGGAACGCATTGATGTAGTCAAACACCATGTCCGCGCCCTGTGGAACGATGGTGCGGTTGATAAAAGAGATAAATTCCCCCGACCATTGGTCGAAAACAGGGAAGGCCGAAGCGATGACGACCATCACCGTCAACACGGGCACCAAAGCCAAAAGCGTCGTAAACGTCATGCTTGCCGCCACCTGCGGCACGCGCTCCTCATCAAAACGGCGCATGACAAACCAAGCGAACGCCACGCCTTTACTTTTTAAAAAACCTTGCCACCATTGCGAAAACGGCATAACCTTTTCTCACTTCTAAATTGAAATTTTTTCTTTTCAGACGGCCCGAGTATTTAAAAGGCCGTCTGAAACCTGACAGCATTGTAACGGAAACCCCAAATGAACCCAAATCCCCTGAAAATCCTCGTCCTCTTTTATTCCCAAAACGGCAGCACGCGCAACCTTGCCCGCCAAATCGCACGCGGTATCGAAAGCGTGGAGGGATGCGAAGCCGTGTTGCGTACCGTTCCCAAAGTTTCCACCGTTTGCGAAGCCGTTGAAAAAGGCATTCCCGACGAAGGCGCGCCATACGCGACTGCCGACGACCTCAAAAACTGCGCCGGCCTTGCGCTCGGCAGCCCGACACGTTTCGGCAATATGGCCGCCGCGATGAAATATTTTATCGACGGCACCATTCCCCTTTGGTTCGGTGCAGAACTCGTCGGCAAGCCTGCCACCGTATTCACCAGTACATCTTCTCTGCACGGCGGCCAAGAAAGCACCTTGCTGACCATGATGCTGCCCCTGCTGCACCACGGCATGGTCATCAGCGGCATTCCCTATACCGAGTCCGCGCTCAGCAATACCCAAAGCGGCGGCACGCCTTACGGCGCAAGCCATGTTTCCGGCCACGACAGCAAGCCGGCATTGACCGCCGAAGAAAACGACATTGCCTTTGCACAAGGTAAACGTTTGGCAGAATTGGCACGAAAATTGGCAGACTGATTTTTTGTGATAAAAAGATTGAGGCCGTCTGAAAACCTGATGATTCAGTTTTCAGACGGCCTTTTTAGTTATTTATAACTAGTAAACAAATAAATATTTCTAATTAAACAAAACTACTTAGAAAATAGGGATTGGAACATAGTTTCATCGGACTACATCTTTTTGATAGAATCTGCCACCAAATTAAAACATCAGCTAACTGGAGAAGCTATGTCACTACCCGTATTTCCCTATGGCAAATTAAGCTTTGCCGTCAGTCTGGCGCTGTGTTCGGCGTATTCTTTCGCAACCGAAGTAGAAAATAGCCAGCCGCAAGAACATGTCGATTTGCCGACAGTTACCGTCCAAGGTGTTGGAAAACAAACTACTTCCAACTACACCATTCCCGCATCTTCCGCCGCAACAGGCATCCGCCTGACCCAGCGCGAAACGCCGCAGTCCTTGTCTGTCGTTACCGAAAAACAAATGGACGACCAAGGTTTGGATACCTTGCAGGACGTGTTGAAACAAACACCGGGCGTGTTCCACAGCAAAATGGGCAACAACGTTTCCGGCCACAGCCAATTTATTTCGCGCAGTCAGGCGATTGACAGCATTTCCGTGGACGGCGCGCCCAAATTCCTTTACGACGGTAAAGCCATCCGCCGCGGCACCAACAATCTGGACAGCACATTGTACGAACAAGTCGTCGTCGTACGTGGCGCAAGCGGTTTGTCCAACGGCGGTATGGGCGAGCCGGGTGGTACGGTTGCTTTGGAACGCAAAAAACCGACTGCCAAACCTGCCATCAGCGTGGAAGCCGGTGTCGGTTCGTGGAACCACTACCGCTTCGTCCTTGATGCCAATCAGCCTTTGAATGCAGACAATACCTTGCGCGGCCGCGCTATTTTGGTCAGCGACCACGGCGGCGATTACCTGCCGAACACTTCGCGCCATAATCACACTTTCTACGGTACTTTGTCTTACGATATCACGCCGCAAACCCAATGGCGCCTCGGTACAGAAATACACCGTTTCCGCAATACCGGCAGCTCGCGTTTCAGCTACCTGACTGCAGCAGGTTCGCGCCGTACTGGATTCATACCATTTGAGTCTTCGCCGCGCAGCAATTCTTCCGCACGCTGGGCATACGGCAAGGACACCAGTGCCGAAGTATTCACTTCCCTCAGCCATGAGTTTGACAACGGCTGGAAACTGACAGGCAATTACAGCCATGTTTCGGGCAAAAACGACATCGTTTCAGGCATTGCCGGTACATACGAAATCAATCCCGACTATTCCGCGCTCTTTACATCCGACCGCGATCGCAGCAAATATCGCGACCAAGATTTCTCCCTGACTTTGGATGGTCACTATCCTGCATTGGGCCGTTCGCATGAGTTCAATGCGGGCATCAGCTATCAGGACAACAAAGAAAACCTGTCTTTCTATGAAGAAGGCGAATCGACGATTCCTGATTTGCGTAAATTTGACGGCAACATCGCCAAACCCGATATGCCGTATCTGCGCGATGGTTTTTCACGCATGAAAAACCTGTCGGTTTACGGCTCGACCCGTTTCAAACTGACCGACAAGCTCGCCTTTATCGGCGGCAGCCGTTTTGTGGATTGGCGTTACCGTTACAGCACCAGCCGTAACAAATTCGCACACAGCAGCCACAAACAAAACGTTTTCATTCCTTATTTGGGCGTAACCTACGACATCGGCGACAATCTGACTGCCTATGCGTCTTACACCACCATTTTCCGTCCGCAAGTGCGTTACCTGACCAAAGACGGCGCAGCGCTTAAACCACAGCGCGGCAAAACCTACGAGACCGGTTTGAAAGCGTCATGGTTTGAAGGCCGTCTGAATGCTTCCGCTTCCGTCTTTATGAACAAACGCGACCATTTGGGCGTTGTCGCAGGCAAATTCGCGAATGGCGAGGAATACTACCGCGCAGCCGACAACACCACAACAAAAGGCGTGGAACTCTCTGTCGGCGGCCGCCTGAGCGATAAATGGCTGCTGAATGCGTCTTATGCACGTTCCAAAATCAAAGACAGCGAAGGTGTTCAACTGCATCCGTCTTATCCGGTTCATTTGTTCAAACTCTTTACCGCGTATGACGTAACCGACCGTTTGAACCTGGGTGCCAACGTCAACTGGCAAGTCGCAGCCACACGCTGGACGAATACCCTGCAGACATCAATCCGGCCGCCGCGGCCGCGTTGACCCAACGTCCGTACGCAACGCTGGACTTGACCGGTCATTACAAAATCGGCAAATCCACCCGCATCAGTTTGGACTTTGAAAACGTGTTTAACAAACGCTATCGCACCATGCCGGATATTCACGTTTACGGCACGCCGCGTAGTGTGACTGCAACGGTTAAACATACGTTTTAATTGAAAAGAAAAGTAGGAGAGGCCATCTGAAAACCTGAATGATCGGGTTTCAGACAGCCTGAATATTTTCTAACATATTGTTTTGATGTCAAACCTGATTAAAAATTGCTCGGGATCTTGAGCAAAGAAATCAAAATGACAGACGCAAAAAAGACCGGAACATATCCGGTCTTTTTAATGGTTTCGCACTTACGCTTTGTAACCTTTCGCTTCGGCAAGCAGTGCCAGTAATTCTTCAGTCGTATTCCAACCGATGCAGGCATCCGTAATACTTTGACCGTAAACTTCTGGCTTGTCTTGGCGGCCTTCAACCAAGTGGCTTTCCACCATCACGCCCATGATGTTTTCTTCACCGGCTTTCAGCTGCGCCGCAACATCGCGCGCCACATCCATTTGTTTGCGGAAGTCTTTACGGCTGTTGGCATGGCTGCAGTCCACCATCAGTTTGCTGCTCACGCCGGCTTTTTGAAGCTGCGCAACCGCGTCTTTAACGTGTTCCGCGCTGTAATTAGGCTCTTTACCGCCGCGCAAAATCGCATGGCAGTCAGGGTTGCCGCTGGTGTGGACAATCGCGGAATGACCGGCTTTGGTTACAGACAAGAAGTGGTGCGGATGATTGGCGGCGCCGATGGCATCAATGGCGATTTTCAGGTTGCCGTCCGTACCGTTTTTAAAACCGACAGGGCAGGAGAGGCCGCTGGCCAATTCGCGGTGTACCTGGCTTTCAGTCGTACGCGCACCAATCGCGCCCCAAGAAATCAGGTCTGCGTAGTATTGCGGCGTAATCATGTCCAAGAATTCAGTCGAAGCAGGCATGCCCATTTCGTTCAAAGTCAGCAACAACTGACGCGCTTGGCGCAGGCCGTAGTTGATGTCAAACGTACCGTCCAAGTGCGGATCGTTAATCAAGCCTTTCCAGCCAACGGTTGTACGCGGTTTTTCAAAATACACGCGCATCACAATCAGCAGCTCTTTCTCATATTTTTTGCGCAAGGGCAGCAATTTTTGCGCATATTCAACCGCCGCCTTAGTATCGTGAATCGAGCATGGGCCGATGATGACCAGCAAACGGTTGTCACGGCCGTGAACCAAATCTGAAATTTCATGACGTGTTTTATAAACCAAATTGGCAACCTGAGGCGTAACAGGCAGCTCATACAAATGTGCGATTGGAGGGAGTAACTCTTTGACTTCTTTAATCTTAATATCGTCGGTAGGGTGGTGCTGGGACATGATGGACTCTCTTGTTTATTTTTGATACAGGTTACAGGTTTTAGCAGAATTAAACAAGGCTTAGTTTTTGTTTTAGCAATTTTATTCTAAAATTTCCTTTATTTAAATTATTTTTATAGAATTTAAAATTATTTTATTTATTAAAAAGTTAGAATTTAATGCTATTAAAAATTTCATTTATATAGTAAAGGGCTTTGAGCTTTTATCAAAATACAGGCCGTCTGAACATTTTCAGACGGCCTGAAGTTTTTACATAGACCCAAAAATTGAGAAGCGTGGAGACTATCGGTATTGTTCCAGCAAGGGCGAAGAGAAAGGAGTCCAATACACGCCTTTCAGGCCGCTTTCAACCAATTTGTCATTCAACCAAGTGTTACAAGTATTGAATAAATGATAGCGCCCTTTGGCTTCGTAAAAAGCATCGTTAGATTGATGATGGATTCCTTTTAGCAAGATGGGTTGCCCATTTTCTTGTTGAAAACCGGCCAAGAGCGATTTGGTTAAACTCCTGTATTGCTCAGGCGTGACCAAAAATTTGACGACATGGCTATTTTCTCGTGGTTCAAAAGGATAATAAGTAACATGAATCAGCGTACGGTTCAGTCCGCTTAATGCACCTAAAGCATTGGAGAACGTCAAATCTTTCCACTCAGGCGTGTATAAATAAAAATTGCGCTCCCCCCAGCCTAAACCGATATGCGTTATTTGAGGATCAGCAGTGAGCGTGTCTTTTGGATTGACGACATCCGACCAATCAAAAATATCATTCTTCAGCGGCATGACTACATCAGTATGCACGCCGTTACTGACTAAAAATAAAGTAATTTCCCCTTTGGGCTGATCTTCATTAAGCGGCAATGAAGCCATAATCCAAGCAGATAAAAAATACAATAGGGCAAAAATAGGGATGATCAGCACTATTTTGCCGATTTTCTTGAGGATGTGGAGGAGGGAGCGCATTCGTTTTTTAAAGGTGATTAAGTTTGAAGGTGAGTATTTTCTATTAAATTTGTACTTTTTTCATTAGAAATGAGTGGGTGGTATAGTTATTAAAAAACAGTTAGCTTTGGAAGCTGATTCACGCAAATTTTTTAAAAATTTAATCGTAGAGAGTTTTAAGGTTTGTTGATAAGGGGATTGAAATTAACGGGATTTATTACCTTTCAGACGGCCTTTTTTCCATTTATCCCATTCGCTTTACCATCAGCATAATCCAAGTTAATATATCAAATTCATTGTCATTCTAAAATTGTCTCGTCATGACCGCCCGCCAATCCTATCACCTCACCTTCGCCCGTTTCTCCCCCTCACTTTCAGTCCGCTCTTTCAGCGCATCCGAAGCGGTCAATACCGCTTACCGTGTCGAAATCACCGCCACCTCAACCGATTCCTCTTTGTCTCTGTCTTCCTACCTCAACCAGCGCGCAGCGTTTGAGATTCGTCCGCAGGAAGGCTTACTGTCGGAAGTAGCTGGGGCATTCGGGTCTGCTTCAGACGACCCGCCGGCGAAGCAATGGCAGGGCATCATCACCTCATGCGAGAAGCTGTCGGTTTCCAAGGATGAAACCGTTTACCGCTTTGTTTTAGAGCCGCGTTTCGCGGCTTTGAAAACATTTCCAAACTTCCCGGCTGTTCCAACACCAAACCGTCCCCGACATCGTTGCTGCCGTCTTCAAACACCACGGCTTCTCCGGTGTCGACTACCGTTTCCAAAAAAGCCGCAGCTACAGCGTACGCGAGTATGTGACCCAGTATCTCGAAAGCGACTTCGACTTTATCAACCGTCTGTGTGAAGAAGAAGGCATCTGGTATGCCTTCGAACAGCATGAACAACATGGCGACGTAGTCGTCTTCGGCGACAGTCTCGAACACTATTGGCGCAGTCAAGGCTTACCCGTTTCCTACCGTCCCCCATGCCGGATTGGAGAGTGTCGGTACCGAAGCACTCTTTAACTTAAGCATCCGCCACAACCCCATCATCGAAGGCATACGCACGGCCGACTATAACTACCGCAGTGCCGATACCGACCTTTTTGCCGAAACCGACAACAAACAGTCCGAAGAATCTGCCGACAATACCGTTTTTATTGGGCAAACAGCAGCACTGGGGCCTTCATCCCAAAAACAACCGACGAAGCCCAAGTTCAGACGACCCTGCTGAACGAAGCCAACCTCTGCCGCCAAACCGTCGCAGCCGGCAGCGGCAACGTCGTCTCCATGACACCGATGAAAGTGTTCCAAACCGATGTCTCCTTCCCCGAAGCACCCGACGGCTGGTTGGTACTTTCCATGGAACACAGCGGCAGCCGCGATAGCGCCTACAGCCATACCTTTACCGCCATCCCCGCCCAACTCGCCTACCGTCCCAAACGCACCACCCCGCGTCCGCATATCGACGGTACCTTGCCGGCACGGGTGACCGCGGCGGAGAACTGCACCTACGCCTATATCGACGACATGGGACGCTACCGCGTCAAACTCCCGTTTGATTTGGACGAATGGAGTCCGGGTGGGGAAAGCCGTCCCGTCCGATTGGCCAAACCGTATGCCGGTCCAGAATACGGCATTCACTTCCCCTTACACGAAGGCACCGAAGTGATGCTGTCCTTCGTCCAGGGTAATCCCGACCGTCCGTATATCTCCGGAGTGATGCACGACAGCGCCCATACCGACCATATCCCTGCCGACTGGAATACCCGCAACGTCATCCGTACTTGGGCGAACAACAAACTGAGGATGGAAGACCTGCAAAGGTCAGGAACACATCAAACTCGCCACCGACTATCAGAAATCCCAACTCAACCTCGGCCATATCGTCGATTCAAATCGTGAGAAACGCGGAGAGAACGGCGAAGGCTTCGAACTCAGAACCGACGGTTGGGGTGCCGTACGGGCAGGCAAGGGCATACTCGTCAGCGCACAAAACCAGGATGCCAACGGCAAAGTGCTGGATATGGACGATGCCATCTCCCAGACTCGAACAAGCACTCTCCCTGGCCAAAAGCCTGAACAAAGCCGCCCAAACCGCCAACAACCACAACACCGATGAAGAAACCCAAAGAGGCCGTCTGAAAGAGGCCCTCAAAAGACCTGAAAGAGGCCGGTTTAATCCAAACCGCTCCCCGGCCGCATTGCCACTGCAACCCGAGCAAAGCCAACTGCACACCGCCAATGAAAAATATCCACCTGATCAGCGGGCAACCATACCGACATTACCACCGGCCAAAGCCTGACCGCCCATGCGGCAGAGAGCGTTAACCTGTTTGCGCAAAGCAGCGGCATCAAGATGCAGGCCAATCAGGGCAAAGTGGAAGTACAGGCACAGAATGACGAGTTGCAGCTGAATGCTTTGAAGGATGCAACGTTGACCAGCAGCGCAGGGAAAATCACCATAGCGGCGAAGGAAGAGATTCTGATTACCTGCAAGGGGGCGTATATCAAACTGAGCAACGGGGAGGTTGAGATCGGGAGTCCGAAGGTGGTACGAGTGAGGGCACCGTTAGTGGTGAGTGGGTCGAATAGCCGTACTTTCAATATGCCCCTACTGAATCCCAAAGATTTATTTAGTCTTGCTTTTGAATTGATTGATGAAAAAACAGGCAGAAAAATTACTAACCGTCCGTTTGTTGTCATAGATGAAACAGATTCCAATAAGGTCATTATTGGGAAAACCAACAAATATGGACGAACAGGGATGAATAAACATTTGATACGTAACTCTGCAAAAGTAAGATTTTTGGAACAATTAGAAATTGCAGTATTTAAAGAAGATTAAAAAGGCAATGAATAATGAGTGAATATATTCCTTTTACCTATTTTGATAGAGACAAGAATCAGGAAATAACTATCCAGTGTGACGCTGCCGCACTCTGCAAAAGTGCGCCCTCTCACAGGGGGAAATCGGCAAATGAAAAACATGTTGTACAACAAATGACAACTGTTTTTAAATTAACCGACCTACCCAACGCCCTTCGTGCACATGGTAAAAAGTATACAAAACATGCTTGGGAGAAAGCGGCAAAAATGCAGGAGAAGTGGTTCTCAAGTCCGGCACATGTAATGAAAAAGAGTGTTAAGGATGCTAAATCCATTGATCACCCAAAACATTTGGTACTGATGGATTACTACACCTTAGACTGGCTGGAAAAGGCTAATGTAACAGGGGTTGTGAGCAAAGGGATTCAGCGTTTACTGTATGGCGAGTTAATCAGCAATTGGAATACGGGACTTGTATGGAATAAGGAGGCTGCACACTGCATTTACAATGAAACTGCCAAATATGGAGGAAAGGGGAAAAAAGATGAAGGTTTGTATTCAATCAGTCCAAGATCAGGAAAACCTGAGAAACAAGCCGCATATAATGCACTTAGAAAATCTTATGGTGATACTAAAAATTATTTAATGAAAAAACAAGACATGCAGGAATTTCATAGTTATTTTTCATTCCAAACCATAAGTTTATTTGATACTCTGGATAAAGTAGCTTTGTCTTTCGGTAATCGTGTATTGAAAGATGAATTTTTCGGCACTGTTGCAGGCTGTACTTTGGTTGCAGCCATCGGCAAATACCGTATGCCTGGAAATAAATTGATTATAGAAAGCGTTTATCTTTATATCCGAGATACATTTGATTTTCTTAACGATAAGGGCGAAGATCAATACTTAGGACATTGGAATCATACAGGATTTGATGTGTTTTATAGCCATCAACTTTCGGATACGAAAAATGAGATTATAGATGAAAAATATGGGGCAAAGCATAAGCAATATAGTCGGATGGTAGCCTCGGGCTATATAGCAGCGCCCCCTTCTCTTTTCGATTCTAAACCTGAAGACCTTTTCTACCCAGTTAGGAACAGCCATTTCAACAAATGGCGAAATTTAAACAGACGAGGAGGGGATCTGCTGATATTTTCATCTTTGAAAGAATATCGTTGCACCCCTCCAATTGAAGTGGTTTTGAAATAATAGGAGGAATTTATGAAAAAGAAAAAAATAGTGAAATGGTTTGGTTTCTTTATATTGATATTTGGGTTACTTGAGTATTGGCGAATAGCGGGGATGGGAGAAGAGATAAAAAATCTTTCTGTGAGCAGTGATTGTTATCAAAATAAATATTTAGTGAATTATCAAGAAGGTTCTTGTGGACTATATTTTATACAAAATCCTGAAGCAATTTACCGGGAATTACGCTACAAAGATAACCCCGAATGTGAGTATTTATATCAACATAAAGTAGAACGTTTAGAACAAATAGAATTGGTAAAAAAGATTTTGGCAGATAATCGCAGAATTTTGAAGAATAGAAAAACTTTTGCCTGTACGGGATGGAACGGCTTTAGGACAGCAATCTTTATTGCCGATGAAAAGGATAATTTGCTCTACTATTATCGAGATACATCCCCATTTGGCACCGAATGGGTTCCTGAAAATTTTGCAAGACCCTCTATCGATGACGAATATATCGGCTGGAGTGGCGGACCTGACGGTGGTCCTGTTGCTCCACTGTATCCCAACCTCCTTCAACGGATAGATGCGAAAATTATACAGTGGCTGGTTGAATTATTTTATTGAATGGAAAGAACCGCTTTTAAACCTTTTGTTTTCTGACCTGTCATGAAAAAAATAATTTTCTTAATATTACTTTGTGTACTTCTCATAGTGATACATGACTTCATTATTGAACAAAAACGACAAATCGTCATCCATAATTCATCTCCTTATTGGCTGCAAGTCAACGTTTATAGAAAGTATGACAATCAGACTGAGGATGAAGCAATAGAAAATTACTGGAACTTCAATTTAGAGAAGAACGAATCTTCCCCGATCTACTTCTCATATAATAAAAAAAATATTAATGAAACCCTTTATCTTGGTTTTTCTTTTTTCCAGCCAGATAATGATGATGTATCCTATACAGATGAATCTGTACCAACTCCAAAGCAGAAGTTCATGGAAATTCATCGCGACTCAAGCGATTTCTGTGAGAGGCATATTTATATTGGGGGCAGTGGAGAGATAATTAAAGATGAAGTAGTTAAGGGATTTTGCTTTGGGCGATTATTGCGTTAAATCCTTCATTATTATTTGAATCCTTGACTAAGTTTCAAGCAAGTACAGATTAAATTTATAAAGGTCGTCTGAAAACCTCCATTCAGACGACCTTTCTACCGTTTATTCCATTTGCTTTACCGTTGATGACATTCAAGTTACTATACAAACCTCATTGTCATCTTTAAACAACACCATGACCGCCCACCAATCCTACCATCTCACCTTCGCCCGTTTCTCACCCTCACTTTCAGTCCGCTCCTTCAGCGCATCCGAAGCGGTCAATACCGCTTACCGTGTCGAAATTACTGCCACATCGACCGATTCCACACTGCCGCTGTCTTCCTACCTCAACCAACGCGCAGCATTTGAGATTCGTCCGCAGGAAGGCTTACTGTCGGAAGTGGTCAGTGCATTCGGGTCTGCTTCAGACGACCCGCCGGCGAAGCAATGGCAGGGCATTATTACTTCATGCGAGAAGTTGTCGGTATCCAAGGATGAAACCGTTTACCGCTTTGTTTTAGAGCCGCGCTTCGCGGCTTTAAAACATTTCCAAACTTCCCGACTGTTTCAACACCAAACCGTCCCCGACATCGTTGCCGCCGTCTTCAAACACCACGGCTTCTCCGGTGTCGACTACCGTTTCCAAAAGAGCCGCACCTATAGTGTACGCGAGTATGTCACCCAGTATCTCGAAAGCGACTTCGACTTTATCAACCGTCTGTGTGAAGAAGAAGGCATCTGGTATGCCTTCGAACAGCATGAACAACATGGCGATGTAGTCGTCTTCGGCGACAGTCCCGAACACTATTTGCGCAGCCAAGGCTTACCCGTATCCTACCGTCCCCATGCCGGATTGGAGAGTGTCGGTACCGAAGCACTCTTTAACTTAAGCATCCGCCACAACCCCATCATCGAAGGCATACGCACGGCCGACTATAACTACCGCAGTGCCGATACCGACCTCTTTGCCGAAACCGACAACAAACAGTCCGAAGAATCTGCCGACAATACCGTTTATTGGGCAAACAGCAGCACTGGGGCCTTCACCCTAAAACAACTGACGAAGCCCAAGTTCAGACGACCCTGTTGAACGAAGCCGTCCTTTGCCGTCAAACCGTCGCTGCCGGCAGCGGCAACGTCGTCTCCATGACACCGATGAAGGTGTTCCAAACCGATGTCTCCTTCCCCGAAGCACCCGACGGCTGGCTGGTACTTTCCATGGAACACAGCGGCAGCCGCGATAGCGCCTACAGCCATACCTTTACGGCCATCCCCGCCCAACTCGTCTACCGTCCCGAACGCACCACCCCGCGTCCGCATATCGACGGTACCTTGCCGGCACGGGTGACCGCGGCGGAGAACTGCACCTACGCCTATATCGACGACATGGGACGCTACCGCGTCAAACTCCCGTTTGATTTGGACGAATGGAGTCCGGGCGGGGAAAGCCGTCCCGTCCGACTGGCCAAACCGTATGCCGGTCCTGAATACGGCATTCACTTCCCCTTACACGAAGGTACCGAAGTGATGCTGTCCTTCGTACAGGGTAATCCCGACCGTCCGTATATCTCCGGCGTCATGCACGACAGTGCCCATACCGACCACATTCCTGCAGACTGGAACACAAGAAACGTCATCCGTACCTGGGCGAACAACAAACTGAGGATGGAAGACCTGCAGGGACAGGAACACATCAAACTCGCCACCGACTATCAGAAATCCCAACTCAACCTCGGCCACATCGTCGACTCAAACCGCAACAAACGCGGAGAGAATGGCGAAGGCTTCGAACTCAGAACCGACGGTTGGGGTGCCGTACGGGCAGGTAAGGGCATACTCGTTAGCGCACAAAACCAGGATGCCAACGGCAAAGTACTGGATATGGACGATGCCATCGCACAGATCGAACAGGCACTCTCCCTGGCCAAAAGCCTGAACAAAGCCGCCCAAACCGCCAACAACCACAACACCGATGAAGAAACCCAAAGAGGCCGTCTGAAAGACGCCCTTAAAGACCTGAAAGAGGCCGGTTTAATCCAAACCGCTCCCGCCGGCATTGCCACCGCAACCCAACAAAGCCAACTTCACACCGCCAATGAAAACATCCACCTGGTCAGCGGGGCAAATACCGACATTACCGCCGGCCAAAGCCTGACCGCCCATGCGGCAGAGAGCGTTAACCTGTTTGCGCAAAGCAGCGGCATCAAGATGCAGGCCAATCAGGGCAAAGTGGAAGTACAGGCACAGAATGACGAGTTGCAGCTGAATGCTTTGAAGGATGCAACGTTGACCAGCAGTGCAGGAAAAATCACCATTGCGGCGAAGGAAGAGATTCTGATTACCTGCAAAGGGGCATATATCAAACTGAGCAACGGGGAAGTTGAGATCGGGAGTCCGAAGGTGGTGCGGGTGAGGGCGCCGTTGGTGGTGAATGGAAGTCACCAAATTAAGTATCACCTTCCTTTTTTTGCAGGTTCTTTTTCTGGAGCCTTTACAATTAAGGATGATAAAACAGGAGAGGTTATCCCAAATCAGAAATACCTACTAACCTTGCCTGATGGGCAAACTATCTTAGGTGTAACCAATACCCAAGGCAAAACCATAACTGCTTATTCAGGTTCTCCAGAACAAATCAAATTAGAGTTGCTTGAAGATGATGAAATATGGTACCGAGAAGAAGAAACATTTGAATTAGAAGTAATCAATAATGAAGAGAATTTAATTCTTCCATATGAAAATAATGAAAGTGAGGATAAAAAATGAGTGGTCGATATAAAAAAATTCTAGTCTCGGGAGGTTTGGTGATTATTACAATGAATAGTATGGTATATGCTACACAATTAGAAAGTTCAAAATTCTCGAATGTAGAATCAGAAATTCTACAATGTGGAGGAAAAAGATATTCAAATTTTATCTTCATGTTTTTGATAAGGATGTTAATATTCTTGATAGGGGAAGTTCCGGAAATATGAGAAATCAGTGTAAAAAAATACACGATTAATAATTAAGGGTAAAGAGACTCTAATAGAAAAAAATATCCTTTTTATTTCACTATGGCAATTGAAAGAAGTTGAAAAAAACGTGGTTATAGAGTTAATGAGATAATCGATTTATCAATAAAAAAATCCATATTCTCCTATGAGTATTTCCTGTATTTTTCTATCGTAAAAAAATCCATATATTCTGATAAGTTATTTAATTTCTCCAGGTATTTTTAAAAATATGGCGATTACAATCATAAATTAGATTACCTAATGGATAATCCAATAATTATGAATTTAGATGGTAGTTATACTCCAAAAAAATCAGTTATAAAATAAACCAGATGAAAAAGAAAAAAACAAATTGATAATTATAAGTCTATAGATGCAAATTTAATTTTTTTATTCCAGAAAGATAAGTAATAATGAATATTTATGATTTTTTTAATTGTAAAAAAACGTGGTGGAAAATATAAAACATGGACATCTGGATCTCTCTATAATGTCGAAATAGATCCTGATAAACAAGTCAAAGGAGAGTCTCGAATTTGGGGAGATGCTTCTGCAGAAGTCCAAAAAATTGTTATCGATAAAATAATTTCTTTAGGTTCAAGACTGCATTTAAGTTATAAAGATATTGCATATGCGCTTTTACTTTGTTATGCAGAATCAGGATTTAATCCAGATGCAGCTGCAGGTACAACCAGTGCATCCGGTTTAGCTCAATATACGAGAGGTACAATGAAGGATTTTTCTCGGAGAGCTAAAAAATATTTATCTCAAACTTTAAATATGGATGAAACCAACGTATTTGATGTCGATATTGGCGTATACGGAGTGCTTGCTGCTTATTTATTCAATAAAGACTTATCAGAACAATGGATTACTAGTAGTGATCCTGATAAATTCTGGCAAACTATTTATATGCTTCATCATGATGGCCCTGGTTATTATCAGGATGACAGAGGTAAAGAACGAGCCATAAGGGGTAAGTGGAGTCAGGATGCTGTTCAAGCATACAACACCAAAATATTACCTAAATTGGATAAGTTAGAATCACTGCTGGCAAATACTGAAGTTGATCTGGAAATTCAATTGGAAGATAGCAGTGGACAGCCGGTAGTTAATAAAGAATATATTATTGCTACTCACGACTCCAAAGTTGGGTTAAAGCCTAAAAAGCCTGTGATGCTGTCCACAGATAGAAATCAAAAAAAATCCTATCATGTTGTGCATGGGAAAACTGATGCTAATGGGCTAACCAAAAAATTAGCTGCTTCTGTCGGATGCGAAGTTATCATCCTGCTATGTGCTAATAGGCCAAAAAAACTGGGAAATGCTATACCCGAAAAAGATTATACCGTGAAAAAAGGGGATACTTTATCCAAAATTGCTAAACAAAACGGAACAACAATAGATCAGATTGCAAAAGATAATCATATCTCTAACCCTAATAAAATCAATATTGGGCAAAAGTTGGTCATCAAGCAGAAATATTTGCGTCATAAGCCATCAGGTTCTGCTATAAAAGATATTTTGGAGTGGGCGGGATTAAGTGCCTATGGCTTTGACTCCATCATTTATTCACAAAATCATATTGCCAAACCCGATGGTTCAACTTCGGCATCTGCCAAGCATTCTAAGAAAAATACGATAACTTTACGTACACCAACTTCGGCTGCTTATGTGAATAAAAATACCAGGAAAATTAAGAAAAAAGAAATACATACCACAAATATAGATGGTAAAAATTTAGAAATTAAATATAATTTAACAAAAGAGAACAAAGCTATAAAGGCTGCAGATATCGCATACAAAAGAGCAAATCCAAAATCTACTGGTTATTGTGCTAGATATGTTGCAACAGCATTACTCCAGGCTGGTTATAAATTTACAAGACAGCAAAGTGCATATATGTATGCTTCAAATGGAATTTTTAAAACGAGTTGGATTTAAAGAAATTCCTTTAAATACTAAATATCAAAAAGGGTGATATAATGGTTTGGCCTGCTCATGGAGGAAAAGGAGGAGGAGGGAAGCATGGACATATTCAGATTTTTGATGGGGAAATATGGATTTCAGATTTTAAACAAAGGTCTCATATTCCGGGTAGATATTATCGTAATAGTATTCCATCATTATGGAGAGATAGCAATTAACGCATAGAGTAAAATATAATAATCATTTTCTACGATTCTATCCAAAAAAATTTCTGCTATAACCCAAATATAACATAAGGTTGTCTGAAAATTTTTTTCTTAAAATATATTCATGAATTGAGACCTTTGCAAAATTCCTTTTCCCCCGATAGCCGAAACCTAAACACAGGTTTTCGGCTGTTTTTATTTCAAATATCCACTGATTCTACTCAAATACCCCCTTAATCCCCCCTTGGATACCTGATAATCAGGCATCCAGCCGCCTTTTAGGTGGCAACAGGCGCACTTAGCCTGTTGGCGGCTTTCAAAAGGTTCAAACACATCGCCTTCAGATGGCTTTGTGCACTCACTTTGCTCAGTCCGAAGTAGGCTGCCCGGGCGTAGCGGAATTTACGGTGCAGCGTACCGAAGCTCTGTTCGACCACATAACGGGTCTTCGACAAATATCGGTTGCGTTTGGTTTGCGCTTCCGTCAGTGGATGTTTGCGGTGGGCTTTGCGCATAATGCCGTCCTGCAGTCGACGCTCTTCCAGATGTTGTCGGTTTTCCTCACTGTCGTAGCCTTTATCGGCATAGACGGTCGTGCCTTCGGCTATCCCTTCCAACAAAGGCGACAGGTGGTTGCACTCATGGGTATTGGCGGGAGTGATGTGCAGTTTCTCTATATAACCTTCCGCATCGGTACGGGTATGTTGTTTGTAACCGAGTTTGTAGAGTCCGTTTTTCTTTATCCAACGGGCATCGCTGTCTTTACTCGGTGTAGTTTGGCCATTGACTTGTCCTTCTTCATCGATTTCTATGGCCTGACGCTGTTTGCTGCCGGCGGTCTGAATAATGGTGGCGTCAATGACGGCGGCAGATGCTTTCTCTACTTTTAAGCCTTTTTCGGTCAGTTGGCGGTTGATCAGTTCCAGCAGTTCGGACAGGGTGTCGTCTTGCGCCAGCCAGTTGCGGTAACGGCATAAGGTGCTGTAATCGGGGATGCTCAGTTCGTCAAAACGGCAAAACAGGTTGAAGTCGATGTGGGTAATGAGGCTGTGTTCGAGTTCGGGATCGGAGAGGCTGTGCCATTGTCCGAGCAGGACGGCTTTGAACATGGATAGCAGTGGATAGGCGGGACGACCACGGTGGTCTCGGAGGTAACGGGTTCTTTGACGATTTAGATATTGTTCGATCGGTTGCCAATCAATCACTTGATCCAACTTCAATAGTGGGAAGCGATCGATGTGTTTGGCAATCATGGCTTGGGCGGTTTGCTGGAAGAAGGTGGTCATGAGAAATCCCCTAAATGTCTTGGTGGGAATTTAGGGGATTTTGGGGAATTTTGCAAAGGTCTCGGCCTTTTTACTTCCGTAATATTTTATCTGCCTGACTGTGCCCACACGTTTTGCAGGTAGGCGTAGGTCAGCTCGGCGGTGCCGGACACCAGCGCGATGTCGCTGCCCAAGTCTTCGGCTTTGCCCACGCCGATGGGCAAGGCGCCGGAGGCTTTGATGGCGGCGACGCCGGCGGCGGCGTCTTCAATGCCGATGCAGCGGCGGATGTCCGCGCCCACGCCCTTGGCGGCGGCGAGGAAGATGTCGGGGGCGGGTTTGGAATGCGCGACGGCGGCAGGGGTCGGCGACGGCGTCGAAGAAGTGGGTCAGCCCCATGCGTTCGAGCAGGAACGGGCCGTTTTTACTGGCGGACGCGAGGGCGATTTTTTTGCCGTTTGCCCTCAATGCTTCCAGCAGCGGCAAAATGCCGGGGTACACGTCTTCGGGTTTGACCGCCTGTATCATCTCCAAATAGTTGTCGTTTTTGCGGCGGGTCAGTTCGGCGAACTCGGCTTCGCCGACGGTTTTGCCGCCGTGCGCGAGGATGCGTTTGAGCGAATCGTCGCGCGACACGCCTTTGAGCTGCTCGTTAAACTTGCGGTCGATGCTGATGCCCAGCCCTTCGGCGAGCTTTTTCCATGCGCGGTAGTGGTATTCGGCGGTATCGGTGATGACGCCGTCGAGGTCAAAGAGCACTGCGGTGAAAGTCATTTTGCATCCTCCTTATTTGTTTAACGCAACGGTATGGCTGCCGTTGAGCGTGATGTCTTTGCCGTACACCTGCAATTCGAGCGGCTCGCCTTTGAGCAGGGTGAAGACGACGTTTTCTTTGCCGACGGCGACTTTAATCAGACGGCCGCGGTAGTTGATATGGAAGGCGTAGCCTGTCCACGCACTCGGCAGGAACGGTGCGAAGCTGAGTTTGCCGCTCCAGGTTTTCATTTGGGCGAAACCTTGGACGATGGCGAGCCACGAGTACGTCATGGAGGTGATGTGCAGGCCGTCTTCAGTGTCGTTGTTGTAGTTGTCCAAGTCCAGGCGGGCGGTGCGCTGGTACATTTCCACGGCTTTTTCTTCTTTGCCCAGTTCGGCGGCGAGGATGGCGTGGATACAAGGCGACAACGAGCTTTCGTGCACGGTCATCGGTTCGTAGAAGTCGAAGTTGCGGCGTTTTTCGTCGATATTGAAACGGTCGCCGAAGAAGTAGATGCCTTGCAACACGTCCGCCTGTTTGATGAAGGGCGAACGCAGGATTTTGTCCCACGACCATTTCTGGTTGAGCGGCAAATCATCGGGCGAAAGCGCGGACACGGGACGGATGTCTTTGTCGAGGAAGCCGTCGTGTTGGACGAATACGCCGAGTTCTTCGTCATGCGGACGGTACATATTCGCGCTGATGTCCGCCCATTTTTCCAACTCGGCGGCGCTCACGTTCAAATCCGGACGCGGGTATTTCGCCAAGGCTTCGCGGGTGTAGTCCAATACCCATGCGGCGAGGGTGTTGGTGTACCAGTTGTTGTTGATATTGTTTTTCGTATTCGTTCGGGTAGGTTACGCCGTGAATCATGTATTTGCCGTTGCGTTTGGAGAAGTGGACGCGGTCCGCCCAGAAGCGGGACACTTCGACCAAGACTTCCAAGCCTTCTTTGGCAAGATAGCTTTCGTCGCTGAGTGTAGTTGGTGTAGTTGTAGATGGCGTAAGGAATCGCGCCGTTGCGGTGGATTTCCTCGAAGGTGATTTCCCATTCGTTGTGGCACTCGATGCCCGTAAACGTCACCATCGGATAGAGTGCGCCCGCCAAGCCCCTGTTCGCGCGCGTTGTCGCGCGCCTGCGGCAGTTGGTTCGCGACGGTATTGCGACGAGGTTGCGGGTAACTTCGGGTTCCGCCAGTGCGAGGTAGAGCGGCACGGCGTAGGCTTCGGTGTCCCAATAGGTCGCGCCGCCGTATTTTTTTCGCTCAGTAAAAGCCTTTCGGGCCGATGTTCAGGCGCGCGTCTTCGCCGTAGTAGGTGGAGAACAGTTGGAACAGGTTGAAGCGGATGCCCTGTCGCGCTTCGTCGGCGCCTTCGATGACCACGTCGGCGATTTCCCAACGGTGCGACCAGCACGCTTTGTGCGCGTCCAGCAAGGTTTCAAACGCAACGCCTGCGATTTTTTTCCGACAAGGCGCGACCTGCGGTTTTTCACTGCTTCCAAGCCTTGATAATCGCGGCTGGTGGTAACAATCACGCGTTTTTTTCAAAGGTTTCGGGCGTACTGCCGACTTCGGCTTCGAAAGAATTGGAGACATGCCAGTCGGTTTTGGCGCTGCCGAGGGCTTTGAAGTCGCTGAGCGAAGGTTTGTTCGGCGTTGACGATGAATTGTTCCACGCCGAAGGGATTGGCGACGGTTTGGGTGGCAATGTAGGAGCGGTCGTCTGAAACGCCTTTGTCCAATACCTGCCAGAATTTTTCTTCGTAGTTGGAATCTTCGTTTTTCACGTCGGCATCGATGATGGAATCGATGCGGACTTGGTGGGTTTTGCCGTCAACGGATACGGCTTCCCAGCTGATGATCGCCAGCTCTTTTTGCGCGACGGACAGGAATTTGCACACATCGAAACGCACGCCGAATACGGTGAACGAGCGGCGCAACACGCCGTCTTTCGCATATCGAGTTCGACGGAGAAGTCGGCAACGTCGTTTTTCGCCAAATCCACTTCCTGCCCGTCGACAAAGATTTTGACTTTGCTGAAATTGAGCGCGTTGATGGCTTTGCCGAAATATTTGGGGTAGCCGTTTTTTTCCACCAGCCGACGCGGGTTTTGTCGGGGAACCACACGCTAAGCGATGTAGGTGCCCAAGTGGCTGTCGGCGGAGTAGGTTTCCTCAAAAGTCGCTGCGCATACCCATATAGCCGTTGCCCAAGCTGGTCAGGCTCTCTTGCGACCCGTTTGTGTTCTTTTTTCTAGTTTTGCCGAACGCAGCGTCCAAGGGCTGATTTCCATGATTCTTGTATACATTTATGAAGCTCCTGTTATTAAAATCGTAAGTTCGGCAAAGGTTTCAGACGGCCTTTGCCGATGGTATGGATGGATTATTCGCCGTGGGTCTCTTTAATCAGACATACAGAGAAGGCTCCCAGCAGCAAGACCGCGCCTGCAACCAAGAACATGGTTGCCTGATGGGTCGCCCAGCATAGGGAAGAGGATAAAGCTCAGCAGGGAGGCGACGATTTGAGGCATACAGATAGAGCCGTTAAACAGACCCAAATAAGTACCCATGTGTTTGCCGGAGAGGGCATTGGTTACAATCGTTAAAGGATAGGTAATGATGCCTGCCCACGCGATGCCGATTAAGGTATAAGACAGGATCAATGCGTATTGATTGTGGATGAAGAAGATAGAGAAGAAACCGAGTGCGCCCAGAGCCAGACAACCGAAATAACCGACTTTATGGTATTGATTCGGTACTTTTGCCAGAATAAACGAGCAGATAACGGCAGCAATGGATTGTACCGCCGCCAAAACGCCGTACCAGTTGCCCGCTTCCTGATAGCCTACGGAAGAGGCATCGGTTGTCTGCCAAACGTTTTCTGCAATCGCGCCTGCCGAGTAAGTCCACATATATTGGAAGGCGAACCAGCAGAAGAATTGCACCAAAGTGACCGTCCAGAACGCTTTAGGTGCGGTTTTTAAGAGTTCGAACCAGTTGGCTTTTTCCTGATTCGCAGCCACGTCGATACCGTGGTAGCGGGCGTAGGTTTCCGGATCATACTCTTTGACTTTGAAGATGGTGAACGCACTGGTAATAATCAGTAACGCCGCACCCACATAAAACGCCACGACCACGGTCTGCGGCACGACGCCTTTTTCTGCCGTGTTTTCTAAGCCGATATAGGCAAAGACGAATGGCAAGATGGCGGCAACGACTGCGCCTGTATTGGCTAAGAAACTTTGAATGCCGTAGGCGTAGCCTTTTTGCTCTTCGTTGACCATATCGCCGACCATCATCTTAAACGGCTGCATTGCCATATTGGAGGACACGTCCAACAGCGCAATCATCAGCGCGCCAAACGACAAAGCCGCCAAAGAAGCGTAGCCAAAACCGAAGCTGCCGGAGTTCGGCATCAGAATCATGACGATAACCGCAATCAGTGTGCCATAAAGCAGATAGGGCAGACGGCGGCCACCCAAGCGCGGCATCCAAGTGCGGTCTGAGTAGTAGCCCACAATCGGCTGAACCAACATACCGGCCAATGGGGGCAGAATGAAAAACCAGCCCAAATTGTGCGGGTCAGCGCCTAAAGTTTGAAAAATTCGGCTCATTTGTGAGCTTTGCAGGGTAAAGGCCGTCTGAACGCCGAGATAGCCGAAGCTCAGCATCCAAATCGTACTTTTTGCCAGTGACGGCAAACCTTGTTTTGCTGTTTTTTGCGTATGTTCCGACATGAGGTAAATCCTTTTTTTGAAAAATGTTTTTATTGAGAAATCTGAAATGTTCCTTGGTGTGGTGTTCTCTGTCGTTATTGTTTGTGTGCGTACTTTCAAGGATATGGGTGCATTTTATGAAGTGCGCCGGATATTGGCAATGCCAGTTCAAGGATAAACTGGCTTAAATCAAATTTTCTGCGGTTTGGCATTGATACCGTCGGGCAATGAGGGTATCGGTTCGGATCGGTGTATATGTTGATGCTTATTTCTATTTTCAGACGGCATTTGAACAAGCAAGTATTGGGGCAATAGGTTAAAATGGGCCGTCTGAAATTTGTTTGACGGAAACGAGAAAACTATGTCCCAACAATACGTCTATTCTATGCTGCGCGTGAGCAAGGTTGTGCCGCCGCAGAAAACCATCATTAAAGATATTTCCCTTTCTTTCTTCCCCGGCGCGAAAATCGGTTTGCTCGGTTTGAACGGCGCGGGTAAGTCCACCGTGCTGCGGATTATGGCGGGCGTGGATAAGGAATTTGAGGGCGAAGCCGTGCCGATGGGCGGCATCAAAATCGGCTACCTGCCGCAAGAGCCGGAGCTTGATCCTGAGAAAACCGTGCGCGAGGAAGTGGAAAGCGGTTTGGGTGAAGTGGCCTCCGCGCAGAAACGTTTGGAAGAAGTGTATGCCGAGTACGCCAATCCCGATGCGGATTTTGACGCACTGGCGGAAGAACAGGGCCGCTTGGAAGCGATTATTGCGGCAGGTTCGTCAACCGGCGGCGGTGCGGAACACGAATTGGAAATCGCTGCCGATGCGCTGCGCCTGCCTGATTGGGATGCCAAAATCGGCAATTTGTCCGGCGGTGAAAAACGCCGTGTGGCTTTGTGCAAACTCTTATTGAGCAAGCCCGATATGCTTTTGCTTGACGAGCCGACCAACCACTTGGATGCGGAATCGGTCGAATGGCTGGAGCAATTCCTCGTACGCTTTCCCGGTACAGTCGTTGCGGTAACGCACGACCGCTACTTCTTGGACAACGCCGCTGAATGGATTTTGGAACTCGACCGCGGACACGGTATTCCGTGGAAAGGCAATTACTCGTCTTGGCTGGAGCAGAAAGAAAAACGCTTGGAAAACGAGGCAAAATCTGAAGCTGCACGCGTGAAGGCGATGAAGCAGGAATTGGAATGGGTACGCCAAAATGCCAAAGGTCGCCAGGCCAAGTCTAAAGCGCGTTTGGCGCGTTTTGAAGAAATGAGCAACTACGAATACCAAAAACGCAATGAAACGCAGGAAATCTTTATCCCTGTTGCCGAGCGTTTGGGTAACGAAGTAATTGAATTTGTGAACGTTTCCAAATCGTTCGGCGATAAAGTGCTGATTGACGATTTGAGCTTCAAAGTGCCTGCGGGCGCGATTGTTGGCATCATCGGTCCGAACGGCGCGGGTAAATCGACGCTGTTCAAATGATTGCGGGCAAAGAGCAGCCTGATTCCGGCGAAGTGAAAATCGGCCAAACCGTGAAAATGAGCCTGATTGACCAAAGCCGCGAAGGTTTGCAAAACGATAAAACCGTGTTCGACAATATTGCCGAAGGCCGCGACATTTTACAGGTTGGTCAGTTTGAAATTCCTGCCCGCCAATATTTGGGTCGTTTCAACTTCAAAGGCAGCGACCAAAGCAAAATCGCAGGTCAATTGTCTGGCGGCGAACGCGGCCGTCTGCACTTGGCAAAAACCTTGTTGAGCGGCGGCAATGTGTTGCTGCTGGACGAACCGTCTAATGACCTTGATGTAGAAACCCTACGCGCGTTGGAAGACGCATTGTTGGAATTTGCCGGCAGCGTGATGGTGATTTCGCACGACCGTTGGTTCCTCGACCGTATCGCTACGCATATTTTGGCTTGTGAAGGCGACTCTAAATGGGTGTTCTTTGACGGCAACTATCAGGAATATGAAGCCGATAAGAAACGCCGTTTGGGCGAAGAGGGCGCAAAACCGAAACGTATCCGTTACAAACCGGTAACACGTTAATTAGGTTTAAACCAAAAGGCCGTCTGAAACTTTTAATGTTTCAGACGGCCTTTTATTTTTGATGTTTATGATTGTTTTCTTAATTGCGGATGGTTTTCCAATGTATCAATGATGATTTCAATCATGCGGGGGGCAGTTTGCGCTAAATCGAAGCCTTGACCTGAAGAAAGCCAGCGCCAAATCAAGCCGTCTAATGAAGACTTGATGAAGATGACCGCCATATCGATATCTAAATTATCCGCCAACGCTTTTTGTTGTACCGCATCAGTCAGGACGGCAATGATTTTTTCACGCCATAATGATTGGTGTTTTTTAGCGATGGCAATGACCGCCTCGTTTTGCTCGGTGTGTTCGCATTTTAAAAATAAAATGCTGTGGAATTTATAGTGAAGCTCGTTATGTTGCAGTCGCTCGAAAAAACGGGTTAGGGTCAGGCGGAAGCTTGGCCAAGCCTGTTCGTTATTGTTGTTCGAGTCTTCTTTCATGCAGCTTTCGATGTCGTCGCAAATCCGTTGGAACAAGGCATCAAACAAATCTTCTTTGTTTTTGAAATGCCAATACAGCGCGCCGCGCGTTACGCCTGCGGCTTGGGCGATTTCGTTGAGCGAAGTGCGGGCAATGCCTTTCTTATAAAACGTATCTAATGCGGCAAGCATGAGATATTCTTTGGTTTTTAAAGCTTCGGTTTTGGTTCTTCTCATGGTTTTTTTGTAGGAAATGTAAATTTATGGTTCGGATTATAAAAAAATTACTTCTGAACATGCAAGAATGTATGTATAATTCAATTTAGTACTTGATAGTGTTTCTCAACACTATATAATCGGCCTGTTTTTTATAAAAACAGGCAATTTCTGCTTGTGAAATATGAGATTAAAGTAATCAATTTTTAATTAGTCAAACCCTTATTTATCATAGAGATAGGAAAATTATGGCTCTTTATGCTTCTAAAATGATGCGTGTCGCGGCAATTGCGCAGACTACTGCGTTGGCGCTTTCCGCTTGCGGCAAAGGCGATGAAAAAGCAGCCGGCCAACAGGCGCAAGGCAGTCAGCAACAGCAAAAACAACCTGCGCCTGAAGTCCGCGTGGTCACTGTGCATCCGGAAACTGTTGCATTGATAACCGAGTTGCCGGGCCGTCTGGAGTCATTGCGTACTGCCGAAGTTCGCGCCCAAGTCGGCGGTATTCTGCAAAAACGCCTGTTCCAAGAGGGCGACTATGTGCAAAGTAGGGTCAGCCTTTGTACCAAATCGACAGCTCGACTTATGAAGCAAACTTAGAAAGCGCACGCGCCCAGTTGGCGAGTGCGCAAGCTACTTTGGCCAAAGCGAACGCCGACTTAGCACGCTACAAACCGCTGGTTGCCGCCGATGCCATCAGCCAACAAGAATATGATGCGGCCGTAACGGCCAAGCGTTCGGCAGAGGCAAGCGTCAAATCCGCTCAGCGACCATCAAATCTGCCGGTATCAACCTGAACCGCTCCCGCATTACTGCGCCGATTTCCGGCTTCATCGGTCAATCTAAAGTTTCTGAAGGTACATTGCTCAATTCCGGCGATACTACTGTTTTGGCCACCATTCAACAAACCAATCCGATGTATGTCAACATTACCCAATCTGCGAGTGAGGTCATGAAACTGCGTCAGCAGGTTGCCGAAGGCAAATTGTTGGCGGCAAACGGCGCGATTGCAGTGGACATCAAATTTGACGACGGTACGGTTTACCCTGAAAAAGGCCGTCTGCTGTTTGCAGATCCGACTGTCAACGAAACGACCGGTCAAATTACCTTGCGCGCCGCCATTCCTAACGACAGAAATATCTTGATGCCGGGCTTGTATGTACGCGTGTTGATGGAACAAGTGGCAGTGGATAATGCATTTGTGGTGCCGCAACAAGCAGTTACCCGCGGTTCGCAAGATACGGTGATGGTGGTAAATGACAAGAGCGAAATGGAAGCGCGTGTCGTGACCGTAGCCCAACAGCAAGGTACCAACTGGATTATTACAGACGGCCTGAAAGACGGCGACAAAGTGATTGTTGAAGGCATCAGCATTGCCGGTATGTCGGGTGCTAAAAAGGTAACGCCGAAAGAATGGACGCCGCCTGCAAACGCTGCGGCAGCAACATCGGCAGTTTCAGACGGCAAGGCTGCATCCGAGGCCAAGCCTGAAGCTAAAGTTGCATCTGAAGCCAAATAAGGAACGCGTGAATGTCTAAGTTTTTTATTGACCGCCCCATTTTTGCATGGGTTATTGCGATTTTTATCATCGCAGCGGGTATTTTCGGCATTCAAAAACTGCCGATTTCCCAATATCCGTCCGTTGCAGCGCCGACCATTACTTTGACCGCTACTTATCCGGGCGCTTCTGCTCAGGTAATGGAAGACAGTGTGCTGGCCGTTATCGAACGTAATATGTACGGTGTGGAAGGTTTGGACTATATGACGACTTCTGCCAACTCCAGTGGCAGCGGCAGCGTCAGTCTGACGTTTACACCGGAAACCAATGAAGATTTGGCACAAGTAGATGTACAGAACAAACTGTCTGAAGTATTGTCCACATTGCCCTCTACCGTACAACAATATGGTGTAACCGTATCTAAGGCGCGTTCCAACTTCTTGCAAGTAGTGATGCTTTCTTCTGAAAGGCAATCCATTGAAGAGATGAATGACTACGCGCAACGCAATATCGTACCTGAGTTGCAACGTATCGACGGCGTGGGTCAGGTTCGATTGTTTGGTGCGCAACGCGCTATGCGTATTTGGGTTGACCCGAAAAAACTGCAAAACTACAACCTGTCTTTTGCAACGGTAACCAATGCGCTTGCGACACAAAATATTCAAATTTCAGCGGGTTCTATCGGTTCTCTACCTGCTGTGCCGGGACAGACCATTTCGGCAACCGTTACAGCGCAAGGTCAGCTGAGCACTGCTGAAGAGTTCGGCAACATCATTTTGGTATCCAATACCGACGGCTCGAACGTCTATCTGAAAGACGTTGCCAAAGTCAGCTTGGGTATGCAGGACTATTCTTCTTCCACCCGCTTGAACGGTGTGAATACCACTGGTATGGCAGTGATGTTGTCTAACAGCGGTAACGCTTTGGCAACGGCGACTGCCGTGAAAGAAAAAATGGCGGTTTTGCAGAAGTATTTTCCAGACGGCATGAGCTGGAAAATTCCTTACGATACTTCCAAATTCGTGGATATTTCGATTGAGAAAGTGATCCATACGCTTTTGGAAGCCATCGTATTGGTATTCTTGGTGATGTATCTCTTCCTGCAAAACATCCGCTATACGTTGATTCCGACCATTGTTGTGCCGATTTCCCTATTGGGCGGTTTTGCCTTTATCTCATACATGGGTATGTCGATTAACGTATTGACCATGTTTGCGATGGTATTGGTGATCGGTATTGTAGTCGATGACGCGATTGTGGTCGTTGAAAACGTTGAGCGTATTATGGCGAGCGAAGGTCTGTCGCCTAAGGCTGCAACCAAAAAAGCGATGGGTCAGATTTCCGGCGCGGTGATCGGTATTACTGCTGTGTTGATGTCCGTATTTGTGCCGCTGGCAATGTTTAGCGGTGCAACCGGTAATATTTACAAACAGTTTGCCCTGACTATGGCGGCATCGATCGGCTTCTCCGCATTCCTTGCCTTGACGCTGACTCCGGCATTGTGTGCCACCATGCTCAAACCGATTCAGAAGGGTCATCACGAAGAGAAAAAAGGCTTCTTCGGTTGGTTTAACAAGAAATTCGACAACTGGACACATGGCTACGAAGGTTGGGTTGCCAAAGTCTTGCGCAAGACTTTGCGCATGATGGTTGTCTATATTGGTTTGACTGTTGTGGGCGTATTCCTGTTTATGCGTCTGCCGACTTCCTTCTTGCCGTCTGAAGACCAAGGTAACTTGATGTTGAGCGTGCAGCTGCCTGCCGGTGCGACCAAAGAGCGTACCGATGCAACTTTGGCTCAAATCACTCAGCTGGCAAAATCTATACCTGAGATTGAGAACATCATTACCGTTTCCGGCTTCAGTTTTAGCGGTTCCGGCCAAAACATGGCTTTGGGCTTTGTCATTCTGAAAGACTGGAGCGAACGTACTGCCCCAGGCGACGATGCGACTTCTATTTCCGGTAAGTTGAGTAAGCATGATGATGGCTACGCTGAAAGACGGTTTCGGTTTGGCGATTGTGCCTCCAGCCATTATGGAATTGGGTACAGGCTCCGGCTTGACGATTTATCTGCAAGACCGTAACAACAGCGGCCATGCTGCATTGTTGGCCAAGCGTAATGAGTTGATTGACAAAATGCGCAAAAGCGGTTTGTTTAACCCAAGTACCGTTCGTGCGAGCGGTTTGGAAGATGCGCCGCAGTTGAAAATCGACATCGACCGCTCTGCCGCAGCAGCACAAGGTATTTCGTTCTCTGACATCCGTACTGCTTTGGCTTCTGCTTTGGGTTCGTCTTATGTAAACGACTTCCCGAATCAAGGCCGTCTGCAACGCGTGATGGTACAAGCTGATGCGAGTGCCCGTATGCAGCCTGCCGATATTCTGAACCTGACTGTACCGAATAAATCCGGCGTTGCCGTACCGCTTTCTACCATTGCTACTGTTTCTTGGGAAAACGGTATGGAACAAAGCGTCCGCTTCAATGGTTATCCGGCAATGGAGCTTTCCGGCTCGCCTGTTAATGGCGTGTCTTCCGGTCAAGCCATGGCTGCGGTACAGCAAATGGTTGATGATATGGGTGGCGGTTACAGCCTGGAATGGGGCGGCCAGTCTCGTGAAGAGGCTAAAGGCGGCTCGCAAACTGTCGTGTTGTATGCATTGGCCGCTGCCGCTGTATTCTTGGTATTGGCTGCTTTGTACGAAAGCTGGTCTATCCCGTTGGCGGTTATCCTTGTGATTCCGTTGGGCTTGATTGGCGCGGCATTGGGCGTGACCCTACAGCTAACATGTTTGAAGCGTCGCTGGGCAGTATTCCGGCATACGCCAACGATATCTACTTCCAAGTCGGTTTCGTTACGGTGATGGGTTTGAGTGCGAAAAACGCGATTTTGATTATCGAGTTTGCCAAAGACCTGCAAGCGCAAGGTAAGAGCGCGATTGAAGCTGCGCTTGCAGCCGCACGCCTGCGTTTCCGTCCGATTATCATGACTTCGTTCGCCTTCATCTTGGGCGTGGTACCGCTCTATGTTGCCAGCGGTGCCAGCTCCGCCAGCCAACGTGCGATTGGTACGACCGTGTTCTGGGGTATGTTGATCGGTACGATTCTGTCCGTGTTCCTTGTGCCTTTGTTCTATGTGGTTGTGCGCAAATTCTTTAAAGAAACTGCACACGAGCATGAGATGGTCACAAACACGCTGCTGAAGCTAAGCATGATTGAAGACGGTAAACACGATTCAGACAAGCACTAAAGCAAAGGCCGTCTGAAAACTTTTCAGACGGCCTCAAAATGCTAAAGGATTCTAAAATGAAGAAGATTACATTCAAACCTGTACTGACCGCCGTTGCCGCTGCCGTGGCTTTGTCGGCCTGTACCATGATGCCCAAATATGAGCGACCTCAAGTTGCCGTGGCCGATACGTTTAAATACGACACTGTTGACGACGGTATCCGTGCGACCGAATTGGGTTGGCAAGATTACTTTGCCGATCCTCGCCTTCACCGCCTGATCGACATCGCATTGGAACGCAATACCGATTTGCGTACAGTCGCGCTGAATGCGGAAATCTACCGCAAGCAATACATGATTGCGCGTAATAATTTGTTGCCAACCGTCAATGCCAGCGGTACAGGGTTCGCGTCAAGGCAGTTTGAGTGGCGGCGGCGTTAGCGACCAATACAGCGTGGGTTTGGGCGCGACCTCTTATGAGCTTGACCTCTTCGGCCGTGTCCGCAGCACCAGCGAAGCCGCGTTGCAAGGTTATTTTAATGTGGCCGCAAACCGCGATGCCGCCCATCTGACCCTGATTTCTACCGTTGCCAAAGCCTACTTTAACGAACGCTACGCGGAAGAAACCATGGCATTGGCACAACGCGTATTACAAACCCGTGAAGCGACTTACAAGCTCTCGCAATTACGCCATAAGGCCGGCGTGATTTCCGCCGTTGATTTGCACCAACAGGAAGCGCTGATTGAATCGGCCAAAGCCGATTACGCATCTGCGGTAAAAAACCGCGAGCAAGCGCGAAATTCCTTGGCTATGTTGATTAATCAACCTTTGCCTGAAGACTTGCCTGCTGGGTTTTGCCTTTGAACAAACAGTTCAAAAATGACCAAACTGCCTGCTGGTTTGAGTTCGGACCTGTTGCTCAACCGTCCGGATATCCGTGCGACCGAACACGCGCTCAAACAAGCCAATGCCAATATCGGTGCGGCACGTGCGGCGTTTTTCCCGCGCATCAGCCTGACTAAGTTTCTGTCGGTACCGCTTCCGGCGAGTTGAGCGACCTGTTTAAGAGCGGCACAGGTATTTGGGCTTTTGCACCGTCCATCACCCTGCCTATCTTTGACTGGGGCACAAACAAAGCCAATCTTGACGTAGCCAAGCTGCGCCAACAGGCACAAATCGTTGCTTATGAAGCCGCTGTTCAATCCGCATTCAAAGACGTTTCCAATGCGTTGGTTGCACGCGAACAGCTGGATAAAAGCTATGACGCTTTGAGCAAACAAAGCCGCGCCTACAACGACAGCCTGCGCCTCATCAGCCTGCGCTACAAACATGGCGTATCCAGCGCATTGGATTTGCTGGATGCAGAGCGCAGCAGTTACAGCGCAGAAACTGCTCTTTTGGCTAATCAACTGACCCGTCTGGAAAATCTTGCCGACTTGTATAAAGCACTTGGTGGCGGTTTGAAACGCGAAACCAAAGCTGCCGAATAAGTATTTGCCTGCTAAGATTAAAAGGCCGTCTGAAACATTTAGGTTTCAGACGGCCTTTTTGTTATGCGGCAATTCTAAGCTTTTAATTTCTCGCTTAAAGTGGCGACATAGGCCGCGCGTTCGTTACGGCTGGCTTCGGGCTGGTGTGTGTTGAGCGAAGACCATTTGCGGTTGCTGCGCGCTTTGTTGAGTTCGCTTGGCAATTTGGCCGCATTCCAGGGCGCTTTGCGTTCTTTTAGCTCGATATGCGATTGAGCCGCATGGCCGCGCGTTTGCAAGACGTGCAACAAATCCAGTGCGCGTGTGGCGAGCAGGGTAAGGGTTTCCGGATCGGTATGCAGGGTTTGTCGACCGTTGATTTTGTCGGTAATGTCTTGGGCATTGGGCAAAATACCGCCCAATAGTCCGCCGATGGCGGTGCCCAAACCAAGTGAGCCGCCAAGCGTGGCAATATCCAAGCCTAAGCCGATGAGTGCGCCTGCGGTTGCGCCTGTACCGGTACGGATGCCGTAATGTTTGAGCAACTCGCTGTCAAACGGATCTTGTTTGAAGGCTTTGGGCATCCATGTGCTGTCGCTGCCGACTTCGTCGTGATAGAAGCGGTAAAGTGTGAACAGGCGTTGTTGCATTTGCCTCTCGAGTTGGCGGATTTCCGATTGCATGACTTCCAACGTCGGGGTAGGGTCGTCGTTTTCGGCAATTTCTTGGGTGAATGCGGCGGCATCCAGCAGAAAATCGGCAATTTCACGGCGCGCTTCCATATCCAGCCGTTGCCACTCGCGACGGCGCATATTGATGAGGCGGTCGAGGATGTCGCGCTTGGGTAACATGGTGGCAAGGTTGTCCCACAATCGGATTTCGCCTTCAAAGTCGAACGCAACGGTATCAAAACCGGCGTAAACATGCAGGGTTCGACGGGCGAGCATATTGGTCCAAGCGGTCAGGTCTTGATTTTGGGTAAAGTTGAACACGGGCATGATGGGCTTGGCGCACCAAGACAAAATGGTCAGCTCGTCTTTGTATTTGTCGAGGACGGGTTCTTGCGCATCGATGACGTACATGGCCATATCGCTTTGCATGACTTGGCGCAGCACTTTGGCCTCTTGGTTAAACTCGTGATGCGCCTCATGATTTCTGAGGAATTGCTGGATGCGCTCAATGCCGTCATCGCGTGCGGATGTATGGGTTTCCAGCCAGTCCAACACGCCGCCGGCATCTTCAAGGCCGGGTGTGTCGTAGAGGTAAACCAAGCTGTCGTCGCCATCGTTGATGAGGGCTTCTTCGACATGGCGCGTGGTCGATGGCGCGTTTTTCACTTCGCCGAAGGTGCTGTCGCGCAAAAGCGTACGTAAGAGCGAGGTTTTGCCTGTGTTGGTATGGCCGACGACGGCAAGGGAAAGTGGGGTGGTCATGGTATTTGAGTCGGGTTGATATGGACGATGAATGTGTGAGTATGGAGCCGTTTATCTTTAGTGGCAATATATGTTTCAGACGGCCCTAAATTCCTTTTATATATGGGTGAAAATAGCAAGAAAAAGAGGGGAATAGCGGATTTGTTGTTTTTTAGCAAAATACTTGAAAATAGATAGGAAAACAGTTGACAGACGGGTAGAAGACAAGGATAATTCGCGCCGTTGAGTTGCTTGATGCAGCTTGATTTTTCTCCTCTATTTCTCCTTTGTAGACTTGGCGCATATCGAAACGGTATGCGCATTTTTTTATCTACATTGAAATATGATTACATTTAAAATTTGTAAATCGAATAATTAAGAAACTTTACAAGAAAAATACTTGCGCGGTTGAAGCTCTTGTTGCATAATTCGTTTCGTTAGCTGGTTCGAGTAGTCAGTTAATAGTTTCTCCTCTATTTCTCCTTTGTAGACTTGGCACACATTCTGTCGGATGTGTGCGTTTTTTTTGCCTATTTAAAATAAAGGCCGTCTGAATGTTGTAATCTTTCAGATGGCCTTTGTTGGTTGAATAGAATTAGATGTCTAATACCACTTCTTCTTTGACTTCTTCCATAACAACATAGTCTGCGGCTTTCGGTCTGCAGCTTTAGCAGTTGCGACAAGATATTGCCGAGCATATCGCGATAGGCGGACATATTGGGCAGGCGGACTTTGATAAGGTAGTCGTATTCGCCGGAGACCAAGTGGCATTCTAGAATTTGCGGAATCTTCAGCACTTCGCGTTTGAAGTCTTCAAAAATATTGCCGGATTTGGAGCGCAGTTTCAGTTCGACAAAGACCAAGAGGCTTTGACCTAAAGCATGAGGATTCAGATGGGCATGATAGCTAGGTAATAAGGTTGTCGCGTTCCAAGCGGCGGACGCGTTCGGTTACCCAGCGTGGTGGAGAGGCCGACTTTTTTTCAGCCAATTCGGTCATGGGGATGCGTGCGTTTTTGTTGTAGGAGTTTGAGAATTTTTTAAGTCGGTTTTGTCGAGTTCTTTCATGGCCTTGATGTCTGTCGTTTTCATTTGGATTGAATCATAACCTTAAAACAGGCTGAGAAGAAGCATAAATGCCTAAAGGCACGTATGAGGTCTAAATTATGAATAGATTATTCTTGTGTATTTCATGGAATCCTGTGTGGTTTTTGACCTATAATATTTACTTCAAAGTAATAGGGCAGGCCGTCTGAAACGGAATGCCGATAAGAGGAATACATTATGCGTCCGCTCAATGCGCAAATCCGTTTGGATAATTTACGTCAAAATTATCGTTTTCTCAAAGAGTTGCACGGCAATAAATTGTTGGCTGTGATTAAGGCTGATGCTTACGGGCATGGTGCGGTCAGATGCGCACACGCGTTGGCGGATATTGCCGACGGCTTTGCGGTGGCAACGGTAGATGAAGGCGTGGAGTTGCGTCAAAACGGCATTAAAAATCCGATTGTTTTACTGGAAGGCGTATTTGAGGCTGCGGAGTATGCGGATGTTGACCGTTATGATTTGTGGTAAAGCAATCGGCGACCAATGGCGCCTGGAGGCGTTTGTGCATCATGAGTGGCAACGTCCGACAACCGTATGGCTGAAAATGGACTCAGGTATGCACCGCGCTAGGTTTCTTTCCGCATAACTATCTCATGACCTATACTGCATTGAAACAATCTGAATCGGTTGAAAACATTGTGAAATTCAGCCATTTTTCCTGCGCGGACGAGCCGGAAAACGGCATGACCGAAATGCAGCTTGAAGCGTTTGATTTGGCGTGTGAAGGTTTGGAAGGTGAAGGGAGCTTGGCCAATTCCGCCGCGATTTTGAACGTGCCTGAAGCGCGGCGCGATTGGGGACGTGCCGGTCTGGCTTTATATGGTATTTCGCCTTTCGGCGGCGTGGATGAGCGTTTGAAACCTGTTATGCGCCTGACTTCCCGCGTTTTCGGCGAGCGCGTGTTGCAACCGCATTCTCCGATTGGCTACGGCGCAACGTTCTACACCAGCAAATCTACCCGTGTCGGTTTGATTGCCTGCGGCTATGCCGACGGTTATCCGCGTCGTGCTTCCACTAATTCCCCTGTGGCGGTGGATGGCAAACGCAGCCGTATTATCGGCAGGGTATCTATGGATATGATTACGGTTGAGCTGGAAGCCTCGAAAGAGGGCTTGGGCGCGGAAGTCGAGCTTTGGGGCGATGTAATTAATATCAATGAAGTTTCCGAAGTTGCCGGTATGATTCCGTACGAAATCCTCTGCAATATCAAACGTGCGAAGTTTACTTATATCGAGTAAGCAGTAAAAGATAAGGCCGTCTGAAATGTGTTTTCAGACGGCCTTTTTGTTATCTGCGATTAAAACGATTCATCAGCACGTAAATAACGCCATTTGCCCGGCGGCAGTCGGCCGAGTTTAATCTTGCCCATACGGATGCGTTTCAAGCCGACGACGCGCAGGCCGACCAGTTCACACATGCGGCGGATTTGGCGCTTTTTGCCTTGTCGCAAAATAAAGCGCAACTGGTCTTCGTTTTGCCATTCGACTTTGGCGGGACGCAATTTTTCTCCGTCCAAACTCAAGCCGTGGTTGAGCAGGGCAAGGCCTTTGTCATCCAGTTTTCCGCGGACACGGACGAGGTATTCTTTTTCGCTGCTGCTGTTTTCGCCAATCAGTTGTTTGGCGATGCGGCCGTCCTGGGTGAGTACCAACAATCCGACGGAGTCAATGTCCAAGCGGCCGGCAGGGGCTAAGCCGAATTTGTGTTTTTCGCTGAAAGGGATACGGCTGTCGTCGCCTTCCCAATGGTTGTCGGCGGTAATGAGTTCGGCGGCGGATTTATAGCCTTTTTCTGCCTGCGCGCTGACGTAGCCGACGGGTTTGTTCAGAAGGATGGTTACGCGTGCAGCTTGTTTTTCATGGGCTTGTTTGTTGAGGTCGATGCGGTCGCGCTCGGTGACTTTTTGACCGAGTACGGCAGTTTGGCCGTTGACTTTGACCCAGCCTTGCTCGATGTAGCTATCTGCCTCGCGGCGCGAGCATAAGCCTAATTGCGCCATGCGTTTGGAGAGGCGCATGGTTTCGGAATCGTTGTTTTGCATGGTATGGCAATATAGAGAAATGGGAATGTCGGATTATAGCATTGCCCGTTTGTCAGGCCGTCTGAAAACTGAAGATTTGGGTTTTCAGACGGCCTTTCATTTGCGATATGCTAAGAAATTTTTAGTTTTAAAGTAAAAACTAAAGGGTGTATTGTCTGTTTGTGTTAACCTTACGGACGAACTAATCATTTTGTTTTCAGTCAAATTTGGGTTGAAATGACATTTTACTCATTAAATCATGAAGACTATAATGATTGGTCTTTCTGAAGCGCATTAAGGCAGTTTGTTGCTAAAGCAAGCCTTTGTGCATCACGTTTTAAGGATAAATTAATGAAATCGCTCAAATCATTTTTGATCTGGGGCATTGTGGTTTTGGTAGGCTTGGCCTCATTTACTACTTTAGCTCTCAGCCGTGGCGAGCAGGTCAGTGCGATTTGGATGGTTACGGCCGCCATTTCGGTATACTGCATTGCCTACCGTTTTTACAGTCTTTACATTGCCAACCGTGTGATGCAGCTTGATCCTAACCGTCTGACTCCGGCAGAGCGCCACAATGACGGCTTGGACTATGTGCCCACACATAAAGGCGTACTGTTCGGCCACCACTTTGCCGCGATTGCTGGCGCAGGTCCTTTGGTCGGTCCTGTATTGGCAGCGCAAATGGGTTATCTGCCCGGTACTTTGTGGATTATCTTCGGCGTGGTGTTTGCCGGTGCCGTACAGGATATGATGGTCTTGTTCGTCTCCATGCGCCGTGACGGTAAGTCTTTGGGCGATATCGTGAAACAAGAACTCGGTACTGTCCCCGGCGTGATCGCGTCCATCGGTATTTTGATGATTATGGTCATCATTATGGCGGTGTTGGCGCTGATTGTGGTGAAAGCATTGGTTCACAGCCCTTGGGGTACGTTCACCATCGCAGCAACCATGCCGATTGCCCTGTTTATGGGTATCTACACCCGTTATATCCGTCCGGGCAAAATCGGCGAGATTTCCATCGTCGGCTTTATTTTGCTGATGCTGGCTGTGATTTACGGTGAAGATGTTGCCCACAGCTCCTTCGGCCACTGGTTCGACCTTGACGGCATTCAGCTGACTTGGGCGATTATGATTTACGGTTTCGTGGCTTCCGTATTGCCGGTTTGGCTCTTGCTGACTCCGCGCGACTATCTGTCTACCTTCCTGAAAATCGGTACGATTGCAGCTTTGGCTTTGGGCATCGTTATTGTTAACCCAACCCTGCAAATGCCTGCGGTTACCCACTTTATCGATGGTTCAGGCCCGGTATTCTCCGGTGCATTGTTCCCATTCTTGTTCATTACCATTGCTTGTGGTGCGGTTTCAGGCTTCCATGCGCTGATTTCTTCCGGTACTACGCCAAAAATGGTGGAAAACGAAACCCACGTCCGCATGATCGGTTACGGCGGCATGATTATGGAAAGCTTTGTGGCCATTATGGCGCTGGCTGCCGCCGCTTCGCTTGATCCAGGCGTGTACTTCGCGATGAACAGCCCGGCCGCGCTGATTGGTACGGATGCCAATACTGCTGCCGAAGTCATCACCACTAAACTGAATTTCCCTGTTGATGCCGCAACCCTGTTGCACACTGCTAAAGAAGTGGGCGAAAACACCATTCTGTCTCGTGCAGGCGGTGCGCCAACCCTCGCAGTCGGTATGGCACACATCATGAGCCGTCTGATTCCGGGCGAAGCCATGATGGCGTTCTGGTATCACTTTGCCTTACTGTTTGAAGCCTTGTTCATCTTGACCGCGGTTGACGCCGGTACACGCGTTGCCCGTTTCATGATTCAAGACTTGGGCAGTATCTTCTACAAACCATTCGGTAACACCGATTCTATCCCTGCCAACTTGGTTGCGACCTTCTTCGCTGTGGCATTGTGGGGTTACTTCCTCTATACCGGCGTAACCGACCCTCTGGGTGGTATCAACTCGCTCTGGCCGTTGTTCGGTATCGCCAACCAAATGCTTGCAGGCGTAGCGTTGATTATGTGTACCGTTGTATTGGTGAAAATGAAACGCGATCGCTATGTTTGGGTAACCTTGGTTCCTGCTTTCGGCGTATTGTTTGTCACTTGCTACGCCGGTTTGCAAAAACTGTTCCACAGCGACCCACGCGTCAGCTTCTTGGCTCACGCAGGCAAATACCGCGATGCCTTGGCTTCAGGCGAAGTCCTTGCCCCAGCTAAAGATATTGGCGAAATGTCACAAATCATCTTCAACGACCAAATCAATGCCGGTCTGACCGCTTTGTTCTTGTCTGTTGTGGTGATTGTCGCCGTGTACGGTTTCCGTACCGCCATGAAAGCCCGTAAAGTCGGCTGGCCAACTGCTAAAGAAATTCCAGCAGTGTACCGCGACGGTAAACAGCCGGAGGCTCAGAATGAAGCATAAGCTCGCATCTTGGTGGAAAACCATCAAGTTGACAGCAAACTTGATGGCCGGTGTCCCGGATTATGAAAACTACGTTGCCCGTCAACGCAGACATAATCCCAACGCGCCGGTCATGACTAAGCTGCAATTTCAAGACTACTGCCGTAAACGCCGTTGTGGCGGCAACGGCGGACGTTGTTGTTAATTAAGGCATAAAAAGGCCGTCTGAAAATATTTTCAGACGGCCTTTCATTATAGAATATCAATAAACATCAAAAACTTTGTCTTGTCATCAATATTTAATCGAACAACTTGTCGATATTTACTCTTCTTCGAGTAGTACCAGCGGACGCTGTATTTTTCTGAGTTCTTCCACCTCGTCTAACAACCGCATAATCAGCCCCAATGCGGGAATGCCGGCCTCAAAAATCACGACTTAAGCGTTGTGCGCGACGGATACGGGCAAGATGAAAAACCACTGAAGGTGCTTTTTTCGGGCACACCATCTATGCTGATGATGTCTTCTGCTATAAGTTCCAACAGCCAATCACGACGGCAGCGGCTGGCGGCAACGATTTCTTCAAAAGTAAGGGTAACATCGGAGGACTGAATCATAATTTATCCTTTTCTCTTATGCTTGTTTTCGCGACAAAGTGTTCGGCCAATTTTTTTCCCATGCGGCACGGTCGGCTTCGCTCTCTACTGGCGGAACATTAATGCGGATATTGAGATAAAGGTCTCCGGCTTCTTTTGCAGGAATACCTTTGCCTTTGAGGCGGATGCTTTTACCGCTTTGGCTGTTGGCAGGCAGATTGACCCTGTAAGCGACCTGAAGCGGTAGGGACGATGATTTTTGCCGCCCTAATACGGCTTCCCAAGGTTTGACATCTATTGTTTGATATACGTCTTTCCTGTTTTTTTGACGTATAAATCAGGTTGGTCGTGGAACTTGATTTTTTTAAGTACAAGTCACCGTTTTTCTCCACCGTTATATCCCGGCAAACCTTGACTAAGCCAAACGGATTTGTTGGCCTTCTGCAATGCCTTTGGGGATTTTTGACGTTGAGGGTTTTATTTTTGATAAACCGCACGTCCGTATTCGTCTAGAGTCGGCACATTCAAAGTCATGCTACGTTCTGCGCCAACATACGCTGCGTAAATATCAATACTCAATTCAGCATGTTGATCCTCGCCTTTTATTGGGCCGCGGGGTTGCTCGGAACGAGTGTGGGATTGGCGGAATGATGAAAACAGATCTTCAAAATTGAAGTCTCCCGCTCCGAACGGTTCGCCTTCATGACGTTCATAGTGGAAGCCGCCACCGTTAAATCCATTGCCAAACGGATTGCCGCCTTGACCGAACGGATTACCTCCGGCGCTGCGTCCGTAAGGATTAGCCAACATTTCATCGTATTCGGCCCGCTTTTCTTTGTCGGAAAGCGTTTCGTAGGCACGGTTGATTTCTACCGTACGTTCGGTCGCGTCAGGTTCTTTGCTGACATCGGGGTGGTATTTGCGCACCAGTTTTTCGGTAGGCTTTTTTGATTTCGGCCTCATCCGCATCTTTGGCAACGCCTAGTATTTCATAATAGTTTTTTTCTGCCATGTTATTCCTTTGACTGCTAATATACAAAAATTCTTATGGTTTTTAATAATTGAGGGTAGATATTCTAAAAATCAAGGGCGTTGAAAATAAAATTCTCTATTTCTGACAATGATTAATGAATAATTTATTTCTTTGTTCCTAGAGAAATAGAAAATATATAGGCCGTCTGAAATACGGTTTTTCAGACGGCCTTTATCAAATTGGGGTTTTATTTGTCTTGAGCGTTTTTTTGTTCGCTAACAATCCATTGGGCAATATCTGAACCCAAGACTTTAGAAGTGCGATTTAAGACTGCACAAGAGCTTTTATAAACACCGAGCATGCCACCGGAAGAATTGCGGGTGAAGGTTTTTTTATTGACTTCTTCGCCATCAACATACAAAGTGGCAACGGCTGTAATACTTTTGGCGTGGCCGACAAAGGCTACGCCTGCGCTCATGGCGGAAGTAATGGAGATATCTGCGTATGTGCCTTGTTTTTTACCGTCACGGACAATAGTTACATCACTTTTGGCTGCAGTTTCTTGCAAAGATTTGGACATGACGTTGCCAATTTGTAAACACTCGGAAACGATACGGGTATCGATTTCTTCTGCATGACGGTAAGGGATGCTTTCATCAATATGGACATCTGCGCTGGCAAATGCAGAAGCAAACAAGAATGCGGTTGCAAGGATGCGGTTAGGAGACATAGTAGAGCACCTAAAATAGAATGTTAAAAAGAGTCGCCATTGTATAACGGCGTTTTCACTCAATCAACATAAGTTCAGTAGGTAAATGCTTTGTTGAAATGGGTGTGTATGATAAGACAAATCAAAAGGCCGTCTGAAATACTGCTATTTCAGACGGCCTTTTGATTGGAGCATTAATTCGTTCTGGTCAAATAAGGCAGGGGATCGACTGCTTTGCCGTTTAGACGAACTTCAAAATGCAGCTTGACGCTGTCTGTATCGCTGCTGCCCATGGTGGCGATAACTTGGCCTGCTTGGACTTTTTGATCTTTTTGTACCAAAAGCGTGTCGTTGTGGGCGTAGGCGGTGATGGTGTATTCATTGTGGCTGATCAAAATCAGTTTGCCGTAACCGCGGACTTCTTCGCCAACGTAGATAACGGTACCGGCTGCGGCGGAGCGGATTTGTTGGCCTTGTGTGCCTGCAATATCTATGCCTTTGCTGGTTGTGCCGTTGTAGCGTTGGATAATGGAGGATGAAGCGTTATCGGTCGGCCATTGCAGGTTCAATCTGTTGATCGGGGTAACGGCAGTGGTTTGGCGTTGCTGTGTTGCAGTGTTGCGTGGGGCAACATGACGGCGGACACGCAATACTTGGCCGACTTCGATTTGTGAGGCATTGGGAAGGTTATTCCAGGCAACCAGTGTGTTGACATTTTGTCCGTAGCGTTTGGCGATTTGGGTCAGGGTATCGCCGGGACGGACTTTGTAGTAGCCGTCAGGTACGGCGCGGTTGGAAGAGGTATTGTTGCCGGCGCAGGCTGCTAAGACGGCAATGGTGCTGATGAGTGCCAGACGTTTTAAGGCCGTCTGAAAGGTGGAAATAAAGTTTGTATTCATGGGATATTTCAAAATGTATCGTTATGCTGTATATGATAGATAGGAAGAGTGAGAAAAGGTTCACTCAAAAGGCATGGGGTAAAATACAGAAAGGCGGTATATTAACATTGAAAATTTGTGGATATGGCGGCATATTTTTTTATCATTTTGATGATAAAGGATTTTTTCGATAAGGTAAAAGAAAGTGAAAGTTTTTTCAGACAGCATTGAATAAGGCAATAAAAATCCCCTGCCGGGATAAACGGGCAGGGGATTTTTGTCTCATCGAACTTATTTGTTCAATTCGTTAGCCAGATACAGCCAGGTTTCAATGACGGTATCAGGGTTGAGCGATACGCTCTCGATACCTTCTTCAACCAGCCATTTGGCAAAGTCCGGATGGTCTGATGGGCCTTGACCGCAAATACCGACGTATTTGTTTTTTGTTTGCGGCAAGCAGAGAGTTGCCAAGTGCAACATCACTTTAACGGCAGGGTTACGCTCGTCGAAGGAGTCAGATACCAAACCGCTGTCACGGTCGAGGCCGAGGGTCAGCTGGGTCATGTCGTTAGAGCCGATGGAGAAGCCGTCGAAGTATTGCAAGAATTGTTCTGCTAATACAGCGTTGCTTGGCAACTCGCACATCATGATCAGGCGCAGGCCGTTTTTGCCGCGTTCCAAACCGTTTTCTTTCAGGGCTTTAACAACAGCTTCTGCTTCACCCAAAGTACGGACGAATGGAATCATGATTTCGACGTTGGTCAAACCCATTTCATCGCGAACGCGTTTCAAGGCTTTGCACTCGAGTGCGAAGCAGTCTTTGAAGTTATCGGCTACATAACGCGCTGCACCACGGAAGCCCAGCATTGGGTTTTCTTCGTGCGGTTCGTAGATGCTGCCACCCACCAAGTTAGCATACTCGTTGGATTTGAAGTCAGACATACGAACGATGGTTTTGCGTGGATAAACCGAAGCAGCCAAAGTTGCCACACCTTCTGCGATTTTATCGACATAGAAGTCGACAGGAGAGGCGTAGCCGGCGATGCGGCGGGTAATTTCTGCTTTCAATTCGTCGTCTTGTTTGTCAAATTCTAACAAGGCTTTAGGATGGATACCGATTTGACGGTTGATGATGAATTCCATACGAGCCAAGCCGATACCTTCGCTAGGCAGATTGGCGAAGCTGAATGCCAATTCAGGGTTACCAACGTTCATCATCACTTTTACAGGCGCTTTAGGCATGTTGTCCAAAGCAACATCGGTAATTTGTATGTCCAGCAAGCCGGAGTAGATGAAGCCGGTATCGCCTTCGGCACAAGATACGGTCACTTCTTGGCCTTCGGACAGCAGATCGGTAGCGTCGCCACAACCTACAACAGCCGGAATACCCAATTCACGAGCGATAATCGCTGCGTGGCAGGTACGGCCGCCACGGTTGGTAACAATGGCAGAAGCACGTTTCATTACCGGTTCCCAATCCGGGTCGGTCATGTCGGTAACGAGTACGTCGCCTGCTTCAACGGAATCCATCTCGGACGCATCTTTCACCAAGCGAACTTTACCTTGACCGACTTTTTGACCGATGGCACGGCCTTCGCACAAGACCACTTTTTCGCCGTTGATAGAGAAGCGGCGCAGGTTGCGGCTTGCCGTCTTCTTGAGATTTCACGGTTTCAGGGCGCGCTTGCAGGATGTAGAGTTTGCCATCCAAGCCGTCGCGGCCCCATTCGATGTCCATTGGGCGGCCGTAGTGTTTTTCGATGGTCAGTGCGTAATGAGCCAACTCGGTTACTTCGGCGTCGGTAATGGAGAAGCGTTGACGGTCTTCTGCAGGTACATCAACGTTGGTTACAGATTTACCGGCTTCGGCTTTGTCGGTAAAGATCATTTTGATTTGTTTCGAACCCATGGTTTTGCGCAGGATAGCCGGTTTGCCTGCTTTCAAAGTAGGTTTGAATACATAGAATTCGTCAGGGTTTACCGCGCCTTGTACGACGTTTTCGCCCAGACCGTAAGAAGAGGTAACGAAAACGACTTGGTCGTAACCGGACTCGGTATCGATGGTAAACATCACACCGGAAGCACCGCTGTCAGAACGCACCATGCGTTGTACGCCGGCAGAAAGGGCAACGATGTCGTGTTCGAAGCCTTTGTGTACACGGTAAGAAATGGCACGGTCGTTGTACAGGGAAGCGAATACATGACGCATTGCTTCTTTAACGTTATCCAAACCGTTGATGTTCAGGAAGGTTTCTTGTTGGCCGGCGAAAGAAGCGTCCGGCAAGTCTTCTGCTGTTGCGGAAGAACGTACGGCAACGGAAATGTCCGCACCGCCGGCATCGGCAACCATTTTGTTCCAAGCTGTTTCGATTTCAGCATCCAGCTGCTCAGGGAACGGAGTATCCAAAATCCATTGACGGATTTCTTTACCCACGCGTGCCAATTCGGCAACGTCTTCAACATCCAGCTGTTTCAGGGCTTCGGAAATACGCTCGCTCAGACCATTGTGAGCCAGGAAAGCACGATAAGCTTCGGCTGTGGTTGCAAAACCGCCGGGAACGCGCACGCCTTTTTCAGTCAGTTGGCTGATCATTTCGCCCAAAGAGGCATTTTTACCGCCCACTCGCTCAACGTCAGTCATACGCAGGTTTTCAAACCAAATAACGTAGTTTTCGGCCATTTGTGTGTCCAATCCAATCCAAAAATGTTAAAAAAGAAACAAATCCGCCTGCTTATTGTAGCCATTCGTTTGATGGCTGTCATGTGTTTTATCTTTTTAAAAATCACAAATTCGTCTGTGATATTGTGCTTTTCAGGCGTGTAGCCTTCTGAAATATGAATATCAGATTCATGTTTTTACGTGTTATCTTCTTGTTAAATATGGAAAACAAAATAAGTTAATAAATTTAAGAATCGAAATTTATTTTGCAAATGTGGAATATAATTCCAATAAATCTAAAAAAATAAAAATTTTTATTCCAATTTAAAAATTTGTTCAAATTTGTTGTAATCCTGTGTAATCTACCGGGAATCGCTTTATTGCAAAGGCTGTAACTGCTATGATTGCCGTCTGAAACGTTACCCTCTGAAGGATTCATTATGACTGCTCCACGTCAAGTCTTCTATATTTCCGACCGCACCGGTCTGACCGCCGAAAATATCGGTGAAGCCCTGTTGAACCAATTCGGCAATGTCGAGTTCAAGCGCCATGTTCATCCATTTATCGATACGCCTGAAAAAGCGTTGGCCGTAGTGGATGAGGTCAATAAGACAGCCGAACAGTTTGGCGATCGTCCGATTGCTTTTGTCAGCGTGGTAAATGATGCAATCCGTGAAATCATCAAAAAATCCAATGCATTCCATATTGATTTCTTTGAAACGTTCTTGGGTTTGCTGGAAAAAGAATTGAATGTTGAAGCGACAATTGCCGAACGAGGTCACCATAGTATCGGCAATACCAAGCGTTATGATGCGCGTATGGAAGCAGTGAACTTCTCGCTCAGTCATGATGACGGCGTCAGCGATAAAAACCTGCAGGAAGCGGATGTGATTTTGATGGGCGTGTCCCGTTCGGGTAAAACGCCGACCTGTCTTTATTTGGCTCTGCAATACGGTATTCGCGCCGCAAACTATCCATTGATTCCCGATGACTTGGAATCAACCGATTTGCCGCGTATGGTCAAACCTTATAAAGATAAGCTGTTCGGCTTGACCATTCAGCCCGAGCGGCTGCAGGCTATCCGTCAGGAGCGTCGTCCTAATTCGACCTATGCCAAAATCGATACTTGCCGCAGCGAGATTGCCGATGCGCAAAATATGTTCAAGCGCCACGGAGTGCCGTTTACCAATACAACGGATAAATCTGTGGAAGAACTCGCCGTTCATATCTTGCAGGCTTGTAAGCTGAAACGCCGTTTCTAAATGAAATGATAAAAGGCCGTCTGAAATTTCAGACGGCCTTTTTTTATTTGGTACATTAGGTTTTAGGCAGGGTAACACCGGTTTGTCCCATGTATTTGCCGTTGCGGTCTTTGTATGAAGTTTCGCAGACTTCATCGCTTTCAAAGAACAAGACTTGGGCTACGCCTTCGCCGGCATAAATTTTGGCAGGCAAGGGGGTGGTGTTGGAAAACTCAAGCGTAACGTAGCCTTCCCACTCGGGCTCGAACGGGGTAACGTTGACGATGATGCCGCAGCGTGCGTAGGTGGATTTGCCCAAGCAGACAGTCAGGACGTTGCGCGGAATGCGGAAATATTCGACTGTGCGCGCCAGAGCAAAGGAGTTGGGCGGAATAATGCAGCAGTCGTCTTCGACGGTAACGAAGTTTTTCGGGTCGAAATTTTTCGGGTCGACGATGGTGCTGTTGATATTGGTGAAGATTTTTGAATTCATTGGCACAACGGATATCGTAGCCGTAGCTGGATGTGCCGTAGGAAATGATGCGTTGGCCGTTGGCCTCTTTGATTTGGTTGGGCTCGAACGGCTCAATCATGCCGTGTTCTTCGGCCATGCGGCGTATCCATTTGTCGGATTTAATGCTCATGGTGGTTGTCCTGGGGTAAGGGTTGTTTGGAAATTTTTTTGAAATCAATACAACAGCCTTTAAGCAGGCTTGTCAATTGATGTTTCAGACGGCCTTAAATATGGATAAGGCCGTCTGAAAGGCTGTTTATTTGGTTTTGGAAGCAGATTTCTTAGGCAGTTTGACTTCTTTAATCATACCGTCTTCGCATTTCATGATGAAGACGGGTGTGCCGTTTTGAGAAGCGGTAAAGTTTCCGTGCGCCTTGCCTTTTTTGAACATGCCTTCCAGTGTCATATTGCGTAATTTGGCGCTGTTGGAGGAGAAAGGTTCGATAAAGGTTTCGCGGTTGCCGGAAACGGTATATGCGCCTTTGCCGTCAAATTTGCCATTTTTAAATGTGCCGACATAGCTGCGGCCGTCTTGGCATTTCCATGTACCTTTGCCGGACGGTTTGCCGTCTTTGCCGACATCGCCATCATAAGCGCAACCTTTTTCCTGATAAGGATTGATGGTTTCGGCAATGGCAGGCGTACCCAGCATGAAGGCGATAGGGAGTAGGGCGAGGTATTTCATCATTATTATTCCTTTTTGCAGGCGGTTTCAGACGGCATGATATTGGGATTCAAAAGTCAGCAGGGTTTCAGCAATACGGCGTGGCAATATGGCTAAAGCGTGTTCACGCATGGACGTAGGGATACCGTAGCAGGCTTCGGCAATACTGCCGGTAATGGCTGCCAAGGTATCGCTGTCGCCGCCCAGGGAAACTGCCAGTCGGATGGCGTGTTCAAAATCATCGCTTTCAAGAAAGGCAGTAATCGCTTGAGGTACGGTTTCCTGACAGCTTTCGTTGAAATGATAATGCGGGCGGATTTGGTCACAACTTTGGCTCAAGTCGTAGCCGAATTGCCGTGTAATATTTTCTTTGATTTGCGCTTTTTCCATGCCGGTACGCACCCAAAAGATGGCGGCGGCTACGGCTTGCGCACCTTTAATGCCTTCCGGGTGGTTGTGCGTTACGATGGCGGATTGTTCGGCAAAATGCAGGGTTTCTTCCAATGTGGCAAATGCCCAGCCAACGGCAGAAACTCGCATGGCCGAGCCGTTGCCCCAGCTATTATAAGGTTCTGGATCTTTCCATTCTATCCATTGTGAGAAGCGGCCGCCATATGCGCCTTTCGGACAGGGATATGCCCTACACCAGCCTTGCAAAATAGAGGCTAAATTATCGTTGCAGCCTTGTAAAATCCAATCGGCAATGGCAACAGTGCAAATCGTGTCATCGGTAAAGTCGCTGTCGGGGCTGAAAATGTCAAAATCGGTGTGATGATAGTTGTCAAACTCGAATCTTGATCCGGCAATATCGCCAATGACTGCGCCCAACATCATGACATCCTTTCTGATACTTCTATTTATATTTCAGACGGCCTTTGATATTTCCCAATCAAAAGGCCGTCTGAAAAATTATTCTTGCCAGCCGCCCAAATAAGAAACCAGTTCTTCCAACATGGTGCTGATGGCTTCGGTCATCAGGATTTGCGAGGCAAAGGCGAGGCTGGCGGCATCGTCGCCGTTACTTTCGGCTTCTTCTTGCAAAACGTCCAGATACTGGATGCGTTTGAGGGTAAAGTCTTGGGTAAGGATGAACGCAATTTGTTCGCGCCATACCAAGCCCAGCTGGGTAACGGTTTTGCCGTTTTTGACGTGTTGTACCACTTCATCGGCGGTCAGGTCTTGTTTGGAAACTTTGACGACTGGAACAACATCGCCTACGCCTTTGAGTTCGCAATCGCTGTCCAATTCAAAACCACCTTCGCAGTGGCCTTGCAGCAGCCAGCTGGTCATCAGGGAGGAGGGCGATTGTTTGGTGTTGGGCAGGGCTGCTTCAAGACCGCCCAAGGCTTCGCGCAGTTTGGTCAGGATATTTTCCGCTTTGGCAGATGCGGCATTGTTGACCAAAAGATACCCGTGGCGCGTGTCGAAAATCGCCTGTGTGCGGCTGCTGCGCGTAAAGGCACGGGGCAGCAGGTCGTCGGTAATCTGCTCTTTCAGCTCTTGTTTTTCCTTACGGCCGACATTGCGCGCTTCGTTGTTTTGGATTTCCAAAACCTTTTCATCCAAAATATCGCGGATCACGCCGGCAGGCAGGACTTTTTCTTCTTTTTTCAGAGCCACGCGCCAAGTGTAATCGGCAGGGAAAACCAGCTCGGGCGAAAAGGAAACCGGCGTGGAAAAGCCTTCGCTAAACCAGTCCAAACCCTGACAATGGGCAAATTCGGATTGCGCCAATTTGTCGGCAAGGACTTCCAATTCGGGCAATTTGTCTTTGTTGAGCGGATAAAAACTGATTTGCTTAAACCACATGGCGAGTTTTCCTTTTTATTAAAACCGGCATTATACAGGGAAAATAACATACGGAAATCGGCAGCATCTTTAAAAATGCAGTAAAGGCGTTGACAGAAGAAAAGGGTTTCTGTATAGTTCGCGCTTCGGTTACGCGCCCATCGTCTAGAGGCCTAGGACACTGCCCTTTCACGGCGGCAACCGGGGTTCGAATCCCCGTGGGCGTGCCAAGATTCTAAAAATCCCTTACTGTACATAGCAAACAGTAAAGGGATTTTTTTATTTTGTCTGTTTAATCAAGAGATTTATCTATTTCTAGTCATTATTTCAATAAAATATATCTAAATAATTTATTTCTATTAAGTTAATTTATTCGATTGTCATTTTTATATTTCATTTTAAATTTTTATAATTTAATCATATTGGATAACTAATAAATTCCTTTGTAATTAAACTATTCAGTCTGCATACTCAAGTAAAGTCTTAGCAAGAGTAGATAAAATCAAGTGCCAGTAGTTCGTCGGTTTCTTGGCGGCTTTTACTATTATTTCTTTTTATCAAAAAAATCACTTCGGTTTTTTTAAAAATAAGTATTGGGTAGTTCGAGAATTTTTTTGTCTAAAGAAAATAGATAATCTATTCAATTTATTAGATAAAAAGTTTTTTTAGTATTTGGATAGGTAATTTATATTTACAAATTTGTGCATGATGCAAAGTTTAATTATTTCTGATATAAAAGTAACTTGCTGATTGAATAACAAAGGATAAGAAAATGGCTTTGCTAATACCTGATTTCGCACCAATGGAAAAATTGCCTGAAAGCAAGGAAGGATGGCAGGAAATTTACTGTGAGTTGGTTACGCCTTTGCATGGTGGTGGCGTAGTAGCGCGTGAAAGTGATGATAAATTGCCCGTGCGCGTAACCGCAATTCGCGGGCAACTGCGTTTTGGTGGCGATTGTTGGCTCAACAAAAATGGAACTTGAGCGGGAAAAGATTACGTGAAGCAGAGTTTCGTTTATGGGGGGGTATTGGCGAAGAAGCTGCGGCAAGTTTAGTATTTTTACGTGTACAGATACAAAACAAACTGAAAGAAGCTTCACTTTCTGATTATGCAAAAGGTTTAAACGATCCTTTAGGCTATGCGTTGTTTACGGCACGCAAGACGAAGACAGGACTACCTGAAATGAAATTGGGCAAAGAAGGCTTGCAATGGATTGTGCAATGGCGTTTGAGTGAAAAGGCAAACGAAACAGATAAGCAGCAGGTTTTGGAAACTTTACGCTGGTGGGTAACTTTAGGAGGGCTGGGTGGGCGCACTCGGCGTGGTTGCGGTGCTTTTAAGGCTGAAGGTATAGAACTGGTTCCAACTGAAGAAATGCGTGAATTGGGTTGCAAAATTTTGTTTTTAGGTAGCGATAAAAAAGTCAAAGATGCTTGGATCGATGCAATCAATGAATGGAAAGAAACACGACGTAAATATAAAACAGAGTTTCGCCGACTGCTTGGACGCAATGATGAATATTCACGACATTTGGCAACCATATTCAGCCGCCCCGTTTATGAGAGTGGTCAATGGCATGGCATGGTGATTATGTTGCCGAACAGTAGTCCAGAAGTAAAACAGATTTTGGAGAAAACGAAATGACTCAATATGTTTTAACCCTATCCATCGGTCCTGTACAGGGATTTATTGCTTCGGCTCGACGGAGTCGGGATTTATGGAGCGGTTCTTGGTTACTGTCAGAAATGGCAAAGGCAGCTGCAAAGAGTTTGTTTGAAGTCGGAGCGCAGATGGTGTTTCCGTTTGTGGACGAGGCGACCAAAGACCGTTTAGAGCCTTGTGACAGGATGGACGATAATTTTTCAGTCGGCAACAAAATTCAAGTGCAGGTTGATGCAGTTGATGATGCCGCAGTACGCGGCTTGGTTGTGCAGGCAAAAGCAGCGGCGCAGTCACGGTTTGAAACCATCGCGCGTCAGGCGCGACAAGATTTGAACGCAGCTTTACGCGATGAAATTTGGCAGATGCAGCTTAATGATTATTTAGAAATTCAGGCTGCGTGGGCAAAGATAACCGAAAAAGGTTATTCGGATGCAAGCCAACGCGCAGCATCAGCTTTGGCTACGAGAAAAGCAACACGCGATTTTACGCCTGTACATGCGGCTGATGCTTGGGATAAGCGGTTTATGTTGCCTAAATCCTCACTGGATGGCGCCCGTGAAACCGTATTGCTGGAAAAAGCAAACGGCGATGCCGACTTGTCTGATGTGGCAAGACGCAAGCTTGGCTTGAGCCTATCCGAGCAGTTGGATTGTGTAGGGATTATGAAGCGTTTGGGAGGAAATAGCGAGCAGTTTACGCCTGTTACACGCGTGGCAGCAGATGCTTGGCTGCAAGGTTTGCCTGAAAATGAGTTAAGCCAACTTTGTGATGCTTACGAACCTTTAATTGCGCTGAATTTAGCCACTCGTGTAAAGGGCAATCAAGGTGTTTATGCAGATTTTCCGTTTGACGCACAACTGCTGTACCGAAACCGTTTGGATGCGGTTTTGTCGGACAATAAAAACAGCGCGGATGCATCGGAAAAATTATCAGATTTGAAAAATGTCCTAAAACCGATTTGGCACAAATATGGTGAACCATGCAGCTACTGGGCGATGTTGCTGGCAGACGGCGACCGCATGGGCGAGTTGCTGGATAGGGCAAAGACGATTGAAGAACATCAAATGATTACCGAAGCGTTGTCTTCATTTGCTGAAAGTGTACCTGCAAATGCGTGACTTTCAGGCGCAATGCGTATACGCAGGCGGCGACGATGTATTGGGCTTTGTTGCGCTGGATAAGGTGGTTGATTGCGCGGATGCGTTACGGCAAGCATTTTCAGGCAGTCTGAAAAAAGTGTCAGATGTTTTGAAAGCAGAAAAAACGCCCACCTTGTCCGTTGGACTGGCCATTTGTCACATCAGTACCCCCCTTGGCAATGTACGCCGTTTGGCAAAATGCGCAGAAAAAGTGGCAAAAGGTGACAGTTATCCTGCCAATCAGCAGCGTAACGCACTGGGCATTACCCTGTCTGTGCGTTCAGGTTCGGACAGCGATTGGCGTGTGCAATGGAGTGATGAAGCAGGTTTGGCAACATTTAAAAAATGGCAAAACCGGTATCAGAAGAAAGAAATCAGCAGCCGTATTGCCTACGACAGTCGCGATATCTTTATGCGTACGGATTTTCCGGAATCCGCCGATTTATCCTCCGAACTGCACCAAAATATCCGCCAAGCCGAGTTTACCCGAATGCTGGATAGGGCGCGGAATATGTCGGGTGGTGAATTGAAAGACGATGTAAAGAAAGAGTTGAAAGCCCGACTGGATGAGTTGCAACGACAACTTGGCAGCGAACACGCCGGCGCACTCAATATCTTTGCCACCGAGTTAATCATTGCACGCTGGCTTGCAGCCAAAACACAAAACGATTTAGGACAGGAGGCGCAATCATGAACAGCTATTTTTTAGACGCACTTGCGCCGTTGGTATTCCGCAGCGGCAAACCGTTTGGAGCGCAGTCAGATACCGATGATATTCAATTTCCATTACCCTCCGCGGCAGCAGGTTTGGTACGCACGCAAATTATGCGGCAAAACGGTTGCGATTGGGACGGCAAAGCACAAGGCAATCGAGCCAAGTTGTCAGACGCACAAGTCGATGAATTACGTCAAATAGCCGTACAGGGCACCTTTTTAGCAAAACAGGACATTTCAGACGGCCTGAAAATCCTATTGCCCAAACCTGCCGACGCCTTGTATTTGAAAAACAAAGAGACAGACAAAACCGAACTTGTCCGCCTTGCGCCGCAAGCCTTTGGCAGCGATACAGCGGCGGATTTCCCTCATGCCGATTTATTGCCGGTACAAATCCAATCAACAATCAAAGGCAAACCTCAAAGTGGGGCAACATATTGGGATTTGGCAGACATACTGGCTTGGCATAAGGGAGAAAAGTTGGGCTTTGACGATGTAAACAAACGCGGCGTACAGTCTCTGCCGATTGAAACGCGTACACATGTCGGCATAGATCGAAAAACGCTTGCAGCCGAAGACGGACGTTTATTTCAAACAGCCGCTTACGACTTTGCCGAATCGGCTCAGAAGCATCATCAGGGTTGGGAAAGCTACCGCTATGGTTTTATGATCCGTACAGCAGCCGATTTACAAGACAACAGCGTAGTGCGTTTTGGCGGCGAAGGAAGACTGTCGCGACTGAATAAAATTTCAGACGACGTGTTCAAACAGCCCGAATACGCATATACAAACGGATTGACGCTCACCTTGCTGACGCCTGCCTTGTTTGAAAAAGGCTGGCTGCCTGGCTGGTTGGACAGCCAAACCTTAACAGGCACACTCCCGCATACCAACCTGCAAGTTAAGCTCCGTTCAGCCGCCATAGACCGTTGGTCGCCCGTTTCAGGTTGGGATTTACAGCAGCATGCCCCGAAAGCCATGCGAAAAGCCGTTTCGGCAGGCGCAGTGTATTGGTTTGAAATACAAAGCGGCAATCCGGACGAACTCTCCCAAGCCCAATGGCAATCATTTAGCGACAATGAGCAAGACCGACGCGACGGCTTCGGTATTGGATTGATCGGTCCGTGGCAGAGCATTTGATTTTCAGACGGCCTGATTCCCTATTTCATATTTAAAACACAAGGAAAACAAAATGAATACCCGAATTTTTCACCTACATGCCTTATCCGCATTACACGTTGGCACAGGCCAAGGCGTCGGCGCTGTTGACTTGCCCATTGCACGCAGCCGCGCCACCAATCTGCCGCTTGTACCCGGCAGCGCGCTCAAAGGCGTACTGCGTGATGAAGCCAAAGAAAAATGGCATGTAAGCGAAAACGACATCCAAGCCCTGTTTGGCGCAGACAGCCAGGCCGACAAAGACAACATTCACGCCAGCGCAGCCGCCTTTGGCGATGCACATCTATTGCTGCTTCCGATCCGCTCGTTTGCAGGAACAGTCGCCTTTGCCACTTGTCCCTTTATCTTGCAACGTTATGCTCGCGATGTACGCGGGATGTTGCCGGGAATCCCAAAAGTACCCGCTTTAAAAGATAGCGCATCTGTGCCGGAAAACACCGTATTGCGCGTTTCAGGCAGTCAAATTGCGTTGGAAGATTTGGACATCGGCAGCGAAACCAGTACCGAAGCCAAACAATGGGCAGAGCACATTGCCGCCGCCGTTTACCCCGAAAACACCGCTGACTACGAAGCATGGCGCGAACAGCTCTGCCAACGCTTCATTATCCTGCCCGACAGCACATTCTCCTTCTTAGCCGATACCGCGACCGAAATCCGTATGCGTATCAGGATTGACCGCGAAACGCGCATCGTCAAAGAGGGCGCGCTCTGGTCGGAAGAAAACCTGCCGGCCGAAAGCGTACTGTACGGCATTTTAGCGATTGACAAATCGCGCCACAGCCGCAATGCCAAAAGCGCGGACGAGCTTTCCGCATTGATTCCGGCAGGCGAAACCCAAATCCAGATTGGCGGCAAGCATACAGTCGGACGCGGCATGTGTCGTCTTGTACTTTCAGACGGCCTGACAAAAGGGGAATAACATGCAACACATCCGCTCGCAAAAATACGCCCAACGCGCATTTGGATTGATTCAAAAAGTCAAAGATGACAACAAGCAAGTTAAAGAATACCGTACACTTGTATTGAATTTTCCCACCATGATCCTGCAATCCGGGCTTGCCCAAGCCATCGGCTTTTTACGAGCCAAAGGCAAAGAAGAACACTTGCTCCTATTGGCGCACATTGCCGAATTGTTGGGCGAAAACAAAGACAGTCTGCACAAGAAAATCTTAGAAGCCGACTTATCGCACTATCAACTTCTTTCTCGCCAAGCCTTGGAAGCAGCTTCCAGCCTGAAACGCTACACCCAAGCCCTGCTGCCCAAACCCAAAGACGAACAAAGGGGACAATCATGACCATATCACTCATGCGGGAAAGCCTGAAAAAACTCATTCCCGACGACCTCAAAGACGCACACGCCGGTTTGCTTATGCAACGAGGCCTGACCGAGTGGGATAAAGACGACAAACGAGCCAAAGCAGAGCTGATTGAAAAAATCGTCAAAATCCCCGCGCCCAAAAAAGACAGCCTATACGCGTTCGCCTTTACGCGCTGGGTGCAGGCCACTTCCGATACCGGCCGTTTTGCCACGCTTGCCGCCAGCATTTCAGGCAGGCTCTATACAGGCCTCAACAGCGCAGGTGCACTGGAAACAGGCATCAGCACCAGCCATACCTACGGCATGCCGCTCCTTGCAGGCTCGTCCGTCAAAGGCATCGCCCGCAGCCATGCCGAAAGCATCGGATTGGATGAATCCCATCTGACCGTATTGTTCGGCGACGACAGCGACTCAGGCAGCCTGAAGTCAGGCGCACTCGTTTGGCACGACGCATGGTTCATCCCTGCCAACACCCCGCCTTTTGCCGCAGAAATCATTACCACCCACCATCAGGACTACTACAACGGCAAACAACCCGAAGCCGACGAAATGGAATCCCCCATTCCCAACCAGCAAATCGCCACACAAGGCAGCTTTTATTTCGTCATCGAAAGCGCACCGGGCGCGCAGGCATGGGCCGTATACGCCCAAAACCTACTGATTCAAGCCTTGCGGACACAAGGCGCAGGCAGTAAAACCGCATCCGGCTACGGCTATTTCACAGAAGCAGCCGAAGAAGCACAACGAAGCATCCGCAACATTCAAGAAGCACAAAACCAAGCCCTGGCCGCGCAACAAAAAGCCGCCGAGCTTGCCGCCATGCCCGCGCATCAGCAGTTTATCCAAACATGGCAAGAAAGAATGGAGGAGCAACCAAACAAGATCATAGGCAACCAAGCACACGACAAACTCTATCAAGAATGGAAGGCAGCCTTGCAAACCGCCGCAGAAAGTCCCGATTTGAGCGCAGAGCAGAAAGCCGAAATCGCCGTTGCGTTTGCCGTCAAAAAGATGATGACAAAATACGCAAAATGGCTGACCGACAAGCGCGGAAAAGATCTGAAACCTATCTTGGCGAAGCTGCGCGGCGAATAGATTTCGTCTTTGTCTGAACCCGAATTTTTCAGACGGCCTAAAGCCGTAAAACAGTTAAAAAGCGTTGTCGAATACGGAGTACACGGCTATAATCTGCATCACAAGTTTTCCGACGGATAGCGAAAAGTCTGTCTTTCGGCTGCTCTTTTCAGTTAATATTTTGTTAATTAATGTCTTTGTTTGTTAAGAGAAAATGCTAACATTTCTTAACTATACAGAGCTTTGAAAATAATGAAATTTTTTAATTGAGTGCAGTCGGAAGACTTGCCCCACTAATCGGGGATTAAGACATCTTGAAGTGAACGGATATCGCCAGTTTGAGGTCGGAAGACTTGCCCCACTAATCGGGGATTAAGACTCTAACATATCACCGAAACCAAGCATTAATGCATGTCGGAAGACTTGCCCCACTAATCGGGGATTAAGACTTCAAGGGCTTGGGTGAATAATTCTGCTTCTAAGTCGGAAGACTTGCCCCACTAATCGGGGATTAAGACTCCATAACGGCGGCCATAACGGCGGCCAGAGTCCGTCGGAAGACTTGCCCCACTAATCGGGGATTAAGACTTCATCAATTGATTTTTTTACAATGTCTTTTTGTCGGAAGACTTGCCCCACTAATCGGGGATTAAGACTCAAGTTGAATGAAGCGTTCTGCGACTTCTTTCCAGGTCGGAAGACTTGCCCCACTAATCGGGGATTAAGACACGACTTCTGGGTCTACACCCTCTTTGCTGATTTGTCGGAAGACTTGCCCCACTAATCGGGGATTAAGACTTGTTCAGCCTTAGCCTTTTTCTTCTTCGCTGGGTCGGAAGACTTGCCCCACTAATCGGGGATTAAGACCAGACCACCTGGACCGAAGCCAATAGTCATGAGCGTCGGAAGACTTGCCCCACTAATCGGGGATTAAGACGCAGTAAACGTTGGATTGTCAGTTGGGTGTAACCGTCGGAAGACTTGCCCCACTAATCGGGGATTAAGACTTTGAGCCTGTTCGATAGCAATCGCATTTGCCGTCGGAAGACTTGCCCCACTAATCGGGGATTAAGACGCCAGTCGGCTGGCTCGCATGGTCTTGCGGATACGTCGGAAGACTTGCCCCACTAATTGGGGATTAAGACGTAGCGGTATCTCCTGTTATCAACAGGTTTTTGAGTCGGAAGACTTGCCCCACTAATCGGGGATTAAGACGTCTTGAACTTGTAGTAAATCGGCCAGTCGTAGGTCGGAAGACTTGCCCTGCTAACGTTGGCGACGAGTGTTTTCAGACGGCCTGAAAGCAAGGCCGTCTGAAACGGTTGGATGGTTTATCCTGTCCCTCTTGCGGCAAAAAACAAAAATAGCCTTGATATTGCATCAAGGCTATTTTTGTTTTTTGATCGGTTTTTAGTTTTTGGTACCAAGCAGGCTGGGAATGCCGGATGGGGTCGTCTGAAAATCAGGGTCTGCTGTCGGGTTGAGGCTTAAAAAATATAGGATTGTCTATCTTTTATTTGCGTTTTGTTTTTCATCAGCCGGCAGGCGGTATATAAGCGGGTTGGTGTTTACAGTGTGCCGAAGTTGCCCAATATGATGCCTTCGGGCAGGGCGGTTTGCCCCAAAGTATGGATGATGCTGCTGTTGGCCAGTGGGTAGAAGCGCAAGTCATCCTGTTTGGGATGGAGCATTCGGCACAGTTCTTCAAAGCATTGCCGGGCTTGTTCACGGCTGCCGATGTGCAGGAATATGCTATTTTGCAGGGGTATGGCGTGCTGGATTAAATAGCGGTGTGCTTTTTGCAGGCGGCGCGGGTCTGAGATGTCGTAGGCGATAATGTGGCGCATTTTTACTCCAATGTAATGAGTTCGCTTAATTGGATTTCCGGCTTGCCGCTGTATTGGGCGAGGGCGGCTAAATAATCGGTGCAGAGCCGGTGGATGTGTTTTCTCCATTGTTTCGCTGTTTGTTCGTATGCCGGATAAAATTTGAGCCGTGCGTTTTTGTTCATCATGCAGCCTTGCGCGGTGGTGGAAAAGTCGGCAGGTGTCAGGGTTTGTTGATGAAACAGGGAAAGTACCCAGGCATCGCATTGGCCGCGCAGGTGTTCCAATAAATTGCAGGCAAGCGATTCGCGGCCGTGTTCAGGCTGGTGGTAGTAGCCGATAAAGGGATCCAAGCCGCTGAGGTAGAGGTGTTTGACGATGTCGAAGTGCAGCAGGGTGTAGGCGAGGGATAGGGTGGCGTTGACCGGGTCGCGCGGCGGGCGTTTGTTTCGCCCTGAAAATTGCCAATTTGGGGGCAGTATTGCCGCCCATGCGCCAAAATAGCGTGCTGCGGCCGCTCCCTCTATGCCGCGTAAGCCGGGGATGTCGCTGATGTTTGCAAGGGTGTCGATATGGTTGGACAGGGCTTGGCTGTGCTCTTTCAAGCAATCTGCGTTCAGGCCGTCTGAAAATGCCATTTGCTGCAATGTTGCAGTTGGGCAGATAGTTTGGCGGCGACTGTGTTTCTGGCAGCGGTAAGGCTTGCGCTTTTATCTTGCGACAGGGCATATTGTGCCATGCGTCTTTGTCCGTCCAGTTTCCAATTGGGCAGCATGAGGGCGGGGCGTTTTTGTCGTCCGCTCAATATGAGTACGCCGATGCCGGTCTCTCCCAGTTTGCCTAAAATCTTGGCCGATAGCGTTAAATCCCCGCGGATGCAGACGCGCTGTAAGATTTTCAGCGGGACGGTCGCTACTCTTTTGTCATTTTCATAGCATACCAAAGCTCTGCTGTCTGCACGCAGGGAAAGGTTTTTGCGGTCTAGGTAGAGGGTAGTCATGGCTATGCACTCCGTTGTTTTTTGCGCTGTTCCAAATTCAAAAACCAAGTCTGCCCTTTGTTGCCGCAACGCAGGCGAATGTGTTGCTTTAATTCGCCGGTTTGTTGGTTTAGCCGTTTGACCTCTTGATATAAATTGTCTTTTTCGGCTTTTTGTTTGTCTTTTTCTTCAAACAAGGCACGGCGGTAGGCATTGATTTGTTTCAGCTCTTCGATGATCCGGATAATGGCCGCACGGTTTTTTTGCCCTTTGGCAAAAGCCAAATCGCGCTCCAAGCTCAATTTTTGCTGTTTGACGTTGTTGAGCATGGTGCTGATGGACCTCAGGCTGATTCGGGCATCGTCCAAAAGCTTGTAGGCGGCATTGGCAATTTGCACTGATGAGTAGTGCATTTCCACCAAGTAATGAAAATTGTAGCTGCTTTGCACTTGTCGGATGTGTCGCTCAATCTCTTTTCGGCGTTTCGATACGGTTTTTTCTACCGATTTGCTTTTTTTGTGCCAATCGCGTTGAGCTTGTTGTTCTTCTTCGGTGATGGAGTTATAAATCCACGCACCTACACCCACGGCAGCTAAAACTGGTAATACCCAAATCATGCTTTTCTCCTTAGATTGCAATTTTTTGAAGGTCCACAAGCGGCAAAGTTTGTTTGACTTGTTCTAATTGCCTGCCTGCATGTTGGCTCAACTCCGCTGAGTAACTCAAGTACTGTAATGCCGCTTCATGATGCAGGCGTTTTTTTCCTCGAGTGGTGTTTCAGGGTGAAGGGCAACCTTTTGTATTTCCTCTACCATTTTCACCACGGCCTGTCGTTGGTCGTGAATGGATGAGAGCTCGCGGTACAGGGTCTCGTAATACGCCATTACTTCTACCCTGCGGTTTGCCAAATGCGCCATTTGCTGCTTGAAATTCTTGTCTATGGCATCGTGCGCGAGTCGGGCTTGCTCTTCAATCCGCAATTCTTCCATTTCCAACCGTTTGATATCGGTACGGTAGTCCAGCGTTCTGTTGTAGGACTCGGCAATCGCTCCGATTAAGTTGGTGGCTTGAGCAAAGCCCAGAAATTTGCCGCCCGTGTTCATGGGGATCACATTGTTCATTTTGCCGAAGGGTAAGGTTGGTATTTTGATGCTCATGTTTTCTCCGTTTCTTGAGTTGTCTTTTGGTGTTTTGATGCTCATGTTTTCTCCTTTTCTTGAGTTGTCTTTTGGGGTTTCAGGATTATTCACGCGGTGAAGTCAACGTATGGGCGATTGTTCCTCCTACCGCACCGTTAACAGCAGCCCCTGTTCCTGCAACAACGGCTGTACCCAGCGCCATGCCGCCGCCACCGACTGAAAGTGCGCCGCCACCCAGTGCGGCCAGCGAGGCATTGGTTGCCGCAGCACCGGACAGCGAGCTGATGGCAACGCCGGTTGTGGCCGTATTTCCCAGTACGCCTGTGCCGCCCAGTACAGTGGCAATCGTTCCTGCATTCGACCATGCCGTCATACCGCCTGTGGCCAGGTTCACCGCCAGCGATGTGGCAACAGGATGCTCTTCGGCAAACTCGCCTACTGCAATGACTCCGTCCATTACACAGTCGATGCCTTCGCCTACCAAGTCAAAAATACCCTCAAAAAATCCCATTTTGTTCTCCTTATAAACCATTTGAAACAATGCGTTCGCAGAGCCGGATCAAATCATGGCAATCCCCATTTGGCCGAGGATAAAAGCCTCCGAAACCTCCGACACCTGATCAACGCTAAAACGCAATCACAATCTGATAAAAGCCGCTAAGTCATATTCTTTCTCCTGTTCCGTGTTGTTTGTGAATGAAGTCATTGTCTGAAATTATCTGTTTGAGTGCCACATATACAAATTTGCAGAGCTGACTTCATGGTTGAATGTGTCAATTCCATTTGGCGAGGAAAATCGGATTCAAACCGTAATTTTTTTTCCTGCCGTAACCACAAAGTGAATTCTATGCGGGTGAAGAACTAAAAGCGAACACTACAAATTTGTATTTTTTTGAGCGTTGTGAAATGAGAAAAATGCGGGAATTAATAAAGGAGAAGAGTGTTTCAGACGGCCTAAAAGTCATAGCGGCCAAGTTGAAATCATGAGGATTTTTTGGAGGATAAATACCGAAAGAGAATGAAAATATCATGTGACATAGCAATTTGATTGTCCTTCCAATCAGGGCGGGGCGGATGATCAGTATCAGGCAATTTCCTTATTCAAGCAGGGATTTTCTTATTAAAAAGGCGCAAGTGGATTCAATTCGTTGCATTTTGTATTTTCAGGCCGGCAGAAACGCCGTATCATGCCATTTTTTATTCACATATCCGTCATGAATCCGCTTGACCTTCCCTCGGAATTGCCCATAGCCCGTTATCGGTTAACCTTTACGCTGACACAAAATTTACAGCTTCCCCCTTATGCGGCTTCGACCCTGCGCGGTGTATTCGGGCATGCACTTTTGGCGGCCGCCTGCACCTGCCCCATAGACCAAACGCCGCATCTTTCAGGCTGTCCGTATGCGCAAATTTTCGAGCCGGCGCCCCGTGCCGATTTACCCAGCAGCGTGCGCCAGAATCCGCCGCCGCCTTATGTGGTCGAAACCCCGTTATTCGCGCCCACGCATTTTCCTGCCGGTGCCGATTATTCGTTTGATTTGGTACTGTTTGGACAGGCACGGCACAGCCTGCCCTTGATTGGCGCCGTATTTGCCCAAGCCTTTGCCAAAGGGCTGGGTGTAAACAATACCGGTAAAGGAGAATTGACCGGTATCGCCGTGCAACAGGCGGACGGCAGTTTTCTGACGATTGCAGGACGTGGCGGCCTCATCGGGCAACATCATAACAGCATCAAACTACCCGAATACTATCCTGCGCAGGCGCGTATACAGCTGCTCACCCCCTTGCGTATCCAGCAAAAAGGCAGGATTTTGCGCGAGAACGAACTTACTCAGGCAATTTTTCTGCGCCAACTGATGCGCCGCTATCTGACGCTTGCCCGGCTTTATTGGCAAGACAACGCCGACACGGCCGAGCTGTCCGCACAAGCCGCAGGACAAGGACAGTCCCCGCAGCTTTTATGGCACGAACACCGCCGCTTTTCCAACCGCCAAAAGCAAACTACGCCGTTGAGCGGCATCATCGGGACATGGCAATTGACCGACCTTTCCCCCTCTTTCGCACAAATGCTCTATATCGGGCAATGGTTGCATTTGGGAAAAGAAACGGTATTCGGCAACGGGCAGTACCGCATTATTCAGACACTGTAAAGATACGCCGGATACAACAAAACGGCCTTGATGGCGCAAACCATCAAGGCCGTTTTATTTTTGTACCCAATGAAAAGGGCAAGATAGCCGATATGTTCAGACGGCCTTAAAGTAAGGTCGTCTGAAAAGCCATCAAAATTAGATGGGGCAAGTCTTCCGACATCAATAGCCAGGGTAATCCCCATTTGAACCTGCTGTCTTAATCCCCGATTAGTGGGGCAAGTCTTCCGACTGAACATCGATTTCAACCCAGCCGAGATTGCAAAGTCTTAATCCCCGATTAGTGGGGCAAGTCTTCCGACCGTTGATGAGCCATCAACAACCTACCTGTTGACCGTCTTAATCCCCGATTAGTGGGGCAAGTCTTCCGACTTAGAAGCAGAATTATTCACCCAAGCCCTTGAAGTCTTAATCCCCGATTAGTGGGGCAAGTCTTCCGACATGCATTAATGCTTGGTTTCGGTGATATGTTAGAGTCTTAATCCCCGATTAGTGGGGCAAGTCTTCCGACCTCAAACTGGCGATATCCGTTCACTTCAAGATGTCTTAATCCCCGATTAGTGGGGCAAGTCTTCCGACTGCACTCAATTTAAAAATCTCATTATTTTCAAAGCTCTGTATAGTTAAGAAATGTTAGCATTTTCCCTTAACAAACAAAGACATTAATTAACGAAATATTAACTGAAAAGAGCAGCCGAAAGACAGACTTTTCGCTATCCGTCGGAAAACTTGTGTTTCGGATTATAGCCGTCTGCTTTGCATTTCACAATGTTTTTTTAACGTTTTCAGACGGCGTTTCCATGGTCAAGAGACTTCGATGTCAGCTTGTCAGGGCTTTCAGCGCTTCTTTGTCGCGGGCGATGATGATTTGGATGTTTTTGGCGGCGCAGTTGCGCTCGAATTCCGTCCATTGTTGTTTTTTACGTTCTTCTTTTTGGTAATCATTTTGGATTTTGGGCGACAAAATCAAGACGCGGCGTACTTTGCCCATGTTGAGGCTTTGGTCGATCACTTGCCTTAGCGGGTCTGCCAGCTTGCTTTCGGAGCTTAAATCGGATTTGAGTTCGCAAAAAAATCAGTTGGTTTTTACGGAACAGCAAAATGTCGGTTTCGTTGCCCTGACTTTCTCCTTGTATCAGTTGCAAGCCTGTCTCCAGTTCTTCGTCTTTTACGCCGTTTTCTTTAAACCATGTGTAAATGAGTTGTTCAAACCAGTCGCCGCTTATCCATTTTCTCCAGTATTTGAGAGTTTTTTTATTGTATTTGGCGGGTAGGATCAGTCCTTTTTCGTCCAGGCGGATCTGGCCTTGAAGGTCAATCAGGTTGATCAGCCTTTGAAGGAAGAGTTTTAGTTCGTCGGGGTGTGCAAGCCCGAACTTTTGCCATTCAAGCAGGATTTCTTTTTGGTCTTGGTGATCCTCTTGTGTCCATGCGTTTTCCAATGCGGGCATAACGGCGGGGAAGAGGTTGCCGTTTTCAGGCTGCTGCATGCTTTGGGCGGCAAAACGCATTTGGGCGAGGGGCAGGCTGTCGGGATGTTTGGCAATGGGGTTGGGGCTGTGTTTTTTGATTTTGTCGGCGTAGAGTTTCAAGCTGTCGCGCAGGGAGAATCGGTTGGGCAGGATGATTTCGTCCAGAAATGCCAGGTTGTCGGGATTGAGGCGGTCTATGTGGATTTGGTTGCTGCTGCGTTGGAAGGCTTGATAGTGCAGCTCCTGCCATATACCTGTCTGGGCGGCAAGCATTTGGGACAGGATTTTTGTGCCGCCTGTGATGTTGAGTATGGCGTTGTTTGCAATGTGGTGTTCGGCGCAGTAGTCTTTGAAGACGGTGTCCAGCCACATTTGGATTTCTTTGGTTCGTTCGCCGAAGAGCTTGCCGCCGCTTTGCAAACCGAGTTCATGGATTTTGCCGTGAAATTGCTCGCTTTGCTCCAGCGTGTTTTTGAAACGGGTATGCGCGTTTTTTCCGGCCACCCAGTCGGTGACGATGAGGTGGACGTTTTGGGGCTGCAGGTGTAGGCAGGCGCGGTATTCGGCGATATTGTGTTCAGAGAGGATGATGAAGTAGTGTTGGATCTGTGACATATGGTTTCGCTTTGCTTGAGGGTTTCAGACGGCCTGAAAAAGGTTTGCCGCGCCGGTATGTTTCTTTTATTTGAAGTTAAACGGCAAACAGGCTTTTAATGCGGCAAGTAGCTTTTCTGCCTCGGCTTCACTTTGTTGCAGGGCTTGCAGGGCTGCATGCGGCGCTTGGGGAAGCTGTGCTTGCAGGCAGGCGGCTTCGGCGGCAATGGGGTAAGGGCAGGATTTGCCTAAGCCGAGCCTTTCTGCCAAAACGGCTGTTACCAGTGCAATCCATTTCAGGGTCAGGCCGTCTGATTCTTCATTTAGGGCAAGGTTAAAGGCTTCTGAGGCGATATAGTCGTTGCCTGCAAAGTGTGCCAGCCAGCCGCGCCATAGCTGGATAAGCTGCCATGGGTGTCCTGCGTCGCTCTGCCAGTTTGCTTCGTTGTTTAAATAGGTTTTTTGTGCGGATGCGGTTTGCTGCGGATAGGCGGCAAACAGGCGCAATAATGTATGGTGGGTAAAACGGTCATCCGGGCTGACTGAGAATTTTTTGGCGGCTTTGTCTAAGTCGTTTCCGAAAACGGATGTGGCAAGCGGCTGTATATTTTCCCATTCTTCTCCTGCGTCCAATGCATTGTGCAGTTGGTACAGGCTGGTTTGACAAATGTCTTTTTGCGCTGCGGCCGGATCGGATAATTTTTTAAATGTTTCGACCGCTTGGTCGAAGAAGGATGCGGCGGTTTGGTGTTCTCCCAAAAAGGCGTATACCTGCCCCATACCTGATTGCAACCTGCCGTATTGTTGTCGTCCGACAGCCATTTCAGACAGGGTGAGCGCGTGTTCTAAAATTTGTTTGGCGTAGTCGAATTCGTATATGTTGGTGGCGGCTACGGCCAGGCGGTTATATACCTGCGCGACTTCCGGAGCGGCTTCCTGCTTCAGGGCGTTGCCGAGGTCAAGCAGGTTTTGCACGGCTTCCATGCGCATCCTGCCTTGGTGGTTGTCGGCCGCAAGTCGGGCTGCTTGAAAACGTAGTTGTAATAGTGGCGGCAGTTTGTTTTCTGCCGGGGCGTAGGTTTGCAGCCAACCTAAGATTTCGTCCAGGTCTTGTGGACGGTAATCTTTTTCGTTCAGGCGGAGGCGGACTGTTTGTAAATAGTTTTGCCAAATTTCAGGCTGCGTTTTGCAACGTGAGCCGAGTTGTTGCATGGCTTCTCGCAATAGGCTGTGTTCTGGTTCGTCTGACAGGCAGCAGACTGCTTTGAACCACTCTTGCGGCGACAAGGCTGTCTTGCCATCCAGTGCGGCGTAGATGCGTTCTAATTCGCCGCTCTCGGGCGTAAGGAAACAATGCCCTTTGAATTTGGCATTGGTCAGACGTTTTTTGGCAGAGGAGCCACCCCAGCAGTGTGCCAGTGCATCTACATGGGCAAGATAGGGATGTTCGCCTTTTGGGACGATTTCTAGAGATAAAGTCAGTTGGCTGAAACGTGTTTCATCTATGCTTTGTAATTCGCTTTGCAGTAAATGTTTTAAAATCTGTAAATCGGTCGCGGAGTTGAAGTCGCCGCGTTGTTCAATAAATACACTCACTTTTTTGTCGCCTTCGTTAGGCAGGGGCAACAGGCGTAAAGTAAGTTGCAACAGACGGTACACACCGCTAAACCAGCGCGGGCGGTTGAATGAAAGCGGGTCTTTGGCTGTAATACCCAGTACGCCTACCGGTTGCGAGAGAATGTTGTTGATGACTTTATCCAGCAGTTCGGGTTTTTCTTCCGCTGCGTGGAATGTTTCTGGCAGTTTCTCCAGTTTGGCTTTTCCTTTCGGAATGACCAGTGCAACGTATCGGCCTAAGCTGTGGTCGTTTATGGATAAACTTTCTGCATGTTCAAACTCTTTACCTGTTTCGTCAATGACGATTTCCCAGTTGGCATTTACAGGAAGGTGGCGCAGGCTGTTGGGGTGGTGTTTGCTAAATTGGGGTGTTTGTACCGCACAGTCTTGTGTGTGGACGAAATTTTTTTTCTTGTCTTTTTGCTTGTTAAGTTTGCTCAGTGTGATGGATAAGTGCTTTTTGATGCGTTGGCTTAAGTTGGGAAGTGCTTGTTGCTCATCAAACCAAGCCTTTAGGGCTGTCTGGTCGCCTTTTTTGAACAGAGTTTCCAAGTCCTGCGCCAGCAGACGGGCACGTTCTCCCTGTTTTTTACATTGTTGGGCGCGGCTTGCCAATTCTTTACTGCGTTGCGCGGCGAGGTAAAGGAGTTCTTTTACTTTTTCTTGGTTGTCTTTGCTGTCTAAGCCCCATGAGGTAATTTTGAAAATTTCAAATAGTAGTGCACCGTCCTCCATACCTTCAGACGGATTGTTTGGCTGATTGGTTTGTTTTTTGGTAGAGGGAGAGGTTGCGTCCTGTTGTTTTTTTTTCGGGTTGTACGAAAGAGGACAACGCGTGTTTAAGATCGATAGGTTGTCGTGTTTGTCCGTCCAACCATTGTTGAGGGTCTTGTGCGATGAAAAGACGGCTTTTTGGGGAAACGCTTCCATGCAGCTACTAAGAATGACGCGGGAGTATCCGGTAAGCACAAAATGCAGTCGGCCGTCTGAAAACGGGATAAGTGATCAGGCACGTTTTCTGATTGAATATTGTATTGTTGCCAATCGGGAATAGTAGAGGCAAGTTGTTCGGCAGTGCTTAGGGCAATAATGGTTTTGGACATGGAAGACTCCTCCAAGTAATAGTATGGTAATTTTAAAATAATATCTTGTGTATTCAAGTTGATGTTTTTGAATGGTTTGGGGATATTTATTCGGTAATTTTTGTGACTTCAAATCGTTCTAACGTTGCGCCTGCTACAGACATGGCCGCAGCAGTATGTTCGTTACCGCGTTCGTCACAATTTTGCGGCAAAATTAAAAAATAAAATTTTGCGCCGCGTTTGCATACTTCTGCGGCTAAGTGTAAGGGTAGGGTTCCTAGAACCACATCACCTGCTTGAATTTGCGCTGTATCGAGATGTGTTGTAAAGACATCTATTTGCCAGTGCGGCTGTTGCTTTATCCATTCAATTGCACCTTGATGACGTGAAATGAAATAGGTAGCCATATATATCCCTTTTGAATTGTTGCTTTATTTTAATGTGATAACAGTAGGTTGAGTAGTAAGACAAATTTGTCTGCTGAAATGGATTTTCGGCAATATGGTAGGTTATAACCAGTTTTACAATTTACTTGTTTTGTTGAGCGATATCGCTTGAATGGATTTTTTACCCGTGTTGTTAATGAATATTAAGGAATTATGGCATATACGGATTATGCAATTCAAGTTTAACTATTTGAAAGTATTAAGTGTGGATAAGTTATGCGAAATGATTGTTCTATAATTAATTAGCGGCAGAGATCGTTGACATGTATCA
>BNJS01001031.1_pt1 | contig 77020 bp, 85 predicted proteins | sample 8540461 | NCBI WGS metagenome assembly BNJS01 (sample SAMD00202454, study PRJDB9452) | human saliva metagenome | isolation source: human saliva | place: Japan
CCTATAATGCAAGCAAGATATAGTAAAAATTATTACGGAAAGAGTAGAAAAGAATAAATTCCTTTTAAACTATAAATTGCGACACTCACAGAAAGGAATTTATTCATATGAACATTATAACACAAATCTTTATCAAAAAAATATAGAAAAATACTTTAAAAAAATTTTTCGAGAGGATATCTTATCTTCTATAAATACATATATAAACAGGAGTTTAAGATATACAAACTCTAGAATATCTTTTGTCTGACTTATTATCAATCCCTAATAAAGTTGTTATGGATTCTATCATAAAAACGTCATTCTTACCCTTGAAAAATTAGATGAGGATTACTCAACTCACCTCAACGAAAGGAACTATACTATCCTAAAGGTACTTATTCTAGAACTATCATCACTTTATTTGGAGAGGTTACTTTTAATAGACGTGCTTTATGTTGATAAAAATGGTAAAAATCATTTTTACTACTTAGATTCTCTTCTTAATATTTCACCTCGTGTCGTTTTTGATAATGATGTTATTAATGAACTTCTATTCCTTGCGGGAAAACATACTTCTTATTCTACTATTGGTCAAATACTTGGACAATATATTTTTAAGAATGATTTTTTTCTACAGATAAAAATAAATATATTTCTCGTGCTACTATCGCTAACTATATTAAACGTTCTGATATTAATACCTTCTTTCCTCTTAAACAAAAATAAAGTTAAAGATATTTTTTTATCGAACTTGATGAACATTATATACCTATTCAAAAACCTAAGAAGTCTCCTTATCCTGCCAAAACAAATGGTTAAAAGCTGCTAAAATCTACTCTTATCGCATAAAAATGGATATACTGATAGGTTTATTATTCTTGATGAATTGGAGAACATTGCTAAATTTAGAGATAGAATATACGAGTATGTATATCGTACATATGATCTTGATTTTTGTTGAGAAATATCTATATTCTTGGCGATGGGGCTAATTGGATTAAGGCTACTCGTGATATATTCGATACTACTAAAACCTACTATGCACTTGATAAATTCCATGCTATGCAAGCTCTACAGCGTATTACTACATACTCTAATATGGATGAATATGAAAAAGCTAAAGAATTTATTGAATCTAATAATCGTAAATCATTTTAAACAATGGCTTGAAGATTTTTCTAAAAATTTCCAGATAGAGAAGAAATCATTGAAGAAAAAAAGTAAATATATTTTTAAATAACTGGACTGCTTTTACAACGATTATTAAAGGCTAAAGCTAGTTGTTCTATGGAGGGGTGTATTTCACATACATTAGCTAATGTATTTACATCTCGACCTAAAAGGATTTAGTGTAGCCTATATTGGCGAAAAAGACTAACCTTACGTGCGTTATATTTGAATAGTTTCGATGATAAACAAGTATTTATAAAAACTTATGAACAGTAACCAGACTGAAAAATAATTTTTACAAATCTAGATTTCTCATCCTTGATGGTAGATATAAAGGCGATACTTATAAAGTAAATCTTAACACAAATTTCATAGTTTAGTCGCTTCATGGAGCCTCTGAAAAACTATTTTTCGTCGGCTTTTTGTGTTTTTAACAAATTAAAAGAATATGTCAAGAGTCGTTCCACTTCTTCTCTTGACATATCCTTAAAATTTGTTGCTTAATTTTTTGCCGACGAAAAACTTTTTGATTTTTCATCGTAATTTAATTTTTGGAATTTATTTTTCCGTAATAATTTGACTTTAACTGCAAGCAAAATTAAAACTTTAGTGAATATAGTATGTGAATATATGTGAATATGTACCCTCTACCTCTTATATTTTCTGACACCCTAAAGATAATAGTATAATATCTTTAGATTAGAGGAGGTGCTAATATGCCAAACATTAAATCAAGTACAGATTTACGTAATAATTACAATAGAAATCTCTTCATTTTGTCATGAAAACAGGTGAACCGATTTTATTACCAAAAATGGTCGTGGAGATCTTGCTGTTATGAGCATTGATTTATTCAATAAGTTCGCGGAGATATGAACTATCAACTTTTAGAACAAGTGAATCTGATTTTGTAAACGGTCGTACCCCTTACTTTTGATGATTCTATGAAAAGTTTGAGAGAGGAACTAAAAATGGAACATTATAAAATAGTTGTTTTCTGAGAAACCTATCACAAAGACCTAGATATAATCCATTATATTTATCACAATTTAGATGCACCACATACTGCATCTACCCTACTTGACGAGATAGAGGCTATCGTTTTCCAATCTTTCTATCATGCCTCTTCTTCTATGGATTAGTTGATGATGCCTATCTACGCCATAGAATTTAGAAAATGTCTTGTTAAGAGACTATATCATTTTCTATAAAGCGAACGATAAAACTGTACTGATTCACCGAATTCTTCACGCAAGACAAAAATGGATTGATATCCTATAAAAATATTCCATATAAATAAAAAGTACTTCAATGATTGTAATCTAATTCCATCATTGAAGTGCTGCTAACAATAATCTTCTTTTTATTTTCCATGCAGTGTATTATCTAACTTAATTGGTAAGTTATCTAGGTAAAACTCTGGATCTTTTCCTTGTTTTATGTTGTTTCACATAGTCTTTTAATACTACATAAACTACACCAGAAAAGTCCGATAATCGCGATTAAGTTAGTAAACTCATAATCCCCATCGATACGTCAGCGATTCCCCAAACTGGGTTTAAGTCCATGACACTTCCTACGCATACGAAGGATACATACGATAACACGATAAACATTTCACGGCCATTTTTAGGAAGTAAGTATTGGATGTTTGTTTCTCCGTAGTAGTGGTTACCAATTACAGAACTATATCCGAATGAAAGAAGGTGCAACGATTAAGAAAATTGTTCCGATGCTTCCTGCCCTTGAAGTAAAAGCAGCTTGTGTAAGTTGGATACGCTAACTTACCAGCTCCCGTATTCAACACCAGGATATAGTAAAATTAAGAATGCTGTTGCTGTACATACTCAAACATGTGTCGAAATAAACTCCTAGAGTTTTGGATAAATCCTTGTTTAGCTGGGTGTGTACACTATCGGCTGTAGCGGCTGCGTTAGGAGTAGATCTAAACCAGCTTCATTAGTGAACATCCCACGTTTCTGGAATTCCCTAAAAGATCGATGTTCCCATACCAATTCTCCACCACCTACTTGTTCCAAGACCAAATGCTATTTACAGTTTGAGCAAGAACACCAGGTAATTTGTCAATGTTAATAACCATTATAACTATATACGATAAATAAGTACGCCACTGCCATTACCGGTACTAACCATTGAGTAATTTTAACAACTTTTGTTACTCCACCAAAAATTACGAAAAATAGTAAGAATTAATAAGCAATACCAATATTGCGCAGTAATATCATATACTTGTAGCTTGAGCAGTAGTGTTAGTTTGAACGAAGTTAAACGCTACACCATATGTTATAGAAATAACAATCGCAAAAGCACACCCATCCATTTTGGCCAAGACCTTTTTCCATATAGACAGCGGTCCTCCACGATAAACTTCCTTTCTATCACGAACTTTATATACTTGGGCTAATGTTGATTCGGCAAAGATGAAGCTCCGCAAAAAGCGCCATACCCACATCCAGAATACTGAGACCAGGTCCACCATTGCAATCCGTAATAGCAACCATGACAGTTGTGTCATCTTACTGCTTGCAGCTGAAGTTGTGAAAGCTTGGAAAGCAGAAACACCTTTTTGTTCACCATCTTCACCCTACTTTTGGGTTTTTTCGTAATAAGTCTGAACATTTCTTTGATATAAGTAAATTGAACAAACTTAGTACTAAATGCAAAATAAATACCAGTTACCATTACCAACCCTATTGAAATATAGTCCACATAAAAGTCATTAACGGTATTTAATAATTCTAAAAATCTATCCATTAAGAGTCAACTCCTCATTTTATTTGTTTTATTACGCTACCTATTATACTTTAAAAACATCACAATTGTAAATATACGTTAGAAAATCTAACATAAGACTATCTTAAATTAACTTTACTTTCAATGTTACTAAAAACTATAGAAAAATACTTGAAAATCTTACATGAAAAATCCAGGAGCTTTAAACATTACATTCAAATCACCTGGAATTTTTCTCATTAAACATATTCAATTCTGTTTATTTTCTTCATCGTTGCTCGGTTGATAATCGCTGAAGCCACTATATATGTTAGGAACTACTAATTTTTCTACCTCTTGATTTTAATATAGAATTTGTTCATAACTTCTTAGCATGTGTAATCTAATTTCTCCTGAAGTACATATTCTCACTTCTAATTCTAGCTCTAATATCTGGTAGCAGCAACAAAGTAGACAACCATAAAGACAATAGGGAATATGAGTTCTGCTAGTGAAAAATACTACGTAATATACTATCACTAGCTCCTTGGAATATAGCACCACTAAAAGAAGATAAAATTGTCAGTGCTGCTTGAATATACAATACCACTCTTCTACCTTTTTGTATCAAAAATTGGTAAATACATTATAAATAACGTAATAAAGTTAAATATATATGCAATTAATCCACTAACCACTAATAACGCAATTCCAGTGAATAATATGCCAGCATACTGTCCCGAAAAGAAAGCATCAGTAGTAAATCCTAAATTTTATCAGTAATAACAATAAAGCTCCTATTGCAGCTGGAGGAAGTGTAGAAAGTTAATAAATAAAGCAACTCCCCAATTCCTCTTCCAAACACGCCCTTTATACTCTTTATAAATCCTATCAGTATTATAATATGGTATAAATGCAAGTCCTGATCTAACCCCAAGTATATCAAACATAATTTTTGAGAAAAATAGCTGTACATAATATGACCCGACAATAAAAATATAAGAGAATACTATTCCAACTATAGCTAACACTTGATGTATCATGTACTCATCTAAATTAAACATAAATAATCCCTCGCTTTATTTCTTTTCACCTTTATTATACTAAAAATCTTTATAAATTAATAACAAAAAGAGATGAAAATTGTCTGATACAACCTCATCCTTTACAATTATTTATGATAACTTGCTCCTGTTATTATACGGTAAGCTCTATACACTTGTTCAAGTAAAAACAACACGCATCATTTGATGTGGAAACGTCATTCTACTAAACGATAATGCAAAATCACTGCGTTTTTCACACTATCAGAAGACCATAACTCCCACCAATTACCAATGCAACATCACTCTTACCAGTAAGCATTAAATTATCAATTTTTTTGATGCAAATTCTTCACTTGATAAATTCTTACCTAAAAATTTCCAAAAGTAATAACATATTGATTATCTTTAATTTTTGATAATATGTTATTCCTTCTTTTTCCATCGCAAGAGCTATTTCTGAATCATTCTCTACCTTTACTTTTTCATCAGAAATTTCAATAGTATTTAGCTTAATATATGCTCCAAGACGTTTTTCATATTCTTTTTATAGCATCTCTATAAAATTTTTCCTTAACTTTACCTACACAAATCAAAGTTACTTTCATCAGAACCTCTTTCTATCTACTCATCTTTTACCAGAACAAATTTTTCAATAGCATAAGCGAAACCATCTTCATCATTTGACTTAGAAATAAAATTTGCCGCTTCTTTTTAAAGTAGGATTAGCATTATCAACCACAACTCCCATACCGGCGAACTCAATCATGCTTAAATCATTAAGCCCATCACCTAATGCCATTACATTTCCTCATTTGTTAAATCAAGTTTTTACATAATGAATCTAAAAGATACTCCTTTAGAAATACCCATATCGTTAATCTCGATAAAGAACAGTTTTGAGACATAGCAACCTCCTTACTCATCACCCTAATTCAAGCGCGAGTTTATCTTTCACTGCAACAGCTTCATCAGGATGTTTAAGTATTATTACCTTAGCCGCACCTTCTTTAATATCATCTTTCATATTTTCACTAATTACTAATTCTGCACTTACTAAACCAGACTCAATTCTTGCATATTCATTATCACGATTCATGAAACTTTCCCACCTTGGTAAAGTAAGAATATCACAATCATTCTCCAAAGCAACATCTATTAAAAACCAATTCTCTCAGGAGATAAAAACTTCTCATAGATCACTTCATTCGTTTTTAAGATTAGCAATTCTAGCTCCCATTAAATGAAAGTAAGTAGTTATCATAACTATCAAGTTGTAAATCTTCTACTATACTCATCATTCCAAAATCAGGTCTACCGACGCTAAAATAACTTTAATATCTTGTTTCTTACACTCTTCAATTACTTCTCTATTTTTCTTAGAAATCTCACGATCACTATTTTAATAGCGTATCATCAATATCTGTAACAACTAATTTTATCATACAAAAGCTCCTTTTTATCACTAGGGGGTGCAAAACCCTCTTGAGAAGTGCATCATTTAACGATTTGCTCTATCCTTGATTTAATCAGTATTCTACAAATCTGTTTTAACCCTCGTTTACTCAATATATTATATCAGATAACCTTAATCTCTCATAGTAAAAAGATCATATCAGATTGATATGACTTCTCCGTTTTTAAATGAATTTCTACTCTTTTTCCTTTATGAATTATTATCTTATCTGCCAAATAATTAAACAACTTGGCATCATATTCTGTTAGTAACTCATCTTGTTTTTCTAATGAGGTCTATAAATATTTTTCAGTTCCTAACTCTCTTATTTTTGTTCAGTAATCCTAAGTTTTTCTGTTCTAATTCTTTCTCTAGAATTTATACTCTTCTATCAGTTTATTATATTTTCTAGTGTACTCTTCTTGATCTTGTGCTATCTTTGGAATTTGTTATTATCAACTTTTCTACATCAGTTCTGATGTCTTCTAATTTCCTTCGAGTTGAATAGATTTCATCATCCAACCCTCTGTCTTCTTTTATGATCTTCATTAGAGTTTTTATATTACCTATAATTTTCTTTTCTATTATCAATTACCTTGTTTAGTGCTGATACTATCCATCTTTGAATTTCATCATCTCTTATATGAGGTGTATCACATTTCTCTTCATTTTTATACTTATCTTTACATCTATATATTGTCTCTTTATATTTATCAGTTGAGTACCATAAATGTCTCACGTATGAACTACCACAACATCCACACTAATTTTTCCAAAGTAGTTTTTCTCTGTATACCACTTTTTATTTTCGCTCAGCTGCACTTGAACCGCATCAAATACTTCTTTATCAATTATTGCTTCATGGCTACTTTTTCACATAATACTGAGGTAGCTCTCCGTTGTTCCTTTTTCTGTGTTTTGTTTAAGAAGTCTGCTACATAGTATTTTTGAAGTAAGGCATCACCTTTATATTTTTCGTTTGTTAAAATACTTCTTACACTGCTATAACTCCATTTTTCTTTTCCTCTTGGTGTCGGTATTTTATTTTCAGTTAGATGTTTAGCTATTTGATTAGGATTTTTACCTGATAAGAACTGTCCAAATATATATCTTACTATTTGTGATTGCTCTTTGTCTACTTCAAATCCTCCGTCCTCTTTCGGTTTAAAGCCTAGTACATTATTATATGCGAATGTCACCCTACCCTCTGCTGCTTGTTTTCGTTTAGACCATGTTATATTTTCTGATATTGATCTACTTTCTTCTTGTGCTAAGGAACTCATTATTGTAATAAGTAATTCACCCTTTGAATCAAATGTCCAGATGTTTTCTTTTTCGAAGTATATCTCTACTCCAACATCTTTTAGTTTTCTTACAGTTGATAGTGAGTCCACCGTATTTCTTGCGAATCTACTTACACTTTTTGTTAGTATGAGGTCTATCTTACCAGCTAGTGCATCATTTACCATTTCTTGAAACCCTAGACGTTTTTTAGTATTTGTTCCACTTATCCCTTCATCTGAGTACATTTTCACAAACTCCCAATCTTTCCTACTTGATATATACTCTTCATAATACTTCATTTGAGTTTCATAAGAACTTGTTTGATCTTCATTATCTGTTGATACTCTGGCATAACCTGCGACCTTTTTCCTTTTTATACTAGGTGGTTTTGATTGATGACTAAGTTGCTTATTGGCTTGTATAGTTGTAATTTTCTATTCATCTTTTTACTCCTTTTTAGGTTACCCTGTTTCTTTTATTTCTTGAACTTTATTAAATATTTCCTGAAATTGTGCTTCATGTGCATTTTTCTACAATGTACATAGTCTTCTCTCAGTATTTTTTTACTGACCGACCTTTTTCTTTTACATTAAATGTCTTTTTGTAATATAGAGTTTTTCCCTGTATAAGTTTCTTGGGATAATATTCTATAAATAGCTAGTCTTGAAAACTTTTCTCCTCTTCTTGTTCGTTTACCTTCATCATTTAATATCCTTGATATTTGTGTTGGTTTTATTCATGATAGGTATAACTCATAAATCTTTTCTGATAGTGTCGGCTTCTGACTCTTCAATTTTATAGAATCTCTATCCATTTATATCCTAATATAGGTTTGTGGGCTATGGGGTAATCCTTGTTCAAACTTTTTCTTTACACTCCACCTTACATTACTACCTATCGCCTTTGATTCTTCTTCTGAAACTGCAGCGAGTAACGTTAGTAATAACTCTCCATCTGTAGTGAGTGTGTCGATATTCTCTTTTTCAAATTGAACCCTATGTTTTAATTTCTTTTGAGTTCTCGTATTGTTTCTAGTAACTCAATAGTATTTCTTCCAAATCGTGATATGGACTTTGTAAGAATTATATCAATCTTTCCCTTTCCTACAGTCATCTATTAATCTTAAATACTCCTTTCGATTTTTGTATTTCTCCCACTTACTGAGTGTCAAAATGAGCTCCAGCATACTCCCAACTAGGATTATCTTTGTATAAGTTTACTATAATAGCTTATTTGTTCAGATAGTGATTGTAGTAAATCTCGATGTGATACTCTCGCATAAGCTGCGACTTTTTGTTTTTGACATCGGTCACATTTAGTGTTTCTAACTTTTTATAGTTTTCATTGTTATATCCTCCTTTTTCGTCATTACTATATATCACTCTAAAGCAACTATTTATCAAGTGATAACTCCATAAGTTCAGATAGTTTTTGGATTATACTTTTCTAACATCCTATGCTTAAATGAATCAAATTCATCTTTGTGATTAGATTTTTCCTAAACAAGTTACGTAGTATTTTTAATTGTGATTTGGTAGGTTACCTCATTTTTAGTGTTCATAACTACCTCCAAATCTATGTTTAATATAACATTCATGACTACAATGCTTTCTTTTATCATTGGCATAAGATGTAAATTTCTCTTTCACAACATTTACAGTGATGTGTAGAAACTGCCTTTCTATTCATCTTGTCTTGATTATTCTTCACCATTTTCATTCTACAAGCATCACTACAATATTTCTTTTGTTTTTCCCTTTTAAATGAGTTAACTTTTCTCCGCATACACTTTACAAGTATCAAAAATCTCCCTATATCTAACCTCTAAACCTCTCTTCTACAAATTGACTTAACTGTATTAGCTGATACATTTAAATATACAGCTATTTTCTTATACCCTAATCCTTTTCTCTTAGTTTTTATTTCATCTTTCAGTTCCATGCTTTTCACTCCTATGATCTTTTTATTCTCTACATCACAGGTAAAAGAAAACTATAGAAAAATTTAACCTTTGGAGTAAAATTTAGATAAAAATAAAACCCTACACAGAAATTTCTGCGATAAGTTTTTACATATTTAGTTTTGATTTTTCCTTTACATAATTATTTTTAAAAATGTTTATTGATTTTTATTATTTATAATAATATTTTTGAACAAATTCTTACAATGTTGTTACAACTAGACTCATAAAACATAACTGTTGTCATTTTTAAATATTATACTAATAAAAATCATAAAGAATAATCAAAAAGCTTACGCAAAGTAAGATAAGATAAATACAAAGATACTAACTATATTTCCTTGACTTTAGTACAAAAAGTATGATATTATGAAAGCGTAATCAACAAGTATATATACTTTTAATTCATATATGATTTGCAAATGCATATTATGTTTTCCATTCATAAAAGGGAGGTATACTTTTATGAATAAAAATTTTAAAGTTATAAGTGCTGTTCTTTCTGCAGGTCTTTTAATTGCTCCCGTAACTCCATACTGGAATAATCAAAATGTAGCTAAAGCCGCAGATTTAAAGCGTAATAAAGCTATAAAAAAGTTGTAACTGTAAAGAAAATTCTGATGTTTTAAATATACTAAAAGGAAAATGTCAAAATGGTGAGCTGTCTGAAAAAGATTGATAACTATAATAAAAATCTGAGATTTGATAATAGATGGGGACCTTCAGGAGAAACAAAAGTTGTTTTTTCTTTTTGGGACGGGGCATTTGATTTATGTGTAAATAGTTACTATAGTGTATGCTTTCGCAAGTGCTAGTATTGCAGGTGCAACTTTACTTTTAGGTTCTCTATTAGCAGCTGCTGGAGTAACTGATGGAGCTTCCTTTTTGCCGTTGGTTCTGTAGGGGTACATTTATTGGTATGATAGCAGGTTTCTGGATTACGTAATGGAGTTATTGTTTTACTTTAAAAGGGCTCCTTTAGGGACAATATTATCCATCTCAAATAAGGCAACAATAAATACGTAAGACAATAAATGAATACTGAAAAATATATAGAAATAGCAATATTCGTTATAACAACAACACTGCTATCAATAACACTATCATATTTTTGCTATAAAAAGATAAAAATAAAAAGATATAGAAAAAGATACGGTAATTAACTTATCTATTTAGAAAAAGCGACTTCAAAAACTAATTTTCATAAAATTACGGAAATTACGATTTTAGAGTTGCTTTTCGTAGAAACTAGTGGAATTTAGAAAAATAAAAATAAACCCACCACAGAAATTTTTGTGATGGGTTTTTATAAAAGTTTATCTTCTTTATCTTTTCTTTTTACGAAATTGATATATTGATACTACTAATCCTAAAATTATTATGAATAGATTAAAATATAATACCATCATTATTGAATAGGCTCCGTCCAAAAACTGATGAAAATTTATTTATACTTAATTTAGTTGTTATTTTAAATTTGGTATTCATTGTCTTTTACTCCTTTTTGTTTTTATTTTTATAACGTTATAAATCTTTACAGTTTTATTGTAATATAAAAATAATATGATATAATAGAAAACATCAATAATACATTTTCTAAATTTTTCTTTTTATGGTATAATTAAGTTGATTGATGTTAAATATAAAATTCTATAAATTCAACAATTGTAGAGTAAACACTTTAGTTTCCATTAATATTATTAATAATTATATATATAATTATAATCTATTATTTAGCATTATATATTTTATGTAAAATATATAAAAAGCCTAGAAGAATAAATTTTCTTCTAGGCTTGTATTTTATCCTAATATTTCATTCACTTTTTGTTGAATTTCACCGTAGTTATACCCTGCATTAGTCAGTCTGTTAACTCGGTCTTGCCCATTACCCCACTTACCTTGAATCACTTCTTGGGCTATTTTCATCTAAATTTTAGATGTATAATTCCCATTTAGTAATCTATTCACTACTTCTTGAACCTCACTTGCATTATATCCTGCGTTAGTTAATCTGTTTACTCTATCCTCTCCATTACCCCATGCTCCTGCAAATAACTTCTCGTGCAATTTCTTCATTGCTTTTTATCACCAGTTGATACTGAATTTGTAGATCTACTTGGTTCTGAGATACTAGTATTTCCTAACATTTCATCAACTGTTTCTCCTAAAGTCGCAAAAGTAATTCATACGTTCTACAAAGTAAGTTTTAACACTATCAGTTGTTCCACCATGTAAAGCTAAACTACGATGCGGACAACTAGTTGGGGACTAAACTCATGATGTAGTCTTACCGTTTGTTTATTAATTGGCAATCCATAATAAATCAAGTCTTCTGTAGCCTGCATTAATCGCCATATCTGCTAAAAGTCCTCATCTGAGACTTTCATACTCTCACATACTATAACCAATCGAGTGGGTATGCTCACCACTCACCTGTGTGATATCCAATGTTGTATGTATCTATTACTCTTTGCAATACTATATCAGGTTACAGTAATAGTGAGCTATTCCCAATGCTTTTATCTCGATATCTTAACCATTCCACATATTGTTCAGGTGTCATACTTCCTGCGTCATTATGAATTACTACAAAGTCTATGCTGTCAAGTTGACCTACGTTCATTAGTGTTTCATTTTATTATTTGTACCATTTTATTTTTCCTCCTTGTTTTAATTGTTGTAAAATGTTTTGTAATTTCTCCATGTACTGGTAGTCCTAATTTTGAAGTATTTTCTAGTATAGAAATACCTTCATTAGATAGGTAGAAAATATTACTGCTGCTCTTAATACTCCTACATGACCTAGAATATAAACATCTAGTATATTAGCTACCCCAACTAATGAGAGATAATAATTTTTCTAGCTATTCCTTAAAAACCAACTGAACTAGATAGTTCTTTTTATCAATTGCACACATTATTTCCAGTTACATAGTCTATTACTGAAAATGCTAAAGAGTGCATAGATAAGTCCGTCCATACCTCCTGAAATACTCCTAAAACACCACCCATACTTGAGATCATAAGTTTATAATTTAATAATGTATTCATTTTATTTTACCTCCCGTTAAAGCACTGTGATTTATTTGTTTTATCCATCGTCTATCTTCGATAAATTATTGTGTTTGCTGAGTGTGGTGCAATTAAGATGGCTTTTCTTAAATACTTATCTAGGGCTTTCCGTTCGCATGAAATATGGACCATAGCTTAATGGACATGCATTACATGATTGTTGTACAATCGCTGGTAACTTTATCATATTTATCAATAGTGAAAGTTAGTCCCTATCATATCTCCTAATATATACTATACCACATCCTGTTGTGTGGCTGATACCGATCCTGTTTTAGGTGACTTGGTTCTATTTTAGTTCACATCCTACTGGGTTATTTATCGCAAACTCCACAACATATTTTTCATCTGTGCATTACATAGCCCTCCTCTCTCAGATTTACAGTTCTAATAGTGATCTGGTCATGAATATGAACCCTATATCTTTCTATTTTCTACATTTTCTAATGTGAATTCAGTTTCTTCAATAGAATTGTTCCTTTGTTTATTTTCTCAAGTCTATTAGATTTGGCTCCACTGTACTAGTTTTAATAAGTAATAGTCTCTGCGTACATAATACACGCTCCTGTATGTTTCTGTTATACTTTATCATCTTTGTTTCAGTTATATTCTTCCTCATTTAAAATGATAATGAATCATCTAATCTAAAGTTAAGCAGTGTCGTTCTTGATTTTATTATTCTAAATGATCGCTGGGAACTTCTTCTGATACTCATATAATTTTCTTCAAAGTTAGCTTCTACTACATTGACATCATTTTTCTTCATCTCAGTCATCTTATTCTTAATAAGATATTTATCATCTACCAAGTTTTCTATGATTTGTTTCACCATTACTCTTTTGTTCCATCACTTCCTGCTTTGGCATTGTTAAACAAACACTCGATACTCATTTGCTTTTGTGTCCAAAATCCCAAACAAACTTATAACCATTTGACGTTCTTTTGATTCTTGCCCTATTAAAACTACCTTGCAGTGGATTTTCCTAGAACTCCTTCTACTTGTCCAGCATATCCAGTCACATTCATTACTTGTACTTATAAAGCTAGTATTTTATCTTCTGTTATTTTCATCTTTAAATAACAAGATTCCTCACTATTTTTCAACTATTGGATAAAGTATCTTTATTAATGTTGTAAGTAGTCCATTAGATTTAATGTTAGATCTTTTCTGAAAAACATCTGTTGAGTTATCATCTTTGTAAACCTCTTTCTTTTGTTTTAACATATGTTAATTCTATTATTGTCTTACCTTTTCATTTTCTCCTCCACTTGCCATTTCTCAATTATATTTCCAAATACAAATTTTCGTTTAAATCATATCATCACATCACTATTCATATTTAGGAACATCATGAAAATGTCAACGCCTCTATACTACCTTCACTCAAATCCACTTGTTTTTCTATGAGATAGTATTAACTACCTAGTTCTCATTACTTTTATTTTTACCGTCCCAAGGTACATCTCCTCCCTAGGCACTTACCTATGATCGCAGCATTTATTCCCTCTATTGGAATAGACTATCCCTTTTCTAACTCGAAAATCCACAGTAATCTATTAATCACTTTTTCTTTTTTAAGTTTATTAGTGGATAGAATAATGTGACCATTTGGCTTCCCTACTTTTAGCTATAAACTTTGGTGCGTGATTTTTATGTGAGTTCATTTAATGAGTATATGATATTAAGTTTTTGATCTTCGTCAACTTCTCTAATCAAGTGTTATTTTCTTTTCTTCTTTTTCATCTTTTAAGGTAACTGTCTCTTCAATATGTTTTTAAACTTTTTAACATCAAATAACACAGTAGCGATAAAAGCATCAGTTTTCTACTTGATGCAAATTCTACATCGATTATTGTTTGTAATTCTGTCCTATTTTATTTCACTTCCATTAACATAAGCATTCACCTTTACTCTGTCGAGACTCAATAGTTTTGTAGACTACCTTGAATATTCTTATCTTGTTTCACTCTTTCCTTTAGATAGTAATGCATTTTTACCTACACTTTTAATTCTATATTTCCCATGAGATTTTATACTCAATTGATGTAACCATAGTGTGATAACTCAACACCAACCTTAAAAGTAATCTTGTCCTCAACCTCAAATGCTGGATTACTTGACCACACTATCTAACGAGTATAGTCAAATGTAGCTACCTCTTCTAAAAATTGCTTTTACACATCATACTCGTTTTTCAGGAAGTCCTAACTGCATAAGAGGATTAACACCAATATTCATAGTTAAAGCATCATCATTTTCTTTTGAATAATACTCTGATATTTTTGTTTTGAAAGATTTGTGCTTTGCACTGCAGTATACCTAGTTGTGAAATCTGAAATATAATTCATACCTATCTATTTCTTTTTATTTCATAATTTGAGTTCGTATTAAATCTTTTAATATTAGCTTACCAGAAACGATCTATAGTCGCAAAACTTTTGATAGTTGCACTAATATAATGAATTAAATCACGATACGTTTCTATATCATGCTCGCAGCATAAATCCCAACTCTTTTCACACCATTTGGTAATTTTTCAATTTCTTCTTTACTCCAGTTCTACACTGCCCCTTACAACAAAATTCTAGAAGTTCATAAATAGTCCCGAGATGTTTCTTTTAAAACTCAGAGTTTTTATTAAACCTAACCATAAAATCATAACTTCTAATTTCAACAAATTTCTTCGTTCTATTAGCTTCAGTTGTTTCAAATATTCCAAGTGGTATTTTTCAGTTTCATTATTTTCCAAGACTAAGTTAAAATATAGTTTTATAATGCTTCCGTCTAATGTTATTTCTTTTAATTCATCAAGTTTCAAAGTAATGCCCATCTCCGCAGCGTAAACAGAACCTAGTTCTATTTCATTACTTCCTGAACACGACTAGTTTATATAACCACTATCTTAGAATATTGTTTATCATCAAAAATTAATTATTTTTTCCCGTTTTTAATAATATCTCCCCCTGTACCAATACTTTCTACTTTTCTTTATCATTTTTATTGAAGTTAACACTTGTCTGATACATCTAGTATTCTCTCAATTTAAAACTAACACCCCTCAATTTCCAAGACTACCGTTTTTATTTTAAAAGAACTAACCTTAAAATTTGTACAATAAGTATTTATTTCTTTTCTGAGTGAATAAGGATCGAAATATTTAACTGGTATTGTAGTTTGTTTTTAACATTTTTGATAACTTTAAAGATACTGGCTGTTAGAGTCATTTTCAAAGATATAGATATCACGCTTTCCCCTTACAATGTCTCTATGTGTTATTCCTGCTTCGGTAACTCACACTACTACTACCTTCAATATCTCTAAACTCAAAGTCTATCTCATCAGGAGTTGGTATTGTTTCTTATTAATTTTTATATATGATTTTTCATATTACCTTCCTCCTGATTTTATAATTTGTCTGTTTTGTGCGTTTATTATTATTTCATCAGTATATTTCACCTAAGTAAACTGGGATAACTATATCGCCAGTTGTTCGTGTGGTATGTTGTAGCTTGAATTAATTTGTTTAAATCATCACTACTTATACCTGATGTTGCATTGACTCTTGGAAGTGTGAATCCTTTTTAAATCTGGAGTTATCACCAGATCATTTGATAACAGCTACTGAGTTTTTCAAAGATTTCTACTACTATCTAAACCTTTTAGACAATCCTTTTATAAGTCTGGCATCCAATCCTCATAGTCTGTAAGCGGTCCCTACCTCTGGAACACTAAAGTGTAAATAACTCCAAATTGTCTCAGCTACACCTTTTACTGCATCAACTACACACTATCTTATCCCTAATTCCATTAACAATTCCTGAAATTAAATCACTCCCCCAAGAATAAGCTGAGTTTACTAGTCCCACTAATCTACTGCACTTTGAAATCCATTTTTGGATTGTTGAACTAATATTTCCTATATTTTTCACAATAACATATTATTATATACACTTTTGAACATAGTTATAAGCTGAGTTTTACAAGATTAGAGATTGTTGAATAAATATTATTCCAGATATTTGAAACCATATTAAAAATAGCATCTAAAATATTACCCTATACATTTTGCATTTATTCAAAGAGGTGCTTAGTAAAATCACTAATTGCTTGTACTATCGTATTTATAGAGTTATTAATATTTTTGCCATATATGGGATAGAAATCTTTTATACTATTCAAATTGTACTTGTAGTTTGGAATACAAAACCCAGCAACTTGTAACGATATTTTTATTACATCAAGAACTGTTTGGAAAAATTGTTTTATTGTTTCCCCAAGTTGTTGATAAGAAATTTTTATACTCTCCACACGGTTGTAAAGAGAGTTTGAATTGCTGTAAAGGTGGTTGTAAAATATGTTTTTATATTCTCCCAAACTGTAGTCACTACTAAGGTTATACTTTGCCATAGTTCTGTGAAATAGTTTTAACACCCTCCCAAGCAGTTGTAAATATGAGGACTAATAGCTGTGAGTGTTGTTGAAAAATAATTTTAATAACTTCGCCCATGCAACGGTTATAGTGAGCACTAATAGCTGTCCATGTTTCTGAAAAGTAAGGTTTTTATACCTTCCCCAAAAGATTTATATCTTTTATTTCACTCAATGATCTTTTTAAATAACTACCTATAGATATCAGATGTTACAACCGCAGCTACTTATAGCGAGTATTGGTACAGCACCAGATAAACCAACCATAACACCACTCATCGCACTAAGCACCAGAAATTGCTGCAACACCCGTTATTATATTTCCTATTGAACCAATGACTGTACCGATTATTACTAAGAGTGGACCTATCGCAGCTACTATAAGTCCAATTATTACGACTATCTGTTTGGCTGTTGGACTTAAACTATTCAACCAAGTTGCTATTCCTCCAGAACTGTAGCTACCTTGCAAAATCGGGCCTAAAACATCAGAAATTGCTTTCTCCTAAACTACCTAATGCCAACTTAGCATTATTACTAGCTACTTTTAAATTTATCTATACCATCTTCAGTTCCTTCAAATGTTTTTGTCTACAACATCCCCGTACTCAGACATACTTTTGATAAATCATCATAGAAAATCTACCTACTCTTATAGCCCTAGTCATCTCTGCAGCACCTTTAGTTCCGAAAAATCTTAGTCGCAATAGTTAGTGCTTCAGTTTCACTTCCTGCATTTTTATCGATTCAATTGTTTTTTCTTAGAGCTTCATCCATAGAAAGTCCATCTTTAGTATAGGCTGCGACTGCTCTCTCTAAACCCTCTTAATGCTTGATCTGCATTTACACCATTTTAGCTTCAAATTGTGCAGCAGTCAATGTCTGACCCAGATTTAACCCCATTTCTTTTTAGAATTGCTCCGTGTTTGCTGAACTCCGTTCATGAGAGTATCAACACTTATTCCCTATAGTCCTGTGCTTTTTGTGTTATTAATCCCTAACACGTTGGTAGTGTCTTTTAGCGTCATACCCCACTGAACCATTATTTTTATTTGTCATTCCTGTAGCGTTATTTAGGTCTGTTTCATTTATCTCTGCAAACTCTAAGAAATAAAGTAGATAGTTCTTGAAGTTCATCACCAGTAACTTTTAAACCTAGTGTTAACCTCACTCACCGCAATACCACATCACTCATGCTAACAGGTAAACTTTTAAAAATATTATCGCAACATAACCCTCAAAACTTTCTCCAGTTGCTCAGTCTTTTTGATGATAGTATCATAACCCCTCATCAATTTCCCGAAAGGCTAATGTTGCTGCAGCTCCAACTGCTACAATTGGTGCTGTCACATTTTTGATAGAGTTGTACCTACTGAAGATATCTTCTCTCAGTCTCTTTTAAACACTCTCAACTTCTTTAGTGTAGCTTGCATCGAACTATCAGTGTGTTTTAGTTTTTCAGTGAATTTATCTAGTTCCTGTTCAGTCGCAATAATTTCTAATGTTTAACATCAAATTGCTTTTCTCGAACATCTCCATTTTGCCACGTGCAGTTTAAGCTTGTTCCTCAGCGCGTGCCTTAGTGTTTCTAATCTTAGTCTTCTATGGCTGCATTTAAGAGTTCTTGTTTTTGAGCTAAGTCATCGGTATTATGTGGATCAGTTTCAATAGTCTTTCTACATCTTTAAGTTCTCTCTTGAGTTTGTTTAATCTTCAACTGCTACTTAATGCTTGTTTTAATTTGAGATATCTCCTCGATTCTCTACAGTCATACCTGCTATTCTGTACTTGCCATACAATCCCCTAAAATTATCCATATCCTCTTGTGTCGCTGTTAATTTTATAATCATAACTATCATTATTTTTCTCAATGCTACATATCATTTTTACTAGCCCTATTGTTAACTCTGATAAATCATTCATTGAAAGTTCTAATTCAACTGCACGCAGTAAAAAGAGAGTGTGTTAACGTCCGCTCAGTTTCTTTTGCTTTTTAGATGTACTCATAGTTTTTAACATTTATACCCCATAATTTTGATAAGTCTGGAAGAAGTTTATATACAGATAAGTATCAAACTGTTCTAACTATTCACCTACATCATGAGATTTTTATCATCTGCATGGTAAACCATAAACATATGCGATATTTTCAAATATTTCTAAACTCTCAACATCGATGTTTCTATTCTTATTAATCTTATCTAATATAAGTAGTCATATCATCGACTAAACTTCATTCTCTTCATAGTCTAGGTACAGCTGCTGACGCTTTTAAATCTTTACAAATTTTTCCATCTACATTTTATATCTTTTAATAATTCCCATCACATTTCTCCTATGTGTGGCATATACACTGTTTTGATACCAATTCTTATATGTTTCTTCTGTTGTCTCTTTACCAGTTTTACTCTTGCAAGTCCTTCTTTGATAGGTCTTGCTTTTATTGAAAGTGTTTTCGTTTGCACTTCTTGATTCTTCATTTGTTTTTGACCTTCAATGGTCGACCTGCTGAACAATTATAAAAAGTACATGACGTATCTGATCTCCGTCAAATTCAAAAGTAGTACAGTTCTTTTGCCTTGATCCTAGAATCTTCAACTAGAACTTTATTTATCTTCTCTTTCGAAAATATCCTTTCTAAAACTTTCTGGAATCATCACAATCTCTAAATCCATCATATCCCATATTGTATTAATTGTGTAATATGATCCTCCATCTGCATAGAAACTGTGTTCTCCATTAGGTTTTTAAAGCTAATTTTTAGCCACCTGGAATTGGTGACTGGCTTTTCATAAGTTGTTGTATCACCTTCAGTTAATTTTGCATAATGAACATGAGACAAATTAAAATTTTACTTTGTTTTTCCATACTTAAACCTCCATTTTATAAATTGTTTCATCACATTTCTTCACTCGTATCATACCTCGTCTTTTGTATAGATTAAAAATTAAAGTTTTGTAAAAGATACTTTCTATCTCTAATTTAAAAATCTTTTCTCTGCATACATTTCTATATATCAAATTTTTCACACTATACATACTCTTACCATCTGCTTTAAAAGTATTTTCACCGTCATAATATATATAAGAAATGGTAATCTTGGAGCACTGCTGCTCAAAATGAGACTGATAAACAAAATGGAATTTCTAGCTTACATAACATTTCACATACTTCATTTTATTCACGATACCCTCTTTTATTCTTTCTAATACTTTTCGCTCATATCTCTTGTTGCTGGCTCTATACATGGAATTGCTTTATTACGCCCTCCGTTTCTTCGCATCCAAATTCAAGTAAATGTGCTAATTGATATTATTTTGAGTGAACTACTGTTTGTATTAGATGTGCTGTTCTCTTTCTTTTGTCACTTTCCAACTTTTTCGTAATCCTCCCTTTCTTTTTAGGTGATCCTTCTTTTATTTTATCTCTAACTTCATTACTCACTTCAACTACTGCACCTTTTAAACTTTCTTCAGTTAGCTTAGAATATTCCTTTAAACCTTTTGTTACTCAGCAGCGAGTGAATCAATAGTTGTCTCTGAGTCATAGTATAACTCATGCTCTTAAGAACTCTTTTATCTTTACTAAACACATCTACTTCTAGTATGTCAAAACTATTTGTTAGTAACTTTTATTCTTGTGTTCTAACGTATTAAGTTCTTTTAATTCCGACATCTTTCTAAACCCACAGAAATCACTTCTGAACTCTATTTACACCATATTTTTCTATCTCACTTGAAGTTACCAATTTTAGATTAGACCAACAAGTAGTCGCTCCATGTTTCTAATTTGTTGATGTAATTCATCAAATTCTAAAACTACCTGCTGAAAAAAGTAATTCTAGTATCTAGTTCTACAATATCCATCTTAAAAACTCCTCTTTCCTATGATTAAATAGCAACGCTCTAAGAATTAGTGTTAATTCTCTAAAATCAACATTTTCTCTATGTTCATAAAGATAAGCAACTGTATATAATATTGGTATTTTAAATTCATCAAAAATCATGCTCATCATGCTAACTCTGAAAACTACTCACCCTTAGTATTCCTAAGCATAATTTTTAGCTGTAAACAGAAGTGATAGATTAACTCATCATCTTCTGTTTGTATCAACTCTCAAAATAGTTTTTAACTTGTTCAAGTTTTAGTTCCATAATGTATATTATCCTTTAATTGACATCTGAACTGCTTCTGGTAATACTAGCTTACCATCAACTCTTTCTTTAGCCACAAATCCAATCATACTTATTACCAGCGAATAATTCTTGGAGTTCCTTAACGTAGACCTCTATCACCTACATGTTATAATATCTATCACCGAAAGCAATTTTTATTTTTCTGTGGTAAAAGCTGAAGTATACACTGGGATATCCTGCTAATTTATCAGGCTCTCCTAATTGATATGATGGTTGCCAAAATATATGCTCCATTGTTATCTTGGTTTTCTGATGTTAGCTATGATTATCGTTTAAAATAAATGCTGCATTTTTCTATATGGTCGTTTTAAAGCATGATTAAATTGATAATATCATCAGATTTTGGTGCATCCACTCAGTTAAGTGCGTTCTCCATTAGTTTGTGCAAAATATTCCTGTTGGTTTCCACTACCATCCCCATTTAAAATGCATCTTCTTCTGCTCATGTGCTTTTCACCGATTCTTCTAAGATATAGCTTTCTAAGTCAAAACATACTATCGTGTATAATAATTCTTCAGTAACTTTAGCAGCTACATGCAGTTTGTGAGCATCTAATAAAACCTTGTTTCAAAATGTTGCTTCTCCAAATTTCAATTCTCCACCTTCTTCAACTCATAGCCGCAGGACTTTGATGCAGCTATATTGATTTTAGTAGCTTACCATTTGTTTTTAAAGTCTGAGATAGTTTTCTAATAATATTTTCTTCCTTTTTAACGTAGTAACTAATCTACTATCATACTCGTCTGGAACTAAATATCCTCCATCAGCATCTACTTTTTCTTGTAGAATATTTTCTGTTGTCTAAAGAAATTAGATCGTGGGGCTTTTATCATTGCTTTTGCTGTTAGAGATTTTTGAATCCTTTATCCTCTTTATCAGACACTATCGTTTTCGAGCTAATCGGATCATTTACCGGTTCCTTTGATAACTCCTCCTTTCCATACTCTTTCCATCTCTTGCAGCTCTCACTGTAAAAGTAAAGCCTCTAACTTCTTCCATCCTGTTATAAGTTTCCAACATCTTCTTTTGATAATAGTCCCATCACCATCTTTTTGACTCTCAACAAAAGCTTTTGCAGCTTTACCCATTTTCAGTAATTCTTGTATATTCATAATTCTACCTCCAGTTTTTATTAGATCTAATCTATTTATTAAAAGAATCAGCTTTTATCTTCATTTACGTAAAAGTTTCTTTAATTTTTATTCATCATTGAATTTTTGAACTGTCGCTTCTTGATAAAGCATACTAACATTTGGATTCTCAATATCCTGAATCTCATCTCGTTTTAAGATAGAATCAGCAAAACCAAGTTCAACCTTTTCTTGCATCCATCCATGTTTCATTATCCATAAGTTTTGATATTTTATTTCGTGATAATCCTGTGTATTTCATAGCATTTATTATTGATTCTTTCACCTCCTTAGCATATCTATACTCTTTGCATTTTCACTTGTGCTACCATATGCAATTGTCATGGGATTATGAATCATAAGCATTGAAACAGGACTCATAACTTCTGTGCTGCAGCGTCCACACTCGCAGCGCACTGCTATCCCATCAATTTTCACCTTAACATTTCCTTTGTGTTCCATTAAAGTTGTACTGTTGCACGGCTGCGTACAGTCTCCACCGGGTGAATTTATCCATACAGTAATATCTCCACTATGTTTCATTAGTTCTTCCTTAAAAATCTGTGGAGTGACCTCATCATCAAACCACGATTCTTCAGCTATTGTTCCATTTAAAATAATATATGTCTCTCTGGTGGTTTTATCATTATTATTTTGTACTGTCTTCAATTCAAAATTTCTTCATCTGTGTTTCCTCCTTATAATCTGTTAATCTCTCTGCATAAGCACCAGCCTTTTTAAGTGTTATGTTACCATTGACTAGATATAAGTTTTCCTCCTTCCTCATCTGATATCAAATCTAAGTTTTTCTAAAGCTCCTTATATCATTAGCACTCATCCAACCATTCTGACGCGCTGTTGCATATCCATTCATCCTACTTTTGATAATCTCCTCTAGAAGTCCATCAACATTGAATTTTATATAATATTTTTCTTTTCATCACTTGTAAGTAATCTCCTAGTCATGGCTTGTTCAAAACGTTTCACCCACGGATCTAGCGTATATTTAACAAACTCAAGAGATTGTTGTTCAATATTAGAAAAACTAGACTTTTCAAGATCACCTACCATATGTGGTGGAACTCTGAAAATTCTAGCTATCTCATTTATTTGAAATTTTCTTGTTTCTAAAAACTGTGCTTCATTTTGTTACTATTGAAATAGAGCATATTTCATACCTTCTTCAAGTATCGCAACTTTATGGTTATTCTTACCTGAAAATCCTCTAGCCCAACTTTCTCTCATTGCCTCTGGATTTTTACTACACCCGGATGTTCACAGTATACCACTTGGTGTCGCTCCATTTGCGAAAAATGCTGCTCCGTATTCTTCAGTTGCAATAGCCATTCCAATCGCATTTTTTGCCATAGCTATTGGGCTATAACCAACTAAACCATCAAACCCCAAACCTGGTATATGCAAAATATCACTTGGTGATAATTTAACAGCACCTTTAGTTTTTAGAGTTTGCATCCCCCTTCGCTTATATGATATTCATAACGTACAAATTACCAGCTTCATCTCTATCAACTTTCATTCTCATCTGGCATTAATGGATAAAGTCCCAATACTTCTCCTTTACCATTTCTTATAATTTGTGCATAAAGCATTTACCCCATAAAAAGCAAATGAGTCATTAGTGTTTCTCTAAAAATAAAACTTGTCATTTCATTATTTGGTTCATCGTGAGTAACGTATATAACATGTGTTCTGTTGCTTTTTGTACTAGTATCAGTTACCTCATACACACATGTAGGTAGAGCTAGCTAAATGTTTCTGAAAATATCCTACACAACTATATACCGCCGTCATCTGACATGGCACTTCTTTCTGATTACTCTATTTCACTAGAACTTCCACCCATAAAAACTATATGAACTTCCATTTAATCTATCTTTTAGGGTTATCTCTGGAGATTTAAATAATTTCATAAAATAATTCATCATACCTCCTAAATAAAGTGCAGCCTCTATCATCATAAACACTTTTCTGTATTTTGAGTTTCCACATCTTATCGCACGATCTGTGCCATAATTGTTGCGATTGCTCCATCGATTTTCTCTGTTGTTTTCTTTATCACCTTAATATTTCCTGCTGGATCACGTCTTATAAAAATATTATCCATATTCCATCTGGTGCTGGATTACCCTCCGTGGGACAGTTTTTGTTCAAGAACTAGTTTCATAAGTTCTTTGGTCGGAGGGCTCATATCTTTAAAACCTTGTCCGAATGGTACTACTAAAACCCATCCCTTCTAGATTTTGAACCATTTGAAGCAGCACCCCATCTGTCAAAATACAATTTCTCGGATATTATACTTTTCTCCAAGTTTTTCAATAAATTGCTCGATATATCCATAATGAACTACGTTACCCTCTGTAGTTGTATATAGCCTTACTTATTCCAAAGATCATAAGGTACATGGTCGTCCTACTCTAAGTTCTAACGTATCTTCTGATATCCAAAAATATGGTAGAACTATAAACTTGTCTTCTTCATCCAAAGGTGGAAATACCAAAAGTAAAAGCAGTTAATATCTGTTGTAGATGATAGATCCAAACCTCATAACATATCCTACCTAATAACTCTTCTTCATCAACATTAAAATTACAACTATCCCATCTGTCCATAGGGCATCCAGCGTACTGATTGTTTTTACCCACTGATTAAGTCTCAATTGTCTAAAAGCATTTTCTTCTCCTGGATTTTTGTTTTGCAGACTCACAAGCAGCTTTTGACTTTATCTAATCCAACAGTTACTCCTAGTGAAGGATTGGCTCCACACTTTAGGATCAGTCCAATCATCATTTTCATCTGCACCATAAATTACCGGATAAAATGTTGGGTCTATTTTTCTCTACCTTCAAGTATATCTTTTTGCTTTTTGATGAGTTTTCATAACAAATACTATTTGTATCTGTACCAGCAGTTGTAATTAAAAACAAAGTGGCTGCGTTCTAGCATCTCCACTACCTTTGTCATAACATCAAATAATCTTTCTATTTGGTTGAGTATGCAACTCATCAAAGACCTGCCCATGTATATTGAATCCATGTTTTTGAATATGCTTCGCAGATAACACTTGATAAAAACTCATTAGTAGGTAAATACACTATCCTTTTTGCGAAGCTAAAATCTTTACTCTACGATTTAAAGCTGGACACATTCTAAACCATATCAGCTGCAACTATCAAATACAATGGTAGCCTGTTGTCTATCCGCTGCACATCCATAAACTTCAGCACGTTCTTCACCATCTCCACAACAAAGAAGAAGTGCAATCGCAGCCGTAAGTTCACTCTACCCATCTTTTTAGGGATTTCAATATACGCTGTATTGAATTGTCTATATCCATTTGGTTTTTATTATTCCAAATAAATCTCTTATTATTTCTTCTTGCCATGGTAATAATTCAAATTTCTTCCCTGCCCATGTTCCTTTAGTATGACTTAAACATTGAATAAAATTTACCGCATAATCTGCACGTTCCTCACTATATACTGATGTTTTAGCTTTGAATCTAGTAGGTTTATATTTCTTTTTCTTCCCATAATCTCCTCCTCATCTGAGCATAAAAATAGACCTTTCGGTCTACTTTCTTTTTATTCTTTTAGCAGTTTTTCATCGCCCATTCTATCAGCGTGTCCTGTGTCTTCAAAAAGTTGATTTTGAAATTTTTGTTTAATTCTAATTTTAAAAAGTGTGGTTTCTTTTTACTTCTCCTTCTTGATATTTGATTTTGTAAATAGCTCCTACACACTCATTTTTCCAATTTGTAATTCCTATTAGAACGTTGTCTCCAAATTTTAAAAATACACTTTTGCTTGATAAGAATCCTTTTTCCTCTAATTCCTCCATTGTTGTTTCTTTAAAAATTTAATTCCGTTTTCTTCTTTGATGTTGTTCATTGTCTTTATCTCCTTTTGTTTTCGTTACTATATATATCACTCTAAAGGCTATAAAGTCAAGCTTTTATCAAGATATTAATCTTTTTACTTTTTAACTTTTTAGCAAACTTCTAACTCTTTCCACTAATTCTTTTATTGGAATCACTCTTGATTCTACCAAATTTATAATCTAATTCATTATCCGTCGGATTATTTCCAGAAAAATATTAATATTTCATTAACCCAATATCTTGCACTTGCTAATCCGTCTTTAGTTATTGAAAATAGATTAATTGTTGATGTTCTTCTTCCTGTTTAAAATTATATCTTGATTGTTCAATATATTTATTTAATCTTCTTACTCCTGTAGTGCTTGTTCTCTTGCTTCTTGTCTTATTATTTTTATTTTCAGTCATCTTAATGACCTCCTTTTTATTACTACATATATCACTCTAAAAGGCTATAAAGTCAAGACATTTATTAATTCTATTGTCTTACTATTTTAAATTTGTCCTCTTCGGGAATTAAAGATAAAGTTGAACCATTATCCCATTTTACAAGAATCATACCAATATCATCAATACCTACTACTGTTCCAAAAAGTCCCACTTGGAGGTGCTTGAATATCATCCATTGAAATTAGTTTAAGCTTCAGTGTTTTTGGGAATTTCTCCTTTAATCTTATAATTTTTCTTTTTAAATCATCCATAATTATTTACCTGATAGGTCTTTTGCTAATTTATATAAAACTATTTTTCATTGACTCTACTACACAAATCGCTTCAAATTCTTCTTGAGTTGGATCATCATTTGAAAGTTTCCATAGCAGTTCACGATAATAATTTGCAGATTCTAGAGCATCTTCTGCAATATCATAACGTTCAATAGCAAGTCCCATCTTCCCTTCTCCTAAAAATTTTCTAGCTCCACTTATATACTTTTTGTTCTGTCTACTTCATGTAAGGCTTGTTCTTTTACTTCTAATCTTTCTGTTGTATTTAACATTTTAAAACCTCCCTTAGAATTCCTTACACTATATATCACTCTAAACATCATATTTATCAAGTATTATTCACTATTTTCTAAGTATTTCTTTTACTCCACTAAAGATATATAATACTGCATGGCAGAGCTCACTCTGTTCCACATCTTATATTGTGCTGCATCTGAATAAGGATTTTTAACCATGTTCTTATATTATTATCAGTTTTTTGTTTTTACCATTTTTATTTTTCTATTTATTTCGAATACTTCTCTCCAAAAACTCAAATCTTCATCTGTAGGATTGAGTAGCTCTAACCTTTCACACCAATAATCTGGGAAACCTTGCAATCTATCTACATTCAAGAGGAGGTAATTCTTCGAACAGAATATTTATCATTTTATAATTGGAGGATCTTTATAATCACTTGCGACTAATGTTGATACCTTGTCCTTTATAGCTTTTTGTATGATGATAATTTTTGCTAGTTGAATATATAGAAACTATTGCTACTCCACCTTGATTTGCATTAGGATTATTTCCTCCTGTATCCAAAGTTCTTGATGTAGAAGTTTCATAAACTTTTGTATCGGCTATTCTTAGTATTTAAACTGTAAATCTCACATCATAATTTGCGATATTTTCAACCACAAAGGTTGATTATTTCCTCCTGTTCCTAAATTACTTGATAGAGTTGATGTAATATCTAGTGGACCCTTTAAATCTACTATCTTGGCTATGATTTTCAAAAACAAGTGGTTGGTGATTACTTTGGGCTCTTAAAGTTCCTGTTTTATTTAATGTAACATCTAGCCTTTCTCCACCTTGATCCATTAAACAGTACTTTGATATTTCAGTGCATTCTCCAATAACTCCGGTAACTTCTTGTTTCTTATCTGAGCACGATTCAAAAATACCTTGGCATGCTTTCTTCGTTAAATAATATTTCTTGCACCTTCTCCTGTAAAATCTGCGACAAGAAAGATTCTCTTACGTCTTTGGGGGACTCCAAAATATTGTGCATCCAAGACTCTCCATGCAATACTAAATGTTCCTCCCATAACGCATCCTGCATTTTTCCATTTTGAAGGTTTAGGAATTGATATGTTTTCACATTTGATTTTTTGAGATTTGTTCAAGGACCTGTCTAAAGTCTTCTCCTTTTGAACTTGAGAAAAGCTCCACAGACATTTTCCCATATGATAATTCTTGGATATTTTTCATTTGTATTCTCCCTCATTTTCCTTAATGACTCTCATTGCTTCATAAAATAAATTTGATTTACTTCCTCTTAGTCCATCTCTTTTGTCCTGCAATTGATAAATCTTGGTCACGGACTACCAAACGTTATAATATCAACTGGCTTTATATTACCACCTTTAATATTATTAATATCTCCTAAATGAACTAAGTCTGGAAAATTCTTCTTTGTAACAAGAATTGGAAATGGTTCTACTTCACTTGCCCAAACTGCTTTCATCCCTAGAATCGTAGCACCTAATTCAAAACCCCGGATCCTGAAAAATAGACTACCTACTGTTAATTGACTCATCTATTTTCACCTCAGCATATGGTATCTTTTTCTCCATTTCTTTCTACATATATCATCAGAAGTTCCAGTTAATTCAATATATCTTTTTCACAGCAACATCAACAAATTTAGCTTCTAATTCTATTCCATAGCATATTCTTCCACTCTGTTCGCAAGCTATTAAAGTAGATGCTGATCCTAAAACGCATCTAGTACTAATCCGTTAGTTTGTGTACATTGCTTTTATTAAATATAAAATCAACGGAATAGGTTTACTTGATGGATGTCCATGTCCATCTTCTTTTTGAATTAGTAATACTATCAAATTCAAACACTGCTTTTGTTTTTGATCTCCATACCAGATATGTTTTTCCATCTTTTCTCCAACCCCAAATTATAGGCTCCATGTTAAATTTCCAATCTGTTCTCATAAGCGGTGCTCTTTGGTTTTTCCATATTAGACCAGCCCCAACTTTAAATCCAGCGTCTTCGTATGCATCATAAAATATACGTGCTTTCATGGTCGCATACATAAATGGATGCATCTTTAGCCATTGAGTTTTTACAATTACTAAAACGCTAGAAGTAAAAACTCATATCCTTCTTTATCATTTAAATCATCATTTTTATTTTTCCAGAAGCACTCTCAAGATTTACTAAATAAGGTGGATCAGTACGTACTAAATTTACTTTTAGTTTTCTCCTAATAGTTTTAAATACGTTTCTTCTTTAGTAGAATCTCCACATATTACTTTGTGCCCTACCTATATGCCATATATCTCCCTCTTTTGTTATGCATGGCTTTCAACTCTGCTTCTATATCAAAATCATCGTCTTCTCCTTCAAGACCTTCATCGAATATTTTTGATAATTCTTTTCATCAAATCCAAGTACATCAAGGTCAAAATCAGCCCCTGTAAATCTGATAATTCGATAGCTAAGTTCTTCATTCCATCCTCCTCAAGTGCGAGTTGGTTATCCGCAATAACGTATGCTTTTCTTTGTGCAGGTGTTGATAGTTTTCCTTATACAAAAGGTACTTTATCCATTCCCAGTTTCTTTGCAGCCATTAATCTACAATGCCCTGCAGTTAGTGCATTTTCTTCTGAAATGAATATAGGTTTAAGAATCCAAATTCCTTTATTAAAGCCATCACTTTTGATATCTGCTCATCTGAGTGTGTCCTTGCATTATTGATATATGGTATCAATTCATCAACATTCTTAATTTATATTCCTAATAGTTTATTCTTCATCTCTATACCCTCATTAAAAAGACCCCACTCAGCGAATTTTTCAAATCCACCTACGGAGTCTATATATTCTTTGTAATTCACATGCATTTCTTCGTAAGGCATATCGTCAATATTTTCATCTCCAATTGCACAGCTACAAATTCTACAGGACTTTGAGTTGTTGTGCTCTTAAGAACGCATATATTTACCGATACATCTGCTTTACTTAAATCTTTACCATGAAGCCTCCACCTGTCACAGAATCAGCCATATCGCTACCAAGTTTTCTATTAGTGGCTCCTGTATCAACATCCGTTCCTCCAGTCCAATTTCCTAAAGGATTGATTTTAGCATTTGGATATAATTTTTAGTGTTTTTGTTTTCACATTACTTTGACAAATTATCAACTTATCTCCATCAAGTATGCATTTCCCATCATAAGGATACTGTGAATAAATATTTCTAGCTATTCGAGAGTTCTTTTTGTTCTTTTGTAATAGGCATACCTTTGAATATACCATTATCTCCCACATCGTATTTTGTCATTTTGAGTTTTTATTTAATTTTTTATCTTGCGATACAATATTTACATCGAGGATGAACTACTCCGCTATTCTTCTAATTATTCTATGAATACTTTTTCTCAAAATCAACTGACGTTTCCTATTATGACATGACATTTTCCATGACCTATCAGCACTTCTACAGCTACCTTAGGTTCTTTTTCAAGTTTGTATGCCAAATCTACAATTGCTCAGCGATTCTATCGCAATTTTATCTGGATGTTTTGGGTTTACTTTTTCTATCATTTTTAATCTCCATTCTTATAAATTTTTCTTGAATTTAGTAGTTTTTCCATCAAATCATTTTGAGGTACTACTCCATCAAATTCAGTTTTACACTCTCTTTTTACGATTTTGATATATTTCATTTCCATAGCCTTTACAGCCTGATTCATATAATTTATTCCTATATTTATAAACGGTGATGGAATTGGTTTTCAGTAGTTGGTGTTTAGATAAAAATCCTAGCTACTAGTCATATCTTCACACTGTAACCATATCTTGCACTACTCATAGCATATCTTTCAATGAGTGGCTTTGGAACATGATTTCCCATACTAAGGCTATCCAACCATTTTCCACGTTTCTTCATAAATTTCTTTAACTGTAACACACTACCATCTTTTTGTGTTGATGATAATACTTCATGTGGTTCAGGCATTTTACACCTTCAAGATCAGGAATATCTATTACTTCTAGTGTTCTTCCTCCAGGATTTCCATTAAGTGCTTTTTCTACAACTGATTTTTCTTTTCTCGACCTGCACCTATTCTTTTACCACCACGTCCGCCAATATTATTCGATTTAGTCGGCATTAAAAGTGTCTCCTTCCTCATTTTATTTTTACTAAACTCGCTTGATCAAGCTTTTCCCTATTACCCTTTTTGACTCTGCCTTTTGCATCTTTGCCCATGCACCCTGTTATATTTTCATTTTCTTTTCAGAGATTTTCAATCCCTTCCTAGAAAAATTTTTCACAAAAATTATGTCTCTACTTTTTCTCCATCTACTTCCATCGCTCGCATGAATTTTTAGCGTGACAACTTTTTACAAAGAGATATTAAATTACTCTTACTATGTGTTCCACCTTTGGATAAAGGTAGCTTATGGTGAACCTCTTGTACTTCTCTCATCAATCCATCTGCAACATAGTTCACACATAGGGTGTTCTCAACATAACTAGCTCGAACTCTTCTCCACGTTGATCCGTATCTTTTCCTTGTTTCCAGGATTTCTATCTTGCATCTCATATCTTTTATTTTCTAGTCTTTCATGTTCATCACAAAACTGTTTATCTGTTAACCTTGGACAGTTTTGGATATGAGCATGGTCTCTTAGGATTTTTCTCGGCATTACTTTCTCCTCTCTTTAGCATAATAAAAACCTGTAGAAAGATCTACAAGGTTCTTTTTATCATTATTGATAAACATTTAGTCATTACGATAAATTCTTGTTTTTATCATTATTGATAGACATTTAGTCATCACAATAAATTTCTGTTTTTATCATTATTGATAAACATTTAGTCATTACACATTCTTGTTTTTATCATTATTAATAAATATTTAGTCATACAATAAATTCTTCTTTTTATCATCATTGATAAATTTTTATCCATTACAATAAATTCTTCTTTTATCATTATTGATAAATTTTATCCATTACAATAAATTCTTCTTTTTATCATTATTGATAAATCTTTTATCCATTATAATAAATTTCTGTTTTTATTATTATTAATAAATATTTAGTCATTACAATAAATTCTTGTTTTATCATTATTGATAAACATTTAGTCATTATGATAAATTCTTGTTTTTATCATTATTGATAAACATTTAGTCATTACGATAAATTCTTGTTTTTATCATTATTGATAAATGATTTGGTCATCAATAAATCTTCTTTTTATCATTATTGATAAACATTTATCCATTACAATCATTCTTTCTTTTTATCATTATTGATAAATTTTATCCATTACAACAAATTTCTGTTTTCATCATTATTGATAAATTTTTATCCATTAATAAGTTCTTCTTTTATCATCATTGATAAATATTTAGTCATTACGATAAAACTCTTGTTTTTATCATTTTCATTGATAAATTTTTATCCATTACAATAAATCTTGTCTTTTATCATTACTGATAAACCTTTTATCCATTACAATAAATTCTTGTTTTTCATCATTATTGATAAATATTTAGTCATTACGATAAAATTCTTCTTTTTTATCATTGATAAATATTTCATCCATTACAATAAATTCTTGTTTTTATCATTATTGATAGAATTTTATCCATTACAATAAATTCTTGTTTTATCATTATTGATAAATTTTTATCCATTACACAATTCTTCTTTTATCATTATTGATAAATTTTTAGTCATTACGATAAATCATAATAGAAAACCTCATAGATTTCTCTACAAAGGTTTATTTTCTATTTTCCACATTTTTAATTATATCAGAAAAAGTATACTCTCATTCACTATCATTTCTCATCATCTTTAAAAATTTCTTCAATCAACGCCTCAGTTCTTTTTCATACACTCTGTTGTATACTATACTTCATTTCATCAGCAATTTTCTCCAAGATAAAATGATAAATATCGATTTTTCTAGGAAGTGTACGATATTCAGAATTCTCAACTATTATTGTCATTATCTCTTTTTAAATCTACAAGTCACATCAATATCACTATTAATTTCTTCTTGTAGTGTTATGATTTTTAAAATTGTATCCTCCATTTTTGATGTTCCATTATTTTTTATTACCAGGCATATCAGTTAAGGTTGCAGTACATTTTGCAAATAACGCATCAATGATTCTATTTGACTAAGCTTTGAATTAATCTCAGTATCTAAATGTTCAGCTTGGATTTAGATATTCTTCCGTTCTCATCACTTATCCTCCTATTCTAGCTTTTACTGCTTTCATCAATGCTTCTTGGTTTTATCTTTTCTTTTTAAACTTTTCACAGTATCTTCGTCAATAGTACTGTAATTAAATGATGAATCACTACCGTATGTCCTTGCCTATAAAAGTCTAGCATTAGTTTGTTGATATAATTCAAGAGACCATGTAAGACTAAACCATACTAGTGTAGATCTCCACTTTGTAAATTCAATCTGTGTCCTGCACTTGCTGGGTGACATCAAGGTCAATCATTCCTTTGTTCCATTGTTTTATATCATCTGCAGTTTTAACTCTCTTACTTTTAAATCGTTTTTCAATTCTTTCTTTATCTGCCTTAAAACCAATAAGCAACAAGTACAGGTTTCATTTGCACCTCAATGTATCTCTTCAAGTTTATCTAACTTTTTATTATGAACTTCATAGAATATCTTCATCGTAGATTGAACCATTAGTCTAATTGAAAAAGTTTATTTGAAAGGCTTGCTACATTTATAGCATCTATTTCTTTTTCTTGAATTGATCATTACCATTTCTTTTAAAACTTTTATATTTAATCTGATCTTCTTCATCAAGATTTATTTCAATGTCATTTAGTATCAACTCGCATTTTAAAGTGCTGTATGAACTTCATTGAAATTGTCATCTCCGCGAGTCTACGATATATTCTTTCCCTCAGCGTTTGGCTGTGGTTTATAAGATAAATATTACCGCGCCGTTCCTTTTTATCTGGTAGAAAGTACTCGTTCCTATAATGCGTTATATAGCGACCAAAGCCTTTCTCCTAAATCTGGCACTCCTAAACTCTGCCTATAAATCCGGTAATCCATTACTACTTGGTGTCCCAGGTAAGACCTACTACTCTTTCAAAGTAAGGTCTTATAATTAAAACTTTTAAATCGTTTTGAAGCATGTGATTTGTAAACTGAACTGAGTTCATCAATAATTAGCATATCAAAGTTAAAGTCTATTCCACTTTTGGTTACCAACCAATCTACATTTTCACTGCTAATGATATAAATATCTGAGGGTTTGTTTCAAAGCTGCTAGTCTCTCTTTTTCATTCCTAACAGCAATTGAATATACTTAGAGAGGTTAGGAATGATCCTATTTTTCTATTTCATCTTTTCCACGTTGGCTGAGCTACTCTTAACGGGGCTATAATTAGTGCTTTACTAATTTCAAAACTACTGTTGCATGAGTTCATTTTATAGCTGTAAGTGTTGTTACAGTTTTACTAAACCACCAATCAAGGAACAAAGCAGATACCTTATGTGTGCACAAAATAAAATTTTTAGCATACTTGATAAATTATGTGCTACATGTCTCATCTAAGATTTCCTCCTATCTTCTCTTTTCATCAAGTGTGTATACTTTAAACAACCGCCTTAATTCGTTTCATTCTCTAATTCTTGGAAGTGGTCTTGGTTTCTTACCTTGCTGTAGCAACCTCAGCGAGAACCAACAGGTACCATTCTTCATCAATATTATTCTATCTGGAATTCCTGTCATGCTTTTGACTAGTAAATTTCAAACATAAACCATCTCTTTCTATTAACTTCTTTTACTTACAAATGTTGTTCTATTAGGCTTTCTAGCATATTTCCTCCTAATATGACAGTGACATTTGATAGTCATTTTCCTATATAATATATATACTATATTATTATAGAAAGGTTATATATATGAGCTACTCATAGACTGTCCTCTTTCAGTCGACATAATAAGTCTGTAATTTTTATGACAGTCATTTTCATACCTTTTTCTTTTTATTAATTCACACATTTTGCAATAAGTATTGAAATTGGACCGTCATCGACCAGTTATCAAATAATAAAAATCAGATTTTAATTTTAAACCATATATGAAAGAACCACTCATATCTTTTTATAACCTTCACTTAGAAGTGCGCATTATATCTGTCAGTACCTCTTATAAAAGCACCTGTCCTCATGCAAAACGCTCGGTATCTGTGAATATAATTGTCCACTCTTTTCAGTATAACTGATGTCAATTTGCCAGCATCTCTTCATTCTCCTCTAGCCAGTTGTTATCCTCTTTTGTATTTTTCTGACTGCATCTTTACTACTTTTGCTCGTTTTTCTAGCTTTCAGTTAGCTTCTGATTGCTATCTTTTGATCCAGCGAGTATCCATTTCTAAAATTTGCACCTCCAGCATTTTCATCAGGTGCATCAGCATAGTGATGTCACCTTTACCACTTTAATTTGTGCGTTAAAAGGAGTACAATAAGTCTTCCTCCATGTTCCATGCATTATCTATCCCGCACCTACTTTTGGCAGATGATTAGTATAAGAACCAGAGTATGAGACGAACATAACTAGTGAGTGATTTGAATCAGCAAAATTTCACCTGTCGAGCAAAGTTGTTTTACATTTTGATGTATTCATTCTCGTCCCTCTTCAAGTTCAGCTGCAATAAGAAAGTCGTTTCCCTTTTGCTTCCAACAGCAAGTTCAGAAGTTTCCATACTCTTCTACATCCAACGGTTAGCATATCTGCAGATATATTACCACCATAACTACGAAGACCCTCATACTACATTCCAAAATGTACTTTTACCATTACTCCTCACCATAAGCAATAATTAACGCTTCGACATAAAACCTTTCCAACAACAGCTAATCCTACTATTTTGAACATATTTTATGGGCTCCTCATCTCCTAGACTGTCTTTAGTGCTTCTTCCCATAATTTCTCACCTATTTGATAGATCAATACTCTGTTTGTTTTGCTCATGAAATCGTTGTAGTCATGCTCTTTTGAGACAAACCCGTTTTTAGATTATAAGTTTTACTTGGTGTATTTAATATAAAAACTCATCCCTATCGAGCGCGCAGGTTCTATTTGAATTAAAGGACGCACTTCTTTTAATGTGACCAGATATTTTACTGTGCATCGCAGCCTTTTAATAGCATCTTCATATGCTAAAGCTGTTCACTACTTTCTACTATTTCTTCTTTGGTTATCATCCAAGCTCCTTAACTTTCTCCATACTAAACTTGTTATCATCGGCATAACTCCTGCGTCAGTTAATTGTTTTTAAACACATTTATTTCATCATGTGCCTCTCTTTTAATTGTGAGAAGTTCAGCTAGTTCTTGCGCTGCCAGCTTCAGGCATTCTGGCGCAGACTCCTCGAGCAACTTCCAAAGGTTATAAACTAAATAATTCCAGTTGGCTAGAGTATTTATTCGTCTCTGAAACTCTCTAGAAAGAACGTAAGCTTGACCTACATCGGACTAATCTGTAGGTTTAAATTTAAATTCCATATTATAACTCTTCTAGGCTTTCTATATACCCTTTTTGACTAGCAATTTTCTTTCCGAGAGCTTGTTGTACTATACCAGATGGAGTTAAGTTCGTTGTATACATCTACAGTTGTGGAGTACATATTTGGGAGGCTTGTCTCTAAATACATGGAACAATCTCTCACCAGTTGCTCCCAGTGTCGTTTGAATCTTTCCAACCAAATGACTCTGCAGAATTACGACTACCTTGGTCAATTACTGGTGTATGCTCCTTTGACCCAAAAGCGTAAACGCATCTGCAACTCCTGCCATTTTCATCTAGATTCTTTTCACCTCTCAAACCACAAATAACTTCATCAGTAATATTTCCGAAAATAAATCTTGAACAATCCAAAGCATTTTTATCAGTTATATTTCTCATACACTTGTTTCTTAAAAATTTCACACCCATCTGATGTCAAAAATAACCCATGTGGAATATAAACATGATGTCTAGGTCGAGCTATTTCTCCCATTCTTTTGCTCATTATTATTTCTGACTAGGAGACTACAACGTGACTCTGCTCCTTCAAGTAAATACTCATAATCCTCTGGATAAACCAAATCATTTGGATTATCACTATGTTCATTATCACAATCAAAACATCACAATTCACGCTCCCAAGAAATTATCTTTGTTTCGATAATTATTTTAAAATTGGCACATACGTGATCAAAGCGCACTGCCTCTTTTTAATTGTTCCATATTTTCTATTCGACACTTAGTATCATAAATGCAATTCTTGTAGCATTACCTTACGAAAGTTTGACTATGAATAGTTAACCTCCATATTGCTTTTACTCCGTACAAAATACTTTATAGTTTTATGATGTTTCTAGCTACCTCAATTTCTGCTTTCCATGCTTCTGTGATGTTGTCACCTAAAATCCAGATTTCACCGCATTTTTCCAGCAGGAATGATATCCGCATAGACATAGCATTTTTCCTATCTACTCTCATTTGAGTCATCCCATAAAATGGAAATAACACATGAGTAAATATTGAATATTACCTTCCATATAAAGCAGAGTACTTCCTAGCTCTATAGCCTTTTGTGAGTCTCGCTTCTATATTTCCACTCTGTATGGAGCGCAAATATGGACCAAAGCGTTTATAAAGCTCTTTCTTTTCCTAATTTGATTTTCCTTTGACTCTTACTCATTGATCCTCCTATAAGAAATGATGAGAATACTTCAGTTTGCATCCCTCTCATATCACAGTGGCACATAGAGTGAGAATTTAACCTCTGCTCAAAGTTTTAATTCTTTCATATAAAAATCACATGTATATCCATCTGCAGCAGTAAGTATCAATCCCTTTGCCCAATAAGGTACCTCCGACTCATACTTTCACAAATATACTCTCGCTTTGTATTCTCAGACGCCTACTCTAATTATCTCATCATGAACATGGCCACGATATTATAAACACTTCTTAAATTTTGTAAAGCATACATTAGGTATGTCTCTAGAAATAGCTTTGTACTATACTCTCTACAAACTTGGTCCGTAACTCTCTATTCCTCTCCCACTTTTTAGCTACACCTACTCCTTCATACAGTGACTGATTCACCTCCAAATTTATTAATTTCAATTTTTGGTTTAATATATGTTAGTTTTCTTCCACTTGGTAGTGCTACTCTAAGTAATCCACTCCTACATTTCAGACTCTATCCGTGTGTTTCTAGTCACACCTTTCATAACTATCGCATCTGTAGCTTTTATCTACCGCCCACCAAAGTGCTACTATATTCTGATTTGCTTCTCGCCATGATAAAACAAGTGGCTTTAATTCATCTTCCTTAAGTCCCATATCAAGAGCACCCATTGCAGTTGGTGCTCCTACTGATCCGCCGTAACCACACGCTAACTCTGCTATTTACCCTTTTTGTCTTAAGTCACCATTTTAGTACCATGTTTAACAACAGGAACACCGAACATCTGTGAAGCTGACATCAATAAATATCCCCACCTTTTAAAAACAGTTCCTCTCGCCAAGTTTCTCGCAAGCCATGCAATTACTCTTGCTTCTATTGATGAAAATCAGCTACATAAAAGCTTCATATTTTCTTTTTGGAACAAAAGCTGTTCTTATAAGTTGTGAAAAGAATATCTGGTACATTATCGTATAATCAATTCAAGAATATCTCCATATCTATTTTTATTATTGATCTAACCTCAAAGAGTTCTTTCATAGTATTCCTTGGTAGATTTTTGCAATTGTACATTACGCCCAGAAAAATCTCCCAGTCCTGTAGCACCCTAAAAATTGAAACATTCCTCTACATCTATTATCCTCTACGTCACATCTTTCATAGCTGATATTTCTTTTATAGATGATTTTTGATAACTGCATTCTCAAAGCTAACGCTTTTGATACTTCTCCTTTGGTAACCTTAACAAGTTCTTTAACTGGATTTTTATCTAAACTTTCGGTTTCAACACCTTGTTCACTCACAGCCAACCTTTTAGCTGAACTACTGAGTTTGGATTTTCTAACTCAGTCAAAATTTGTAATTCACTCATTAACTTCGTTCTTACTTTGTCATCTAAAGCTATCACTCTGTTTACAAAATCTAAGTCTACTTTAATTCCTCTATCATTAATTTCTTGGTCTAAATTATACTCTTCCCATATAAAAATCGATTTGCTGAGGCTTCGTAAGTTTACATTTGCTATTTCTTTTCTGTATCAACATCACGAATATTATAGGGTTTTAAAAGCCTCCCATTTTTATTTTATCGTGATATGAAAGTTTCTATTTCTAAATCCATTTGATTTCGTTGGTGTGCAAGGGTACACAAAAATATTTTTATCAGATCTTTACCTTCAATTAATTTTTGCTTTTCAAGTCCTAATACTTTTCCCTACACCTTCAAGAGAAAATGGCAATCCATATATGCACTCAAATCATAGTACATCTCCCAGCTTTTTGGATTTAAATATGTTTCCTTTAGGGAGTTTTAAAAATCTCGATAAACATATTCGTTCAAACTGTGCGTTAAATGCCCACTTAATGACATTATCATCTAATAACGCTTGAATTGTCTCTTCAGATAATTCTTCTCCATTAGCTATCAACTATCTCAGTTTTGACCTCCGTCTATAGATATATGCAAAGGAGGACTTCAAAGTCCTCATTTCTCTACATATTTATATACCCCAGACTTTGATATATTGATACTGAGAGATGTTCAAACTATCAATATTTATAGTCTTCATTTTCTTAATTTCTCCCTTATGTTTACATACAAGTCTACTAACTCTGTTATTATAAACTCACCAACATAAGTTGCAGCAAAGTAAAACAATTAATAGATTAAGTATCTCTGAAATATTCATTCTTTCATCCTCCTATGCTAAGAATTCTTCATCTTCTTCAGTTGTAAAATCATCACTTGCACTACTGCGTCCTCCTAAGGTTCACCATCACGAAGTTTTTGAATATTTCCTAGCCCACAAGCTTAATTCCCTTATTTCCATTTTGAGATTAAATGCATAAAAGTTAGTGATACTCTACCATAACAACCGCTATAAACTTCTGAGCGATCTAATATTGGTTTTGCACATTATTATCTACGATTTGAGGGTGCTGTAGTAGAGTTTAGCATTAATAAAATAATGTCCTTTAGCTATGCTTCATCTTCTCTTTCTATATCCCCGTCACGTGGTGGTAATTTAAGCTGTAGCTTTATTGGGTTTTTCTCCCTCCAAACTTCGCTAATCCATCTTTGCAATTGCCATCCACTGCTTTGTGCTGGATTAATAGTTTTAGTATCTGATTTTTGGAATCAATACTGACACACTGTATCTTTCCTTACTACCATTAATTGAAACTGGCTCACATCCGTTAAAATATGAAAATCTTGTGTTTACTCCTGTTACTACTTTTTGTATCTTTTTATTCCCATGATTACTTTTCCTCCGTTACTTTAAATTCTTTGTTTTACATCATGTTTTTCTATTTTTCTTTTTCTTTTTATCACACATGACGTTGGTTTTACCTCAGGTTTTATTATATAATCTCTGAAGTTTCATTGAACTTATCTTTTTCATCTGAGTCTCAGTTAATGTTATTAAACTTGTTCTATAGATATCGTTATATCCATTTTCTTTTTAAAATATCTCTGCGACTCTTTCTCATCTTTAATTTTTCTAATAGAGCGACCTTCTAGCTCAATTTATAATTCGACCATTCTTTATCATTCTCTAAGGTTATTTTAGTTGCATATTCTTTTTATTTCACTCAGCCCATTTCACGAATCATCAATATGTTCTAGTACCTCTTCTATCTCAGCATCATTTAATAGATGAGTGACAGTTCGAAACTCTCATAAGTTTATCATGATAATCTTTTCGAGCACGTAGTACAACATTACAATTAGAAAACTGACACCAAGGTCCATAAGTTACAACCCCCAAGTCCATTGAAAAGCTAACTCTGCTTTTTCTTTGAGAATAGTATCCGCCCAATAGTTTTCTACTGATTTTTGCTAAGATGATGTTATACTTTCTTGGTTGGAAAATAGTGCATCAGCTTCATCAATGTCATATGAAAAGCATCATAAATATTTAATGCACCTAGTGCATATAACATCATCTGTGGATTTTCCTCAGCACCACTTCTACCTCCGTCCATATTTCAAGTCATAATGAAGTATCTTATCTGCAATTATTATACAGTCCCTGTTCCAAAAGCCATCTGGTACAAAGTTTGAAAAATCTAACCTTTGTTCGACTAAAACTATCGGATCTTTTAGTAGATTTCTTAATATTTTCTATTGTTTCTACTATGCAATTAATATAATCATCTGTATAGCTATCCATATCCTTATCGAAAATATTTTAGCTTAGGTTTTCAAACTTTCTCACCCAATACTTTTCTTAGCTTATATTCAGACAGTCTATGAGCATCAGTGCCTTCATTTTTGCTACTTCAGATACTCTTTCTCAAAGATGCAATCTTGGTAGCGGTGGACAAGTGGCCATCTATGAGCACTTGATGCATTCAATGAGCATGTTTTTCCCATATTAAGTTCCTCAGCTTTCTTCATTAGTTCAACGTAGTGTTTAGCTTCAACTCTGATAGCTTACTTTCACCATAAGTTTTTAATTAACTCTCTCACCCTGTCTGCTTACCTTCTTGGGCTCTTTTAGCCAGTACTCCACGAATGCTTCTTCAAAAGTGAGATTGTTTTCGCTCTTCTGGTGGGAGTGTTTAGTAATCCAGGCTCACTCTTCGACACTCTTTGATTTTGTATCAACAGTAGCTTTGTTCTAATTTTCCCTCAGCCATTTACTTCCATTGAGACTTGAGACTATCTGCTAATCTGTCTCATGTCCTCTATAACATACAATTGTTTTGTTTGACTCATATAGATTCACGCTTTCTTAATTTCTTTAACATCTACAAGATGAATTGTCTGACCAGGTTTTAATAAATATACTTGTGTATATTCTCCAAATAACCACTGAACAATTCTTCTAGGGTATCGTTATTCGAGATGCTTTTAAAATTTGAATCTCTTTATGAGTTTGAATCCGATACATTGATTATAACTTTATGCTTTCATCAGTATCCTCCTATTTATAATTTGTAAGTCACATATCTTGAGTCAAAAAAGGAATATTTTTAACCCTTCTTACACTATTAAATTATCATTCTTAGTTTTTCCACTGCTATGATACTTTGTTACCATAGCATTAGATATTCCCATCTCATCTGCAATATCTCTTCATATTTTCTAGATAGATTTTTCAATAACTAGTTTCTCATTATCAGTCAGTATTTCAAATGCCATTAAAATTTCATCTGACCATTCAAATTCTGTATTTTTATACGATATTCTCTATAGCTGATTTTATCAAGGAATTAACTAGATCTCATCAGTATAAATTACTAATTTCTTGGAAATTCCTCAGTTTTCATAATAATCTAAATCTGATTTTTGAGGGTTCATAGCCATAATTATTTGCTCAAAATCTTTCTATATTTTCTCTCTCCAAGCTTTGTCTTTTGTCTTTCTTTCTGTGTCTCTGGTCTAGCATTTTTACAATTATTATAAACCTCCACTCATCATCTATCGAATGAGTAATTTTATATCCGCTTCTGTGATTCCCATCTGTCAATTTCCAAAGGCTACTTATCTCCGTTTGCAAACTCATAACTATAAAAGTCATTCCCACTCATCTTGATAAGTTTTTCTCATGCGTAGTGGAATAAATCTTCTATTTGCTTTTTAATAATCACCATAGGGACCTCTTTTCCACTCAAGGTGAGATAACAAATGAAGTTATCTATGAGACTCTCTCAAGTGGTAAAATGGCACACTAAAATTACGCGAAAGCACATAGAATTTTTATTAAGTTAGCTTAAAATAACCTTTATCGTTATCTCGGACTTATCTATTTAATTCATTTTGTATCTCTACCGTCTCGAAGTGCCACTATGACTTTTGAGTTGTTTTATATCTCAAGTATACACTCAAAATATTATAACAGTTACATAAAATGAACTATTAAATTATTTTAAATCTTGAGTTATAGGCTTTTTATTATTGTCTATTGTAATATACTCAATATAAAATGTTAATTTAATCATAGAAAAAGACCGCTCATAGCAAACGAACGGTTTAAATTTATTAAATTATACTTTTCCTTTTTCTAAAATTCGTACATTCATGAACTGGACCAATGATATTTATGTAACACATCATTTTATAAGCATTATGTTGTGGTAGCATCTCGATTTTAACTAACACGGTCGCTTTTATCAATTAAATCAAAACTTCAAAATCAGGACATAGTTTCATTCCTATACACAATGCTATTATTGTCTCTACTCGTTGAATACTCTCTCTCATTTTCCAAAATGTTTTATCGTGTATACTAAGCAAGACTAAATTCGTTTCAAGCTTTTCTTGTGTTATCTGTTTCTATGATATTTGAAAACCCTTTCAGGAAAAGCAGGTGGCAACGCCGAATATATGTTGCTATCTTCTCATTTTATTTCAAAGTATAATTTGGTGTATTATCTTTACACAAGGTGCTCTAAACTATTCAGCAAAAATCTGTCTCTCACTGCAGTAATGGGACTTCTACCTCTATTTAAAAGTATACCCATTAAAAATAGAGAAATCTAGTTCTTTCTTCTCATCTTTTAATCTAATATTAAATTTGGGCAACATTCATCCCATATGTAAGAGGTATGCCGTAATCTGTCATTTCATAAATGCCATCTTTAGTAATTCGAACATATCGCTAACATCATTTTATGCAAAAGTGTGAATCAACATAAAGCTTATATTTTCTAGAATCCATAATCTTATTGAAATCTTCATTTCAAACATATTTAAATAGCAAGCATCTTCAAATGTTATAGCATTAGGTCGATTATTTTGTATCGCATCTACTTCCAAATGCACTTAACTCCTTAAATACTCGTTTCCTACATATTTATACTACTCCCTCGTATTCCCGATATCCTAATTGAATTAGTCTTATTTTTAGCCAAGCTACCTTTGATACTCCATAAAACTTGATAATTCATCATCACTATAGCTCATACATTTTCGTCCTATTATACTCATTAAACTTTGTATATTTTAAATGTAATTCTTGAATCTTTTCTCTGTTTATCCCGCGGCATTAGTAATCGCGGTGCAATCGAGATAGTCCATTCTATCCATTCTCTATCTTCTCGATTTATTTTTATGCCATATTTTTCTCCTAATATAAAAAGTTATATTCAGTGTTAATTCTATGCATTATGCAATGAACACATTCGTGAACTATTGTATTATTATAGCTACCTTCATTTCTAATTATTTTGATTTTCTGGATCTACTAGAATAGTACCCTTCACGGACAAATATTTGTAGACTCCTCTCCATCAATAATCACATTTACTTCACTATCTTTCAAAACACCATCTTCTAATATCGACTTGTCTTTAGTGAAAACTTCTTCTACTATGTTTAGATTTGAGTCTTCTCACAAGTTCTATTACCGATAAAGGAATACTGTTTTCTAATACCTCCAGGAGAGTCTTCTCAATAAATTTTTCAGCTACATCATCTAATTCATTTTTCTTTATGTATTGTATAATCTATTATTAAATTTTTTCTTTTATTAAAAATTTATTCCTATCGTACTCTTCTATCGTTAATACCACTTAATGTCAGATATGTCATTGTAAATCTAAAAATCACTTGCATTTCTAAATATACGTACTGTTATCTGTTTCATAGATAGAATTCTTACCCTTAGTATATCCATATGCTTCCAAGTCATTTTATTACTACTATATCAAGAGTTACTAATTCTACATCTATTACCTTATGCTTATTAGTATGAAAAATCATTCAAAGAAATATACTTTATTTCTAAAAATTATTTTGTATATTTAGATTTCTCTTATTATTTAATGTATAGCTTTTCAATTTTCATCATCATAAAATTTATTTTCTGTATATTTTTCACAAAAACTCTGTGTTTAATCTACTCCTTATTTAACATTTACGACTTTATGTGCAATCGTTATACGACAACATAGATTATATTGAGATAAGGTATGCAGAAGAAATGTACACTATATTTAACATAATGCGTTACTATAAGAAGTAATCTAGAAAAGATCCTCACCCTAGAACATTTCGTCGCATAGAAAGATACACTCTTCAAAATTTTGCTACGTAGACCGAACGTAACGATGTAAAATTGTTGTTATATATATTAAAAATCGTTTATATAATATAATCCTTTATTAACAGAAGTACTACGATGAGAAATTAAAAATTCTAACTAAAATTTTATCATGCAAAAGATAGGAAAAATTATAATGAAGCTAAAAATAAAGTGATATAATAAACCTCAATTTTCCTTTTTAGAGCTAGCATTCTTATACTAGCTGAAGGAGAGGCTTTTCTATATACCTTGTTATTAGACACCTAATATTAATTGTCATATTATACTCCATCCTTTCTTTATTTTTGAGCTTGAACTGCTCTACTGAATAAAGCACAAATAAAAATGTGGGTACATAATTTGCACTCCACATTTTTATCTAGAAATCAAGATGATTCTCTATTCTCCTATATACTTTTAATAAAACTGTTTTCCCATATAAGATAATCTAATCCTTTTTATCTTATGTTTAAAAACAAATATGCTTCATATAAAGCTATTTTTGAAAATTATAACTTTAATAAAAGTTTTATAATTTAAATTATTTTACAGAACTATTTCTTCTTTTTGTCATGTTGGCAGTACCGCCTCCACCTGACGATGATGAAGAACATTTACTACAACATAATCTTGCACAGCAACATAATACTGCACCTTCAGAAGTAGGTGTTGCTCGTTCAGTATTACTACTACCTACCCCAAAACTCATTTCATTTTTGGTTTATCTTCTACCTTTAATGCTCTTTTTCAGATTTCTCATTTGTATCCTCCTAAAATTCTAATCATCTTTAAATTCAATTTTCTGAAAATAACTTACAACCGTATTTTTCTAAGTATATAAGAGCCAAAACTGAAAGTGTCTATAATAATATAGCCATTCTAAAATAAAGAAAATGAAGTTATAACATATACTGCTAATAAACTAATAATATTATTTATAAATTTAAATAGAATAATATCAACATATTGCCGAAACTTCTAATATATAATGTAATAAGCTATCTAACTAATTTCATCATATAAAAATAATTGTACAATATTGAATAACCCCTAGTACGATAGGTAAATAACAACTACCATATGCTTGAATTTCTGTTTTATCCTGAATCAGTCTGGGTAAATAGCTATTAGCATTAGTTAAGACCTTATTTAATACTATAAATATGAAACCTACTACTTCTGTATGTAAAATTGAAAAACAACTTCCTTACATTAATCATAACATTTTCCTCCTTTTAAAAATTCTAATAAAGTATGATACTTTTAATTTGATTAATTTTTAATCTGAAGAAAGAGTTTATTGCATTTAATATCAACATATCAGCCATGTTCAATTAGTATTACAATTCCATCTTCTAGATGTCAATATATTGTCTGACAACACCTCTATTCTTACAATCTAGCCCTTTTAATGGTTCATCGAGAATTATAAGATCAACACTTTTTAAGAAAATAGTTATTAGTGCTATTATTTGTTTTTCTCCTTCAGATAAATTATTAACTTTTTGATTTCATACTGATAATTTCAACTCATCAAAAACAAATCGTCTAATCTGCTCATTTCTTTTTCTATCTCTCTATTGTATAATTTTGTTTAGAATAAAAGTTAATATTTTTCTAAACCACAGCCTTTCTATAAACTTAAAATTTTTGGTTTAAGTAGGTATGCTATTCTTTCTAATAAAATTCATATCCAATTTTGAAATTTCAGTATCATTTAGGAATACTTTTTCATTAGATGGGTATATTCCATATTGTGTTTTAACAGCGTTGTCTTGCCTGTTCCATTCTCACCTCAATTTTTAGAATATCACCCTTTTCTTAATATGAATTTATTATAATTTATATATTTCCTTTTCTATCTCAAAACTATAGTCTTTTAATTCTAATTTATTTATTCTTGAATATTTCAAATCACCTACCGTATCTTTTTCTCTCTCTCATCTCATTTAACCTCTTTTAAAAGTAGTATATAATCTTTCACAATTTTACCTAAAATTAAATAATAATTAAAATTTTTATTATCTGATAGTATATTGTATGCTGTAAAATCACCTATAGTTAAACTTCCATCTTGAATATGTTTTATACCTAAACTAAAAATATGGTTTGAACTATTAAAGTAAACATACCCTCTACTGAATAAAAATATAAAATATTTTATACTCTTTCAATATTATCTTTAATTTTGTTTTGTATAAAATCTCTAACTGTTCTTGTACTTTTTCAATAATGGAAAAGCTTTTACTCCATATATTATTAGTATTTAATCATATGCACTACTATATGTCTCTTTTTCTCGTGCCTCATAGATAACCTTATGAATTACATTTTTATATAATATATAAATAACACATATATAGGTAATGTTCCTAAAACTTATCATATAAAAACGTAATATGCTTAGAATATAAAAAGTGCAAAGATTGTAAATCATACTAATGCTGCCATTGAGCGTTACACTAACATGTATTGTGTAATATAAACGTAGCGATATTGTTACTGTCTCTTTACTGTGAAATTGAAAACCTGTCTCCTTTTTATAAAACAATTATTACATATACACTGTATAAGCATCTTTTTCATGTTTATAGGCCAGTATTTGTTCTCCTTTCTTTAGTATACTGTAAATGTAGTTAGTATCGTCGTAAATACCGTAAGTAATATGATTAACAACAACATACCTTTTACCATAACCACTGAAACTGCGACTCGCCCATTAAAGTGGCTGGAGCACCTTGAGGCAATAGAATATGTGCCAGCGATTTCCTGTCAGTGAACATAGAATAAAATAATACCGTAAACATAGCTCTATATCCTTTTATACAATATTTCCACCCAATGTCACTTTCACCACCAGTCCACAAAGCAAACATCTATTATGCTTCTTATCCACTTTTGAAAATATCTCAGAATTACTCAGAGCAGCTAAATTCAACTACTAGATACATTGTTGTATTCGCATGGTAAATATAGGTCTGTCACATGACCTTGCTTCTATGTTGGACATCTGTATGTTCTGTCACCCATGCTTTGCAGAGAATAGATTAGGTTAGCTACTATATAAGAGCTGTAAAATATCTATTTTCCATTAGATGGGTGGCAGAAGTGATATTTTCAAATTCATTCATCTTAAAGTATTCTTTCATAGATACTCAATTCATTGCGATTAAGCGTTATCTGGTGCAGTATGCAGCTTCTACGTTCTCCACATTACTAACAATTATATAGCATGCGAACTCTTAAATCCTCCTGCAGCTGGATAAGTGAATCTAGGTGCCTTCCATTTTCCTACTCTCTGCTCATGACGAGAATACCAGTGAACATTTTATAATATTACTGATGTCAAAACTTAATGGTTTTGCTTTTAAAAATCCTTTCGTGTTCTTCTTTCATTAAAATTAAATAAAATTTATCTTTATTTTCTATATTTTTAATTTTATATTATCTGAATTTGAGAGAAATTCGTTTTGGCTTTTACTGTAGATTCACTGAAAATTTTCTCGTTGAATATAATTTCCCAATATTATAAAATAATTTCTTTCTTGATTAAATTTATCACTGATGTGTTTCTAAGGAAAGAAATCCACCATTCATATTTCTCATTTTCTTTTCACATTTGATCACCTCTCAAACCTACAAATGTGTCTTCTATTGACAGTTCTCATGTGGTTATCTGTTATTAAATGTTCATTTATGATGAGCTGAAAATATCGACTATCTATAAAAGCAAGCATAGATTTCTGTGTCGTTTCAACATATGCTTTACTCGGTAGTAGCATAACCGAAATCATGCTCATTAATTCGTCTATGTTTTATAATCGTCCATTCTTTAAAATCATCTCCCTATCTTCGTACTAGAAACATCTCTTCATCTGTTAGCTAGTGGTCCCAATATCGAGACTTCTTCTGTTGCTGTAATAAATAAAATCGGTTTCTTATATCCTTCATACTTCTTTTCAACAAAATAATTCTTTAAAATTCGCTATCGATAATCCATGAATATATACACTTATCTATCTTGGACAAATCAAGAAAACTAATTTCTTCTAAAAACAATATTCAAAATCCTCTTTTCACTTATATTAAAATTATTTTTCTTAGGAATAACATACATTATGTCTATGCCTGTCTCATGTATCTTTTCTAAAAATTGTATATATCACTATCTGATTAAAATCTAAAATACAAATATTCTCATATAATAATTTTCTTCTTCTGTTATTTTCAGAATATCCTTCCTAAAGCACTTCTAAAAATCATAAACATCTTTCTCTGTTGTATTTTCATGAGTTGTCAGCATATTGTAATAATTCTTTAACACTACATATTCTCTTAACATATCAATAGTACTTTATTAAATGCTTGCTTACATTTCTCGCCTTTTAAAGTATTTCTTTTGATTGTATAGGAAGAATAAAATGCCTATCTCATCATTATTTTGAGTTATTCTATCAAAAATTATTAAAATATATTTTTCAAAATCAAACACTCCTTATTAAAAATCATAGAATAGTGTGAAATGTAGTTTCTGTCTAATTTAACACCCTGTTTTGTTCTCAATAAATAAATATGTACTTTCTTTATAGACTCTTGATTTAGTGTTGGAAACCAATTCTAAAGAAAATATTTTTACTTCTTTAAAAGTATAGCTTCAGTATATCTTGTTCGTATAAATGAGAAACCTGAGTATCGATACCATAGACTTCCATATTTTCAGAAATTATTTTTCATAATTAATTGTTGAATATCTTTTTCCTCAAATATCTTTGAAAAATTTTTGTTCTCGTCATACAAATATGCGTATACATATCCATTAATTCTTTATTATCAGCATTAAAAATAGTCCATATAATCTAGTGTTTCTTTTTGTCTATTTCATCTTTTACAATATCATAACAATACATCCCTAAAAATTGATTCAGCTCTTTCAAAACATTTTTTCTAGTGCTATTTCAAAAAACTAAAAGAAGCTCTGAGCCTATAATAAATCTTCCTTTCTGCTCTCCATATGCTAGTAAAACATAATATCCTTTTACCATTGAAATGTATTAAATCAATTCTTCGTATTCTGAGTTTAATAAAAGCTTTTAAGTATGCTTTTCGGTATCTACTCCTGATGATTTTGATAAATAATTAAATATATATTGTCTTTCTAAAAATTCATCTAGTCCATTTTTAATTGAACAAGTGGAAATGGGATGCGTAGCTAGTCCACATGGATCTGAAAATACTTCTTTCATTAATAAAATAATCCTTCTTATATTCACTTTTCTCTTTACTAGAACAGGATTGAAACATGTTATGAAGAAAATAAGTCTCTAACCATTATATTTTCTCTTTCTAAATACTCCCCTACAGCTGGAACTATAGCTTTCTTGTGAAACATGTGCAATTATCTCCGAAAATTAACTCATGCACTATAATTTCCTATACTACATCTACACAGTTCATTTTGACTATGTGGTGTTTTACTAATAGTAGCTACTTCACCTATTTTTCTTTTTATCACAATATCCCTCTTCTACCTTATAAAATAATACAATCTGGTATCAGATCAACTTGCTGTACTATGTTAAATTCCTGGATAATTTTTGGTTTCATTCATGAAAATATAAGATGGTAAACAATTTTAATAAATTTTCAGATAAAACTTTAACAACTTTTTCACCAGTAGTATCTTTTAGTTATAGTTGTTATGCACATATATCAGCTGCTAAATCAACTAATACTAATTTTTCTTCCTTTTTATCACTTAAATATTCTTTTCACTCACTTTTTGCTACTAACTCTTCCACATAGTAAAAATCTCCTCATGTTCTCCTCCATCCAAATAAAATAAGGAGAATGCTTTTGTACCTTTATAAATTTCTTCTAATAATAATGCTTCTTTTATAGAGTTTTGTATTGCTTCTTTTCACTAAACGATGCAAATACTCCTGTCGAAATCAACTTATCTGTTGAATTAAACAAAAATGTAATTCCTGTTGGAATATTAGATAATTTATTTAATATAAATACTAAATTTTAAAACCTAATTTGTTAATAAATTTATATTGATCTTCTATAATTGAATCTGCTAGCACTGTTTCTCCAAATCCTAAGTACCAAAATAACATTGCTTCATTTTTCTCTAACAGTTCACATGTTGCTTTCATTACTATCTCTACTTGATTTAAATCCACATGCCAATCCTGTCGTGTCACAATATCCATAATTCAAACTATTTCCCACAACCCCTATCCATATTATTAATATTTTCCAATCTTTTCCTGATATTAATGAAAATTTTTCCCATCCTCTTCGGGAATGTTTTGAACTATGCCTTCTCTTTCTAACATTTTCACTACAACACTTTATAAAAGACATTCGTTTACTATAAGATATTGAAGAAATCTGAAGGAAACTCATATCCATTTCTTCTAATAACTCTAGGCATAATGATTGATGTTTTATATTCATTTTGAGATACGGCCCGTAAGAAATATAACCACTATTAGCTAATAATTTACCTCTCATTTTCCTTACCCTAAAACACCATAAAGCAAACATTGTAATATCTATACCTTGATTTTTAGAAAAAGTGAACATATTACATTCGTATTCTGTTATCGTATAGTGAGAATTCACAATTTAAAAGTCTTCTTCCTACTGCTAACATTGAACAGTATATGCTTGTTCGTTAAAAATATACTGCATATTTTCATATCATATAAAATATCAAATAAAACGAGTATGAGTCTCAGTGATCTGTATAAAATATTGGCATCAACTTTCTTTATCCTAAACAGCATGTTTTTATTTGCAGATAATATATAAATTCCATCTTCTACATGTTATTATTTCTAATAATCATCGTTATTGGTGTATAAAATTTCCTGTTTTCATATACTCAATTATGAAAAAGTATATTACCATATTCAAATAATTCGATTTTTCCACATTATAAGATAAATCGTATTGTTTTGGATTATTTTCTATATACAAAATTTCATCTCTTAGAACACTATTTTGTAAAGAGAAATTTCTTGCATAGAATTTCCTAAATTCTTTTCTAAAAATTCATTGATCTCACTAACAATCACACAACTCCCAATGATACGCACTCATCATACTCAATACTGTCTATCATTCATATCTATTCTCTTAACGATACATATATCATGATCTTTTACATTCCTTCTTCAAAAATAGAGATTTGAAACTAGAAATGATAATTGATACTCTTTATAATTATATCCAACTAAAAAGTTTCCTTTTTGAATAAACTATATCCATTATTGTTTGAAAATTATCCTTATGAAACTAAACTTCGCTTCTCCTCTCAAGAGTAGCCTCCCAGTTGAGAAGAAACAAACTAGGAGCAAAGGCGTACCCCTAATATCCTTATAAATGTTTGTAAAATACTATAATTATAAAAAGAAAACAACTTTTAATCATGAGATCCCTATCTTTTGATGCCTCGACAATCTTATGTAAATCTTTTAAAATTAAATGGATCTCATTGACTGTAATAGTATAATCTTCTTCTTCAGACATTATGATTATACTTAAGGTATCTCTAGTGACTTTGAATCATTCAATCCTTAAATCAGTATCAATACCTTTTGTATTTACAGACAATAATTCGAATATTCTCATATCATTAACTATATAGTTGACTTTTTTATATTTTAATTCTTTAGTTTTCTTTAAATTTAATAATCCATTATTCATTAAAAATTCAATAGCCTCATCAGTATCTTCTTCAAAATAATCTGATATATAGCTATAAGATATTTCGTTTTTGATAGCATTCTATTTCTTTTAGAAATTCTATCACTTAAAAGCTATTTGTTAAATTCACTACATTACTGTCTGTCATTATAACAGCGTCATCTTTATTGATTTCAATTATTAAAAATTGTGTTATTTCATATCTCCATTTTCAAATATCCCCCAATACATTTTGCATATAAAATTATATCTATTACACACTATGTTCTATATCGATAACGTTTTCTATTAGTGTTTTTATGATTTTACTATTTAAATTAGTGACTGTCAAGTACTGATAAATCCATATTTTTCTTATATTATCCATGAATATGGATAATTAGTATCACTTATAATATCTATCTGTCATATTCTATTAATATAAATACTATAAAAAATATCACATTTCCATTGTGCACTCTTAAATACGCTGTATAGTATGTCTGCAAATATAAAATATAGAATTTTATTTTAGATAATTTGAAACAATTTTATAAAAATTAGCTATGTTTCTTTCATTTGATATATATAAAATATTAGAACTTTATTTCAGATAATTTTGGCAACAATTTTATAAAAATTACATAAGTTTCTTTCACTTGATAAAAATATGAAAATACTAAATATTGGCATATCTAGAGAAATAGAAAACCATAATCCTGATAATGTTGAAATGAAAACCTATTTTGATTACACCGAATACTGTGACGATTATTATATAAAAAACAGTTGGCTTTGAATAGATACTTTGATTTAACATAAAAATAAAACGCTTTGGAGTTTCTCCTTAGCGTTTTTAATATTCTTTTTTATTTATTTTTCTCTATTTTTCCAATATCTCTTTAGCAAAATTATCATATTCTATAACTTTTAAAAGGATTCATACCACCTTCTACTGTGTTGATTTTTGTAGTTTTTAATTTTTATTCTATCTCTCAGAACAATGATTTAATAAATTTATTGCTCTTTTCACAAAATATACAAGGAGGTATAGTTACTACTCATTCCACCATCTCTCTCTAATTCTATAAATTTTGCTAGTAATTTTCTTTCACAACAAGTAAACATTCTATTCTATACTTGCTTTTGGATTCTGCACTCTCATATTGTTCAAAAAGTAATATATTTATTATTACTAGTATAATATCTAGTCTCATCAGAGAATTTCTACATAATGTAGATTCCCTACTAATAATATGTTTATAATTTTATTCCTTTTTGGGATCAGCATTGTAAGCTTGGGTTTTTCGATTCCGTTGAAAAGTCATATAATTATCACTACCTATTTTCACTGAGGCATAACAAATAAGTTCTTCAAAAGCATACTTTTCTAAATTAACTTTCTTTTCTAATTCATTAGCATTTTCACTGCCTCGTGAAAATCACTGGTAAATTTATTAATATTAAGGTATCAAATATTCTAAAATCCTCTATATTAACTAATGATACACATTCCTCGAAAAGTTAGAACCTGATAACATGACCTTTTTCACATTTTTCATATATTTATCTATATCTTCCAACACTTTGTATATGCATCCAACAATATCTCTAAAATCATTTTCTGAATACTAAGGTATCACATTTTCATAACTCCTCCAATAATATTTTCTGTAATAAAACAGATTTTCTAAATATTTAGAAATCAACGAAAATGCGAAGAGTTTTTCTATTGCATAGTCAGCATCATCTAATTTTGAAATTATAAATTTCCATATTGATGTTATATCTTCAAATCAAAAGGAATATCTAAATAATAATTTCTCAAAAATCTAATTCATTATTTTTATAGTATTTAAACATTTATTTAATTCTATTCTAAAGAACAGCTTTAACCTTAAAAGTTTACTATGCTGATTAGCAATAGAGATATTTCATCTTTAAAAACTTTCAGATTCTTTATTTAATAGATTTATAGATTCTACACTATAAAAATCACTTAAAATATTAATAAAAGGTATTATCTAAATCACATATGAATTCATTATCTACAGCTGCTTCAGCTACCTCTTCGTTATTTTCAGTCCCAAAAATCTCCATTTCGAGTTTAAAAATTCTTTCCAATTCTTTAAAAATTTTCATTATTCATAACACAATCTCCTTTATTTTTCATTAATAGTCTTCCTAATATTTCTTTTTAATAACTTTATACTTTCTAACGATTACTAAACTTTTTAAACGATTAAAATTTTCTATAGAAGAATACTCAAATCACATACTGTACCCAAAATATTTCTACCTGCTCTTTTCAACAACTAATTGCATTCAAATCCCTGTAATATAAAAGCTTTTATAACGTTTAATTGTATTCTATTTTACAGTTTGTTATTTCTGTAACAACTAATTTTATCATACAAAAGCTCCTTTTTATCACTATGCATTGTACTCTAAGTGTTTTGTGAAGCGAAGCAGTCGTAAAACCTTAGGGTTAACTATCACAACAACTGGAATTAGCAAATCACTTGGTGATGAAGCTAATTGCTAGTTGTCACTGCTAGGGGTGCAAAAACCCTCTTAGAGAGTGCATCATTTAACGATTTGTTCTATCCTTGATTTAATCATATTCTACAAATCTGTTTAACCCTCGTTTACTCAATATATTATATCAGATAACCTTAATCTCTCATAGCAAAAAGAAAAAGTCATATCAGATTGATATGACTTCTCCGCTTTTTAAATGAATTTCTACTCTTTTTCCTTTTATAAATTATTATCTTATCTACCAAATAATTAAATAACTTAGTATCATATTCTGTTATTAACTCATCTTGTTTTTTCTAATGAGTCGATAAATATTTTCAGTTCTCTAACTCTTTTATTTTTACTCAGTAAATCTAAGTTTTTCTGTTCTAATTCTTTCTCTAAAATTTATATTCTTCCACTGATTCACCCAGTATAAGAGACTCATATCAAAGATACTTATTAATTTTAAAATAATTTCCTATTTCTTAAATTTTATAAAACAATTTAGTCTTTATTCTTTGAAAAATCTCTAATAGATTTTATACATATTATTTGCTTTTTCTTTCCATATATTTAACACTATCTACTATGTTGTCATATGTATTTTTTTAACAGATATAACTGTATTACTCATTGTTTTTAAACTACGTTTCAAAAATGAATCATAAAGTGTCTCATTTTCTGATAAAAACTTATCATTTGTACTTCGATGTCCTTGTTCTAAACTACCATAAAACGAAGTTAACTGATGTGGATAACCTGGATTAAGTCTTTCTGATAACTTTGCATACCTTTTATAATCACTCACATCCATTTTATCGAAAATCTAAATATTTAACAGGATATTTTTTTGGGGTTCAGATGCTTGAGCTTTCCTCCACCCTCTACTATTATTTTATTTAATTTCCCTTCGTTAGTTGATATTGATAATGCAGAATTATTATTCTCCACCTTAGATAAGGCTTTATAATCATCAGAGTTAAGGATACCTGGACCATTAAAGTTAATAACCCCTTTAATTGCCTCTTTATAGATTTCTTTAGCTTTTTATAAAAAGCATAATAAGCTTCATAACCTCCTAAAGAATGACCTGTAATATAAATCCTTTTATTTTTTCAAGATGTCTAAATTTAAATTATTTTTAATATTTCAAATTGTTCTTTGCCTTATTTCCAGCTTTATCAGCATTCAAAAAGTATCTTTCCATCAGTTATAAGTCTCTGGTAAACCTTCATCTGTCCCTCTATATGTGATAACAAAATCATCATTATTTTGAAAAACTATTACATCAGAATATACTTTAGTAATGAATTTACTAAAGCATATATTGACGAGACAAGTGGGTTTGCAGAAATATCATATGAATCTGTACTTCTATATATATACTTCCATTTATTGAAAAAAATTCATTATCATAATTATTTTTTATTTTCTGAAATCAAATCTAAATAATATAGTACCCCACTATCAAAAATCTTTTTATCCTTCTTCATGCTTTCTTTCGCTAAATCATATATCTCTTTTAAACTCTTTCCATAATAATTATTACTAAAATCATAATATACAATGTCGGCGAATAATAATAAGTCTCTATGCCCCAGATTCCATCTATCCGGTAAATGTTTTTCACCAAAAGAATCTATTTTTGTCTCTGATTAACTCAAAAGCATCATCATATCCATCTCCATCAGAATCCTCTGTATTAGATATTAAATTTAAATTATTGTCATTCTTACTGTCAAAGTCTGTATGTTTTATCTATATCATCATTTATTCCATCTCCATCAGTATCTGGATTTTTCAGGATCACTAATCACATACAAATATGCATCACCTTTTTATTTATCTCTGGTCTGACTTCTTCTCCATTTAATAAATTATCTTTATCGAAATCCTTGATTAGATATGATTCTATTTCTTCTCTACCTAAATCATTTTATTTTTATTAATAGCTTCTTTATCATTAATATTTATATTATATTTTTTGAAATATCATTCCTTGCAATTTCTATTTGTTTTTTAAAAATACGGTGACTCTTTCCCTGTTCTAGTAATAATTCACCCTTTAAAATTTTTCCTAGTATATTCAGCTGATATTTTATCTTCATTATAATCTGTTGATTTAAATATAATATCATCATTTATTTGTTCATAAATTCTTGGTAAATTACTTGCTTCCTCTGCAAAATAGAACTTACCACCTGTGGCATTAGCTACCCTTTTTTAAAAAGTTCTTGATTTGCATTTTTTTAATCCAATTGTATATATAGCAATATTATTTTTCTTGCTTCATTTATAACAATATCGTAATCATTCCCAGGATCTGAAGAATCTTCACCGTCTGTTAAAACAAATATATATTTTCTATTTTTCACTTTTGATTATCTTCTATAAGTTTGTTTATTCCTTCTTTTAACGCAGCTGGTATATATACGTTCCACCAGCCGAATCTATATTATCTATAACTTTCTCTACTGACTGAAATCTTTTGTTAATTCTGTGCTGACTTGAACTCTAGAATCAAAATCAACAATAGATAATTTATCATCACTAAAATATAACTGACCAATCAATTCTTTTGTCAGGCTTTTTCTTAAGCCATTCCTATCATTATCCAACATACTACCCGAACTATCAATTGCAAACACAATAGAGCGACCTACAATTTTTCCAACTGGGGTTTTTCGTCCCTGGTGAATTTGAAGTTTCATTTGGTTCATATTTTTACGCTTTCTATCCACTTTATCATATTCTTGTTTGTCAAGTACTAACAACGAACCCGGTTTTTCTACATTAGCATAAAGCCATATCACCTATAATTTCAGTCTTTAGTTCCTCTAGTAACTGAGTTTTAGAATCATAATTATACATTGTAGGCTGACTATCTGCTTTAAGGTTCTCAACATCAAATTTCAATCCCTAATTTAGTATTTTTTTAAAGTCTTTATCATAATTAATATAATTGCACTTCCTAAATATCCCGGAACTTCTTTATCTAACATATAACTATTGTTATTAGATAACTTAATATTTTTTTATTTCTTTTTTCATCTAAATTAGAAGATATATTTACTAGTTTTCCATCACCTTTTAATGTTTCAAAACCAGGTTTTCCTAGTTCCTATTCTCATTACTCCAGTAATCACAGGAACTTCTTTACTAATTATATTATCTATAATTTCTTCTTGATTTTCAAATTCTCTTACGTTTTAAGATTTGCCTGAACATAATACATCATTACATTTTCAAATCTTCTTTCTCCTTCAAAAAGAGAATCATCAAATATATTAGTAATATTAATTGTTGATAATTTATCTTTCTGAGTAGTTAGTATCCCAATATTATTTTTATATCTTTAGTCGCTTCTTCCAATTTTTGGATAGTCTTTAACATATTTTTCTCTGTTTGCTTCTACTATTTCTGTATAAACCGTTTCTTTTTAGGATATTAGTTTTTTGGCACTTTGCGGATCATTATTTATTTCTGGTTTACTATTGTGTTTTTACACCTTTTGTTCCTACTTTAATTACTTTATCTACTTCTTTTTGTTTAACTGTACTTGAAGTAATTTCTCTTTTCAGTTTCTTCACCATTATTTAATAGTACCTTTTGAATAGTTGTTTTTCTCCAACTGTTCCTTCTTTTTATTACCTTCGTAGTACCATTTTTCCATATTTTCATCTTCTTCATAAACTACCTTATATGGAATAGTTTCAGTTACTTTTTATTATTCTCTCAACTACTTTAACTTTCTTTTTCACTTTAATAGGCAACACCATCTGTCTTTGAGAACTATTAGCTTTTATTTGATGTATCAGTTGCAGTATCTTTTTGAGATTTAGTTGTATCTCGAATATTTTAGGAGTTTCTACTGTATTATTTTTTAATAGTAGTATTCTCCCTCACTACTTTTTACTAGCTTTTATATTAGTTTTCTCTTTAATATTATCTAAATTACTCTTATCTATAGGAGCAATTACATTCGTTTGTGATTTTTCTTTTCATTTTCTAATGTTGCATTTATTTACAACAGGAGCTTTAGAGTTAGTTGTTTTCTCAATAGAAGTATCTTTTTCTACAGAACTATTATTATTTTCATTATCACTAACTTCTATCTCTTCTTCTTTTGTTGTTTCTGATAGTACTTCTTCTACAACTACTGGAAGTGGTATATTATCATCACTATTTTTTAACAACATCCGTTAAATTTTCTTTAACTTTTGGGTTTATTTTCGATATCTTTTTCTATTGGTTTTGTTGTTCCTTCCTTCATCTGATTTATTTTCTGTGCTTCTTGTTTTTAACTATACTTTTCTGAATATGGTATTCTTTGTGTTTACAAATTCAGATACATCATCTGATGTAAGGTATCCCACATATTTGTATCCATCAATAGATATTAGATTATCTTCAAATCTTGTAGTTAGCAGATGTCATATGATTATAACCCAGCTAAAAGTTTATTCTCCAATGCAAACGTTGAACTAGGTAAAACTACACTTTGATCCTAATGCTCCAATTAAGACTATACCTAATATTTTTATTTCTATTTTTCTTAGATACAAGTACAACAGTTAATGAAAGCTGTAGCAAAACCAATACCTTTTTAATGGAAGTGAAGTACTTCCTGTATCAGGTAATTTGTTTTGTAAATATGACTCATTCTTATAAAACTAAGTAGTATGTTTCACCATTCTTTAATTCTTCTGGTATACCTTGTTTTAACTAAAGATTTTTCATAATCAGTTAACTCACTGTCAGCTACATAATTTATACTTACATTGCTTCTTGATCCTTCACTAGCTAAAGCAGTTGTACCTCCAACCAATAAAAAGTACCTATCACAACTGGTGTTGCACCCTACAGCAAGCTTTCTGATAGAGTATTTTAATATTTTATTAATACTTTTATAACTCATAAATTTTACCTTCTTTAATATTATTAATATTGTATTAAAAATTATTATGTTACATTCGTGAATTATGTAAATAAAATAATTATCAATAACTATTATTTTACAAAATAAATACAATTTTTCAAATAATAACTGAGCATTCACATAAATAAACATCATAATAATATAGTAAAATTAAAGTTAATTTAATTTTAATAAAAATTTTTATATCATTATAATAAAAACGCTTTGGATTACTCATAGCGTCTTACTCTCCTCTCATACTTTCTAACAATTTTTAAACTTTTTAAACGATATATTTTTTTGGTGTAGTATACTTCAATCCTATATTCTACCCAGTAATATTTCTATCTGTTTATTTTTATAATTAGTTTTATGAACCCACTTAATAGAGAAACTTTTATTACGTTTAATTGTATTCTACTTTTACAGTTGTTATTTCTGTAACAACTAATTTTTATCATACTAAAAGTCCTTTTAGTAGATTTCATTAAATCTATAATCTTATCAATTTATATATTTTATTTCTCTACATTATATCAGATATATTATTCTATCATAGTAAAAAGAAAAATCATATCAGATTGATATATAATATGTATTTTATTGTCTTTTATTGACTTTAACACAAAAACACGTTACAGTGAAAGTGTTAATAATAGGAATGATTTTAATCTATATATAATTACACTTTACATTGATAAAAGGGAGTATATTTCACAAATAAGAATTTTAAATTTGTACATACTATTCTTTCTACTAGTCTTTTAGTCACCTCTGATCTTATATGATTAAAGTATAGTTAGATCTACAAATTAAAAAGCATAATAAATCTAAAAGTATCTATTTAGGTGACAATAGGGACTGAATTATATAATGAAGTTATTTTTCTTTATCTTAGGTAAATATTACTTGTTTTAAATTTATTATAATTATCAATATAATAAAATTATGTAATAATAAAGAACACATTCATAATAAATTATTTACTTATATGCACACTTATCGGAATATTCTACATAGTAATAGATTCAAATAAAAATAAATTAAATATATTAACTGATAAAAATCGATATAATTTTTATTACTAATACAAGTATAATAAATATCCTTTTACATAATTAATATAAAAATAACAAATTTAAAATATATTATTTTTATATCGCTATTTTATATAATAATAAGATATATAAGTAAAAAGCCTAGAAGAAATTTTCTTTCCTCTAGCTGCATTTTATCCTAATATTTCATTCACTTTTTGCTGAACTTCACTGTAGTTATATCCAGCATTAGTAAGTCTGTTAACTCGGTCTTGTCCATTCACTTACCTTGAATTACTTCTTGGGCTATTTCATCTAAATTATTAGATGTATAATTCTCATTTAGTAATCTATTCATTACTCTTGAACCGCACTTGCATTATATCCTGCGTTAGTCAATCTGTTCACTCTATCCTCTCCGTTACCCTATGCTCCTGAAATAACTTCTCGTGCAATTTCTTCATTGCTTTTATCAACAGTTGATACTGAGTTTATAGATGTGCTTGGTTCTGAGATACTAGTATTTCTAACATTTCATCAACTGTTTCTCCTAAAGTCGCAAAAGTAATTCACACGTTCTACAAAGTAAGTTTTAATACTATCAGTTGCTTTTACTCATGTAAAGCTAAACTACGCTGTGGACAACTAGTTGACTAAACTCATGATGAAGTCTCACCGTCTGTTTATTAATTGGCGCTCATAATAAATCAAGTCTTCTGTAAAATTTATCCACTATCTCTACAAATCGCAAGAAAAAGAAATTAGCTGATTTTTAACCCGTAAAACAAAAAAGACCTACTGTAGACTAAAAAATCTACGATAGGTTTAAACTCTCATCTCTAAATAAATATATTATGAAATTCTTATTCTCTCTTCAACACAATTAAAACAACTATATTTTTCAAACTTTTATATTAGTATTTTTATAGTTATAACTACTTTATTCTATCTCTATACATCCAATTGAATATCCATTGAAGATTTATAGATGGTTCGTTATTTTTCTAATTCTTCCAATATAGGTTTAAAAATCCTCATATTTCTTCTTTTATTTTTATTTTTCATCTACTGTTGATATATTCTATGTTTCATTCCATTAACAAAATCTACTATATCATCTAACATAAACAAATCATTAAAATAATAATTTTGTCTTTCATTACTTATATATAGTATATTCATAGTTAGCGTCGATTTACACTGTATCCCCGCATGATAGATATACATTTTTGTAGTATTTTGTATAGTTTTATCTCCGTCAACTTCATACACTAAACCCTTCACGATCAGCACTTGCCTGCATATTTTCTACCAACATCATTATTTGTAAATCCTAGGATTACTACTTGGTGAATGTTTTTGCATAATACACTGAACTACCCTTTAAATTTATATCCCTATAAACCAAAATTGTTGCTAACGCCAATATCACCATTATAATATCATTTTTCTTATTTCCTTTTCTTAAAACCATTTTTAACCAACTTTTTCGCTTTATTATATTTACCTGATATCCAATTACTTGCTGGCTTAATAACTTTGTTATAAATAGGCTCTACAAAGGTTTTACTACTTTATTGTAAACTGGTTTGATTATATTATTATAAATTGGTCTTACTACATTTTCAAACTTTTTATATCAATATTTTTATTGTTACAACTTACTTTATTCTATCTCTATACACCCAATTGAATATCCATTGAAGATTTATAGATGGTTCGTTATTTTCAATTCTTCCAATATAGGTTTAAAATTCTCATATATTTCTTCTTTAAGTTTATTTTCATCTACTGTTGATATATCTACATATTGCCTATTGTTAACAACATCTACAACTTCTTTTAACTTAAAATTTTCATCAAAATAATAATGTTTTCTCTTATCATCTCCATAATTATACGTGTGTGCATTCTCATAAAACTGATACGTAAAAATAAACATTTTTCAACATTTTGAACTGTCTTAATTTCTTGAATTTTTATGTTTATATTTAAAACCATCTTTCTTACCAAGATGATCTAAATTCTCTGTAAACATCATCAATTCTAAATCTCTGACATTACTACTTAGTGAATGTTTCGCATAATAAACTGAATTACCTTTTTAAATTTGTATCCCCTATAAACCAAATTGTCGCTAACGCCAATATCATTAGTATAATACCATTTTGCTCATCTCCTTTGTTAAAAACCATTTTTAAACCAATTTTTGCTTTATTATATTTATCTGATATCCAATCACTTGCTGGCTTAATAACTTTGTTATAAATAGGCTCTACAAAAGGTTTTACTACATTATTATATCCCCATTTTTGCAACTGGTTTAATAACTTTATTATAAACTGGTTTTACGACTTTATTATATCCCCATTTTGCAACTGGTTTAATAACTTTTATTATAAACTGGTTTTACGACTTTATTATATCCCCATTTTACAACTGGTTTAATAACTTTATTATAAACTGGTTTTACTATATTATTATATCCCCATTTTGCAACTGGTTTAATGACTCTATTATAAACTGGTTTTACTATATTACTATATCCCCACTTTACAACTGGTTTAATGACCTTATTATAAACGAGGCTTTTACTACATTATTGTAAATTGGTTTAGCTACTTTATTATACATAAATGAAGAAATTGGACGAATAACCGCATTATAAATTGGCTTAACCGCTCTATTAACAATAGGTTTTATAATCTTATTGTTAATCTTATTTGCAATAAAGTGTTACTACTGCCTTAGCAGTTACTATAGTATCTGCAACAAAATTACCAAAAGCGAGCAGATGTTTTTGTTGCATATGCTAAAGGATCTTTCTTCAATTCTGCAAAATTATTAATTAAACTTGGAATTATTTTTTCTTTCAATCATTTTCTTAGGGTTTTTAAAAAAATCTGAAATCCCATTTTATATTCAATAAAAATAACCCTAACGCTGCAAATGTAACCATGCTTCCAAATTTTAAGATTGTAGAATAATTATTCGCCCCAGTACCTTCTGATTTTAATTCCCAGAACTTCTTTATAGTATTCTTCGCGTTTTTATTCAAGTTATCTGTACTATAATATTTTTCTATTCTTTCATTTAAAGGTAAGTCTTTGAATTCAGGATGATATTTAAGTATATACGCATCTATATCTGTAATTAAATCCTTTGTTATCAATAATCGTTAATTCATCACCTAGTAAACGAATTCGCTTGAAAGAATGTATCACTAGGTGTAACACCAACAATATTTAATGGAGAAAGACCAGCTATAAATTTTTCCAACTTCTTTATACCAAAACACTTTTTTCTGATGTTGCTAAGGGCATAGCTAAATGTGGAAAATCTATTTTATAATAATTTTCATTATAAATGTCACTCAATAATTTTTCTACATCCTCACTTAAATTTCTCGTTTTTCCCAAAAGTCATTAGTTCTTTTTGTAGAAAACTATCGTGATATGCGCTATATGCTATCGCATTTGCTATTGCATGATTAATTTTATTTTGATCATTTCCATATTTTGTCCGAGCATCTTTCGCAACTTCATGAATATAATTCAAGAATTTTTCTTATCTTCTTTGGGTCATACCAGTATTTTCTAAAAATGGATCTTTTTCTCCTGAACTCCTGTTTCTTCAGTATTATAACTTACATTGTGAGATGATGATTGAATTGAAGGTGTGTTTTTGAAAATAGAGATTCTTCTACATATATTGTCTTCTTAGCGCTTGAACGATTAGCTACGAACGGTCCTACATTTTGATACCACACATTCTCCGTGTTTTGCTTATTTACTTTCTCTCATGAATATAATTCAAGAATTTTTCTTTTTCTTCTTAGGGGCATACCAGTATTTTCTATAACTGGATCTTTTTCTCCTGAACTCCTGTTTCTTCAGTGTTATAACTTACATTATGAGATGATGATTGAATTGAAGGTGCGTTTTTAGAAACAGGAGATTCTTCTACATTTATTGTCTTCTTAGCGCTTGAATGATTAGCTACGACCGAGCCTACATTTGATACCACCCCAGTTCTCGTATGAGATGATGATTGCATTGAAGGTGCGTTTTTGGAAACAGGAGATTCTTCTACATTTATTGTCTTCTTAGCGCTTGAATGATTAGCTACGACCGAGCCTACATTTGATACCACTCGTTTCCCGTGTTTTGCTTATTTACTTCTTTCTTAGGAGTTGTCTTTACGGGATTCTTTGTCTCTTCACTTGGCTTTTGTTCCTGTTTAGGGACTTTTTTATATACAAATTGATAATCTACATCTTTTACCGCAATTTGTTTTAATTTATTCGGTGTAATGAAGCCATCCATTGAATTTGGGGTATAACTAATTGTTTGCCCTCTAGGACAGTAAATGTCTTATCTCTTGAACTTTAGTACCTTGTTCATCTAAGCAAAGTGTAATGTAACTTTATGTTCTGGCTGATAAATAAAGGTAATTATTGGATTATTTTTATCTGTAACATTTTTGTCAATATTTACTAATCTATACTTTGGAATATTTATAGAATCAACTTTATAACTTTTATCTGTAAAACCTGAATAATGTTCTTCTTTTTTTAATTCTTTTCCACTACTGTCAACATATTTTACTCGTATACGCTGAGTAATACGTGTTAGTATATCTGCCTGTAAACTACTTCCAAATATGTCATAACGAACGCCTAAAGCATAATCATATGAATTATTAAATCTTGGTGGAGCAGGTGAATAAAATGTATAATTAAAACTAGATAAAAAACCTGCACCTAAATATCCACCTTTTGGTAAGTCGCTTGAGCCATTTAGAGCCATCATTTTTGGGGTCGCATCATAAATAACTCCATCTGTGCTTTTCTTTAATCCAGATTCTTCAGGAATTAACTCTACAATATTTGCTAAATCTGTTTGAACACCTTGAGCTGCGTCAATATCAGTTGAAATAAAAACTAAGAATTACTGGTTGTTCATCAAGTGTACCATGTTTTTACAATTTTATAATGTAATCCCTAAAGTGTTTGCTTCAGTATATAACACAACAATAGAGTTTCCTGTTGAATTTGGAATACTTTTGTTCTCCAGTAAAAGCTAGACCAGTTGCTCGACTTGAGCTATAATAACCAGAGTTTTTCTTCAATCTGCTGAATCATTTCCTGTTACTGTCCAAATAAGATCTAAATCTACTCCAGATTTTTGTTTTTACCTACATAGTTAATACGACCACTATCCCCCACATTCATACTATCATACGCTTTTACTGAAGTTGTTGGATTGTTTTGTTTTTCCTAAATAAGTTTCACTATTAATAAAACCATTTTTCTACACCTTTAATTAGTTCTACTGTTGTTTTTATCTGACCAATGTAATCCTTCTTTTGTTAGAAAATTATTATCTGTTAAATTTTCTCCAATAAGATTAATTTGAATTTTTGAAAAATCTACACCTTTTGTACTCTTTGTCAAAATCACCGTGACCGTTACGTTAGTAATAGTTGGTTCTTTTGAAACTGGTGGTGATTCTGTTTCTTGTTTTGGTTTTTCGGTTCGTTCATTCTTTGAACCAATGATGGCACTATTATTCGGTGAATTTATTTGATTTTTATTTTTCTTTCTCATCTGATTTCTCTATATTACTAGTACTTTGATTATTATCTAAAGCGAAAACAGATGCTACTGGTGATTACATAAAATACACTAAATAGTACTATAAAAATTTTTTCTGCATTTCTGCATAATATCCTCCTTTTTGTTAATTTTTAAACATTGATTATAACATATTATAGATATTTGTACAAAAATATATTCGCAATAAAAAGACTTATCGTAGACTATCTATGATAGGCCATGTTAGAACACGAAAATATTAAATTTTATTGACTTAACTGGATTGGCTGATACATTTTAAATATACAGCTATTTTCTTATAACCTAATCCTTTTTCTCTTAATTTTTATTTCATCTTTCAGTTCCATACTTTCACTCCTAGTGATGTTTTTATTCTCATACATGCAGGGTAGGTAAAACTATAGAAAATTTAACCTTCTCGAAATAAAATTTTACGTTATATCTCTACTTTTGATAAATTAAAACTATCTATGCTAAAGTAATAATGAAAGGCATAAGACTAATTAATATAAATTCATAAAAAGCAAATAATTACTAGCTTATTTTTGATAAAATAATGAGCGGTAGGCATTATGAAATGAAAAGTAAACCTAATTTAAACTAGACATAGACTTACTTATAGAGGAGACTCAAAGAAAATAAATTTCACCATCGAATCTGAGGTATTAAATTTAGGTAGACATACATCCTGAAAATTTTATGGAGTAGGGAAGTTTAAACAGAAAACTACGTTAATAGAATATTTTAAAAGAGGCGAGAAACGATAAGCGAGTTGTAATGAGATTCGCTGCATTAGGATATGAAAACACTGGTAATGCAAAACTGCATCCATTCGATTCAGAATATGGAGAGGAACTGAAAACTTACCTCTAATTGGACTGGTGAAATGAGGGTTACATCACATAAAGCCATATTGTAGCTAAATCATTAGAGAAAAGGTTTTATCAGGATAATCAAGTCTTGACTGCTACTATAATGGCTTTAGTACGTACTATTACAGGTAAGAAAATAAAGGAGAATGGCGTTTAGAAAAATAGACCATCTAGATACTAATAAAAATAATTATATATTATATGATGTCGTGTAATATATAAAGACCCAAAGATATTATTCTATAGTTATGATTAGTTTCAGTGACTATGCGATTAATAAAATTTACTGTTTGAATATTCAATGTGGTATACAAGATTATAAAACAGGTGAGTATTCCCTTGAATTTTAAAAAGCCTAGAAGAATAAATTTTCTTCTAGCCGTATTTTAATATTTCATTCACTTTTGCTGAATTTCACTGTAGTTATCCAGTTTAGTTAGTCTGTTAACTCGGTCTTCCCATTTACTTACCTTGAATTACTTTGGGCTATTTCATCTAAATTATTAGATATAATTCATTAGTAATCTATTCATTACTTAACTCCTTGCATTATATCTGTATTAGTTAATCTATTCACTTATCTTCGTTACCCATGCTCCTGAAATAACTTCGTGCATTTCTTCATTGCTTTTATCAACAGTTGACACTGAGTTTGTAGATGCTTGTCTGAGATACTAGTATTTCCTACATTTCATCAACTGTTTCTCTAAAGTCGTAATTCATACGTTCTACAAAGTAAATTTTAATGCTATCAGTTGTTCACCATGTGTAAACTACGATGTGGACAACTTGTTGGATTAAACTCTGATGAAGTTTACTGTCTCTTTATTAATCAAGCCATAATAAATCAAGTCTCTGTAAATTTATCCACTATCTCTCAAATCAAAGAAAAGAAATTAGCTGATTTTAACCGTAAAAAAAAGACCTACGTAGACAAAAATCTACGATAGGTTTAAACTCTATCTCTAAATAAATATATTATGAAATTTATTCTCTTCAACACAATTAAACAACTATATTTTCACTTTTATATCAATAGTTATATCTACTTTCTATTCTATCTCTGTACGCCGCGATGAATATCCATTGAGGATTTATAGATGGTTCGTTATTTTCTAGTTCTTCCAATATTGGTTTAAAATTCTCATATTTCTTCTTTATTTTATTTTCATCTACTTTTGATATATTATAATAACGAACTTTTAGAATTATATACCTTCAATTTTAAAATTATCAAAGAAATCTAGTCATTTGCATATATGAATATTCAGTTATCGTCATTTACACTGTATCATATGATGATATACATTTTTGTAGTATTTTGTAGTTTTATCTCCGTCAACTTAACTAAACCTTCACGATCAGCACTTGCCTGTATATTTTCACCAACATCATTATTTCTAAATCCTATATTACTACTTGGTGAATGTTTATAATACACTGAACTTTTTAATTTATATCCCTAAAACAAATTGTTGCAACAATATCACTAGCATAATTTTTTTATTTTGCATTTCTTCTTAAACCATTTTAACCAATTTTTGCTTTATTATATTTATCATCCAATTACTTTGTTAATAACTTGTTATATGGTGTTTTTTTTTGGTTTGTTTTTTTTTGGTTTTTTTTTTTTTTTTTGTTTTTTTTTTTTTTTTTTGTTTGTTTTGTGTTTTTTGTTTTTTTGGTTTTGTTTTTTTTTTTTTTCTATGATGATATATCTATATGTTGCCTATTGCCAAATAACTATTTTTAATAATTTAAAGTTTACATTGAAATAATAATTTTATCATCAGAGTCCATATATATATATATTTGCTCGTCGTCCTACATACTATATCCAAAATAAACATCAACATTTTGAACTGACTTATTTTCTGACTTTTATGTTTATATTTAAATCCATCTTTTCTTACCAGAATATCTAAATTATCTCGCATCATTTCAATTCAGTCTCTGACATTACTACTTGGTGAATGTTTTGCATAATACTAAATTACCTTTTTAAATTTGTATCCTATAAACCAAAAATTGTTGCTAACGCCAATATCACTAGTATAATACCATGTTTGCTCATCTCCTTTCTTAAAACCATCTGTACCAATCGCTTTATGCATATCCTGATGTCCAATTACTTGTAACCGCTGCTTATGTTATAAATAGGCTCTACAAAAGGTTTTGTACTACTTTGTATATACTGGTTTGATTATATTATTATAAGTGGTCTTTCTACATTTTTAAACTATTTATATTAGTATTTTATAGTTATAACTTACTTTATTCATCTAGCTACCCAGTTGAAAATCCACTGCATTCAACAAATGGCTTATTTTCTTCTGATTTCTAACTTTTTAATATGGGTCTAAAAATCCTCATGTATTTCTTCTATTTTATTTTCATCTACTGTTGATATATCTTTTATAATAACGAGCTTCTTTAGAATTATATATACCTTTCAATTTTAAAAATTATCGAAAATGATAAGCTGGTGCATCCTCACTTTTCACTTATATGCATATTCATAGTTAGCGTCATTTACTGTATCCATCTGGTAGATATACATTTTTGCTTAGTATTTTTGTAGTTTTATCTCCGCGTCAACTCCATATCTAAACCCTTCACGATCGGCGCTTGCCTGTATATTTTCTACCAGCATCATTGTTCTAAATCCCTAGTATGACACTACTTGTTAGATGTTTCGCATATTCACTGAACTGTCTGATTTGTATCCCCTGTAAAACTCATTGTTGCATGCTTAATATCACTTTCAGTATAATACCATTTTTGTCTCAGCCTCCTTTGTTAAAGACCATAAACCAACTTTTCTTTGCTTATATTTGCTGATATCCAATTTACTTTGCTGGCAATGACTGTATAAATGGGCTCTAAAGGGTTTTGACGGCTACTTTGCGTTGCTATGTCTGTAACGGCTGGTGTATCATACAAAAGGCTCGCTTTAAGCAGATTTTAATTTAAATCTATAATCTGTATCGATGTATATTCGTGCTACATTATATCAGATATCACTACTCTCTCATAGTGAAAAGTAGGCTGACTCAAAAAGTCCTCGATTTGAAAAACGTATATTACCTAACTCATGAAGCAGTTGATTTGTTTGACACTCTAAATTCACTTTATAAAAGCTTTTTAGATATCTCATAAACTGTAGCAGTGTGACTCGACAAAATCAATTTCTTCGAGAATCGATAGTTTTGAGTGCTACTCTTATTCATTTTCCTCATTAAATCACTCCTAATGTTTAGTCTAAAATTAACATAAAATAGGACCCAAAATTTGCTACTCTGAGCCTCGTGTTTACCTCAGTACAAATCCCAACACTGCACCTTTATGGCAGCTTTTTCGATATTTTTCAACAACACTATTCCTAATATTATGTACAGCTAACTCCTAACTCTCCTCTAATTAGATATATATTTGCTCATTACACTCTCCCACCTAATAATGTGCCCGAGGCTAAAAGTATGAGATCGTGTTAGTGGTAAGTATAACAAAATGTAGCTCTACTAATGTGAAAGAGTACCTAACTGGAAAATTCACTCCTGTAAATCTTCAAAAGTAGCACAATATAGTATTCGTTACTAGATGAATTTCTGTCGTTAATAATATTAAACTCGTGATAAAATCCAAAACAAGTCGCTACAAATATTGCTAATATTAAAATACCAAACTCCAATACTGTGCCCATTCCAAATGCGTCCTAATAATAAACTAAGTACGCATAACTCCAAAAACTTCGACTACAAAACTTAGTAACATAGTTTAGAGATTGCGCCAGAAATTAGCATTTCTGAATACTCGTCTTTAGTCGCTAGCATCAGAGACAATGTTCGCACTCTCCCTTGCTAACTGAAGCAACTCTATAAATTGTAGCCAGTGCACTAGTCTGTCAGTGCGCTGTGTACTTTCTGCCCATCCGCACCATACTTTTATGACACTTAATATCCTGCTAGTGAATAACACATCATTTTGCATTGAGTAGGATATAACAAATCTATAAGGCATGAAGAAAGCACGCGATCATTTTAATACCGAGCTGTCCATATGAAAAACTAACTCTTCTAAAATCTATACACATTTTCCATATTCAGCACTCAAAGTCCATTAATAACACATGGTTTCACAATTTTCTGACAATATCTAATGATGAAAATAAATAATTATAATAACCACCACCAATATGACGCTTCTCTCAATCATTCTTCATGCACGCTTTTATGAACAGCTAATTTGTAAACGTCCATCGCCCATGTTGGGACTCAATAAAGTATGAAATATATTGAATAAATTTGGAGGAAGATCGAAATAGGAAAGACCATGCCCGGATTAGCATTATCAGGATGATCAAATAACATTCATAAGAGTACTTATTTTCTAGATAAAGTAAATAATCCTGCCATCATAAAACCGAGCAGCTATATCATTGACACTATCATTAAGATTGTTACTAATACAAAATAACGCTAAAACTTGCAAACTGGATGTTATTCAGTAAAATACCAAATCAGCATAGTAAGTCCAAAACTAAATATTCAAAGTGTATTCCCTAAAATTTACTTTCCAAAAATGATATGAGAGAACCTATCGGTGAGATGAAAATCGTTGGCATAGTTTCCTATGCCATTTTTCTCTATCCATATCGCTGGCTGATGAAAACAAATACTTCAAAAAGTAGTAATTCCCACGCTCCTATAAAAAGCATACAACGTCAAAATCTTCCACTACGATTTTGATAAATCATCGAGTAAATTCCACTTAATATCGGGCTAATAAAGCTACAAAATCTAAACATTGGGCGATGCTATTGATTGTTTCATCTGAACTTTGGCACTCATTAATATTGCTCTTAACATAGTACCCATCAATAGTTCTATAAATATCTTCTAACGTTATGTCTAAATTCTTTTCTCTCTCTTCTTGTTCGCGTTCTTTCTCCTGCTGTTTCTTCTTTTCTTTCGTTAGAAAGCTAAATTTTGGAGACCTACTACATCGTCTATAGCCAGTAACTTACCTATTATCGCAATTCTATCACAAAAGTTCTCTTCTGCTTCTACGCATATAATGAGATTTATTAGTAAAATGAGTTACTCCTTCTTTCAGACAGTCTTAATTCTACTTAATTCTTTTTGCTCCTACGGGTCTAATCCAATACTCGTAGTTCATCTAAAAATATTACTTTTGGATGCTTCTAATACTGCATCTTGCAATTTTGAAGTCTTTGTTTCATTTCCTTGCAGAAAGTTTCTACGCTTTTATCTATAAACTCCGCCAACGCCCACTGCTCTGTAATCAATTAACTCTTTTTGATCTTTATAGGAATTTTGTCTAAATCTGCAAAATATGCCAAGTTATCTCTTGCACTAAGCCGCCAATAAAGGCTCCTCTCACCGCAAAAACAAAATTAATATATTCTCTACTTTTTGGCTTCGCAGTATCAAACCAAACTACTTTTGCTTCTCTCCTTCGCTTGGAGCAAGCATCAGCAGTCAAAATTTTTATCGTTGTTGTTTTACCCGCACCATTTGGTCCGAGCAAGCAAAAATTTCTCCTTCTTTCACTGAGAAATCTATTCCTTTTGTCAAACTTCAAACTCTACAATTTTCAGAAGTCTTAAAACCTCTTTTAGACCTTTTACATCTATTATTGTCCATTACTTCCCCTCCTTAAAATTAATACTGCTTTCTTAATTTTTCATCATCTCATGCTTTTTAACTGAAATAAGTTGTAAAATAAAGTACAACAGAATACAAAACTATTTTGGTTATTTGCATGCATTTTATGCTCTACTTCTTACAGTTTACTAAACTTTTAAACTATTTATGTACAATTAAAAATACTTAGAATTCTATATTATAACCATGATATTTCTACCTGTTCTTTTCTATGCTGATTCGTTGCTCCACTTTGTATGAAAGACTTTTATAATCATGTTAAATTGCTTTGTTATCATTAAATTCTTAACATTTTATTTTAATGGTGTTAAAGGTCTATAACAGTAAATTCTACTGCCAATCCAGATATATCTCTGTTACATAGTCTTTGGTATTTCATCTGATGCGTCACTTAGCTCCTCAACGGTTTCCTGTGTTGCATGGTTACATCCCAGTATGAGTAACGGATTGGCAGAGTCTCAGTCAGAACCGTTTAAATATAAAACCTTAGTTGTGTCTGAAAAATACACCTTCTTTGTACTGATTAATTGTATATAGGAAATCTCTTCCTTCTCTCGATACCTGATGGATTATCGGTCTCGAATTCATACTGTTTTAATATGTGAAGAGAATATTCAATTTCCTCTCTAGCATCTCCTTCAGCCTCCTTAAAGTTCCAGAGATATTTGTATACATCTCATCTGCGTGTCCACTGACGAACCGGGATATACTGATTCCAGTGTATGTTTGAGTACAAAGTATTTCTAGCGATACATTATCCCGAGACTTTTAAGTCGTAATGGTCATCTCGCTAATACACTATATGGTCTTCCAGCTATTGATGAGTAGCTAATAATCTGCTATACAACGCACATAAAGTCATTTCGACATGCAGTGTTTGCCAACGTTTTCTTCACTATTCAAAATCAACAGGGAGAAATATATATCTATTTTATCTACATTAACCCACTGGCCAACACTCACCCATATCTCAACCCCATTTCTATTCTAAATTTTTATATCTTGTATTTTTATATAACTCATATTATATTTTATAATATTATATACGATTAAATTTATTATCTTTACTGCTAATTATCCTGTAGATAAGATACACCTTACCTATTTTCCTTGAGCTACTAATACAAAACTGCTTTAATAGATGAAATCTATAAATCATCAGGCTATATTAACTTATATAACATTTGTATCAGATATCTATACTCTCTCTCATAGTAAAAAGATCATATCAGATTACGATGTTACTTCTCCACTTTTCGAATGAATTTCTATTCTTTTTCCTTTATGAGTTATTATTATTATTTGTTCCTCGTTTATTTCTTCTGCATCCTTGCATGATGTATTTTTCTCCTTTTTAACGTTTTCAAATCTCAATAAAACAAATGTTCTGAGCCAAACATTATTGTTAATGTGTTCAAAAGATACTCCAAGAACTTTTATATTGTCATAAACGAAAGGTATCAACACAAAGACACCAGTACTGAATAAAAACTAGTTGTGATAGCATGAACAGCTCCGGATCTTCTCCTTCATAATCATCGTCGTCATCAAGAAGTTTCCAGAAACTCCTATTACAACGAAGGTGATAAAGAGAAAACAATAATTTTTAGATAACTGTATCTGTTAAATACTTCAACAGAAAGCTGAGCTCCTGAGTATCCAGTAATCCATATACAGAAATTTTTGGAGGAACTTTTTACAAAGATTGCGACCATTGTCTACTAAGTCCGCACCACGCCATACAGAAAAGAACTAAAGCTAACCATTTTACATCAATATTTATGCTAATAAGATAAAGCGGAAGCTTGAGTTTTTAAAAAGCAAAGTCCAGTAGCACCACTAAGAAATGCTTCGATAACAATTATCTTTCAGACGCTGCATTTCACATTGAAAACAATGTCTTTATATTGCGACTATACTTAGCCTCAGCTACCTCTTCTGTTTCCTCAGCTTTCTTCAGTGGTCTGAATATTTTTATTCAGGTTTAACTTTGTAAAGCCTATATCGCTAAAAGATTTGGATACTTAGTTTGCATAAGTGATAAATAAGTGATAAAACCAAGTAACAGCGACGCAACAGAAATTACTAAGTGTATCTAGCGAGGTTTGAGGGTGAAAATATTGAATATCCAACTGATAATCAAATTATTATCGTATCAAGCACTTCTGGTGTCACTTTACGTTAACGAGTATGAACACAATTTACTAAAGTGAAATAAAAAGTTGCTAAATAAATATAAAAAGCAGTGTGCGCTTTGTTAACTAATGCAAATGTTAAAGACTGACTAAATATAATATGCATAATTTGGAAACAGAGAATCGAAACTTTTGTATTTTTATCTTATTACGAAATAACTATACTACTGAAAATCGACGACTGGTGGAATCATTCCTATTAAAAGCAAACGACGTCAAAGTACTCGCTTCTATTATTACACTGCTACCACAAAGCCAATCGTTACCCGCAACCATATAAAGGCTATCTGCTATATTCAATACCGAACGCCTAGGATTAGATTAATAAAATTCTTGAGGTATTTTTAGTATTTCAAATTATACACCTCCCATGTGTAAGTTGATTTTAGTATATATACTCATACCAAAACCTCTGATTCTAAAACGCTTTATGATATCATTCCAGAAGCCATAAATAGAAATTTAGGGTGATTATACTCGATGATTCTTTTTATCAATATATCATCATTTATCATATTATCGCCCAAAATCCTTAAAGTTCATTGTTTTTTAGCGTTAATATGTATAGTTTATCATTGTGGCGTATAAGAACCTGCTATAAATGACTTTATTGTATTGAAACCATAAATCACTAAACCCATTAATCAATTTCTGACAGGATATCAACACAGCAAAATTGCTATATCAAAGGTATATTTTATAAGATATCTTTCAACTCTGTTTTACTATTAATCTTGCAATTAGATATTACCTTCCACTTACTACTCAATATTCTGTATTGTTTTGATGGCTTATATTTTCAACCTAATTTATTTTATGAATATATAATGCTTTGATACGATATATATTAATTTTTCTGAAAAGAGAATAAATATCAGAAAAAAACAAAAATATATGTGTAACTGA
>BNJS01000927.1_pt1 | contig 76995 bp, 106 predicted proteins | sample 8540461 | NCBI WGS metagenome assembly BNJS01 (sample SAMD00202454, study PRJDB9452) | human saliva metagenome | isolation source: human saliva | place: Japan
AAAATTTACAAAGATAATATTTTTTTGATATAATTAAGTTACATAATTTTTTTAGAAAGTGAGTGATAAAAAAATGGATTCACAAGAAATAAATAAATTTATAAAGGAAAAATGTTGATAAAATTTATGATGAAATGGTAAAAAGTTAGAAGAACTATTCATGAAAAATCCTGAACTTGGGAGATGAAGAGTTTGAAACAAGTAAATTGATAAAAAGATTTTTTTGACAGAAAAATGGTATTGAATTTTTGAAGTTATAAATACAGGAGTTGTTGCGACTATTTATAATGATAAGGAAAAATATGGAAAATAAAACAGTTGCTACTGTGCGGATATTGATGCATTGCTGATTTTTTTGAAGAAAATGATGTTGACTATAAATCTAAAAATACTGGAAAAATGCATGCTTGTGGACATGATGCACATACAACTATTCAGCTTGGAGTGGCAAAGGTTCTGGCAGAAAATAAGGATAAATGGCATGGAACTGCAAGATTTTTCTTCCAGCCTGCAGAGGAAACTTCTGGGGGATCAGATAGAATGATAAAAGCTGGAGCATTGGAATTTGAAAAGGAAAAAGATAGAAAAATAGATGCTTTTTTTGCATTGCACATGGCTCCAGAAATAGAACTTGGGAAAATTGGATTAAAATATGGAAAGGCACACGCTTCATCAGCAAGAATACATCTTACAATAAATGGAGTTTCAGCTCATGCCGCATTGCCTTACAAGGGAATTGATGCAATTTTAATCGGTGCAAAAGTTATGGAATATCTTCAATCTATTGTCAGCAGAAGAATTGATCCAAGAGAAGAGGCTGTAATTACAATTGGGGCATTTAATGGAGGTTTTGCTGATAATGTTGTCTGTGACAAAGTAGAAATGAAGGGAACAGCTAGAACAATGTCTGAAGAAACACGAACATTTATAATTGAAACATTGAAAAGAGACTTGCCTAAGTTTGTAGAAGCATTAGGCGGAATAGCAAATGTTGATATTGTACGTGGCTATGCACCTGTAATTAATAATGATGAAATGACAGAAAGAGTGGAAAATAACATTGTTGATTTGTATGGTAAAAATGCTTTGGAACTAATAAAGCAGCCTAGAATGGATGTTGAAGATGTAAGCTACTTTTTAAATGAAATTCCTGGATGTTTTTTCAGACTGGGAACACGAGTGGAAGAAAAGGGATTAATTTACGATTTGCACCATCCTAAATTTAATATTGATGAGAAAAGTTTAAAAATTGGAATGGGATTACAATTGAAAAATATTTTAGAATATTTAAAATAAAAAGGAATAAGATGAATAAAATAAAAATAATTATGAAGTTGGGCAAAAACTGGAAATTGAAATAGAAAAAAATAGTATTTGACGGCGAAGGTCTTGGAAGAATTGATGGATTTGCAGTATTTGTGCCAATGAGCATGCCAGGAGATAAACTGGAAATTGATATTATTTCTGTGAAAAAGTCTTATGCTAGAGGGCTGATAACTAGAATAATTGAGCCGTCAAAAGATAGGATTGAAGATTTATCCAAAGTTAGTTTTGAAGATTTCGATGGCTGTGACTTTGGGATGTTAAAGTATGAAAAACAGCTTGAGTATAAGGATAAAATGCTTGAAGAAGTTCTCACAAAAATTTCAGGAATTGATTTGGAGAATGTACAATTTGGGAAAAATTATTGGAAGTGATGAAAAGGTTAATTATCGAAATAAAACGGCTGAGCCATTTTTTAAAAAAAGGATGGGATTATTCAAACAGGATTTTATTCTAGAAAATCCCACAATGTTTTTCTGGCTAAAGAAAGCCTCTTAAAATCAGAAATTGCAAAAATGATTATTGATAAATTTTTACAAAAAGTAAATAGTTTTTCAGGTACAAAAAGAATTTAAAGTTTTTAATGAAATTAATAACACTGGATTTTTTTGAAGCAAATAATGGTTAGAAATAATGAAAAGAATGAAGTTATGATAATTGTTATTGTAAATAAAAATTCCCAATATAATCAGCTTTCAAAAAGTACTGGAAGAAATGTATGATGAAAATGAGTGCATAAAGTCAGTTTATATTTCAGTAAAAACTGAACAAAATAACGTGATTTTTAGGAAAAAAATATTCATTTATTTGGAAGCCAGTATTTGGAAGAGGAAATGGAAGGATTAAAATTTAAAATTTATCCAAATTCATTTTTTTCCAAATTAATAAAAAAACAGGCACTTAAACTTTTATGACACAGCGATTGAATTTTTTTAAATGAAGAAAAATAACAAAAAAATAATGGCAAAAATTTATGAAAAACAGTAATTGACGCATTTTTCTGGAACAGGAACAATTGCAATGATGCTTTCTAAAAACATAAAAAAAGTTATTGGAATTGAAAGTGTTGAAAGTTCTACACTTGCAGCAAAATTAACATCCTACGAAAATTCCATTCAAAATGTGGAATTTGTAAATGGAAAAAGTTGAAAAGGAACTGCCAAAAAAATTCTAAAAAGAGAAAATATTGGAGCAATCGTTTTTGACCCGCCAAGACGTGGAATTGAAGAAATTGCCTTTAAAAAGTGTCATAAAAATAAAATTGAAAAATTGTCTATATTTCCTGCAATCCTGCGACTTTTTGCACGGGATGTAAAAGATTTTGACTGAAAATGGATATGTATTGAAGAAAAATTATGCCTGTGGATATGTTCCCGCAAACCGCACATATTGAAGTTGTCGGACTGCTGGAAAAACTTTAAAAACTAAAAAAATTTCATATAAAGAAAGTTGAGAATTTATGAAAATATACACAAAATACGGCGATGAAGGATTTACAAGGCTTTATGGCGGAAAACGAGTCAGCAAAACTCACGTTAGGGTAAAAGCGTATGGAAAGATGGATGAAGTTTGCTCGTTGCTTGGGGTAATTGTGGCTGAAATTCGTGAAAATGATAAATTAAATAAAATTTTAGGAGAAATCCGCAAGGAATGTGAAAATATTCAGCAGCAGTTATTTGACTGTGGAAGTGATCTTGCAACACCTGACAGACTGCGAGAATATAAGCAAAAAAATTGATGATGTGAAATGGCTTGAGCAAAGGATGGATGAATATATCCCCTTGCTTCCTAAACTAGAATATTTTATAATTCCAGGCGGAAGCAAGATTTCAAGCATGTTTCATTCGATTCGGGCAAGTACACGGAATCTTGAGAGAAAAATGGCCGCTGTAATTGAAGCAGGCGAAGATATAAACAAAATTGGATTTCAATATATAAATAGACTTTCAGATTATTTTTTTGTGATTGCATGCCTTGTGAATTTGAAATTGGGAGTTAATGAAACTGTCTATAAAAAAGTAAGAAAATTTTTCAAAGCAAAAGATTGAAAAAGAAAAAAATGAGATAGAAAAAAAATAAAAAAAGGAGCTGATTCAAAATGGAATTAGGAATTATTGGAGCTGGAAATATGGGAAGCTCGATATTAAAAGGTGTTACAACTTCTAATTTTCTTTTAAGTGATGATGTAGCTGTTTTTGACTTAAATAAAGAAAAAAAGTTGAAAAAAATTAGTGAAGGAATATGGAGTGAAAAGGGCTGAAACTGAAAATAAACTTGTGGAAAAAGTAATATTATTATTCTTTCGGTAAAACCGAATATTGTTCCGATAGTTTTGAAAAAGATTAAAGATAAACTGGATGAAAAATACTATAATTTTGTCAATTGCTGCTGGAGTTAGCATTGATTTTATTGAAAAAGTTATTGGAAGTGATAAAAAGTGGTGAGAACTATGCCAAATACACCTGCTCAGGTTATGGAAGGAATGACGGCTGTTTCCTTTAATTCAAATATTGAAGAAAATGAGAAGAAAGTTATTTTTAAATTGCTGAACAGTTTTGGAAAAAGTATAGAAATCGATGAAAAACTTATGCATGTTTATACTGGAATTAGCGGTTCTCTTCCAGCATATGTCTATGTGTTTATAGAAGCTCTTGCTGATGGCGGAGTTTTAGAAGGAATGCCTAGAGATAAGGCTTATGAAATTATTGCTCAAGCTGTTTTAGGTTCTGCTAAAATGATGCTTGAAACAAAAAAACATCCAGGAATTTTAAAAGATGAGGTGACTTCTCCTGGCGGAACTACAATTGCTGCTCTAAAAGTATTAGAAGATGGTAAATTCAGAGGAACTGTAATGGAAGCAGTTAAAGCCTGTACAGAAAAATCAAAAGAAATGGCACAAAAGTAAGGCCCTAATATTGACAATGCCAAATAAATGGGGTAGACTAATATTAGTATAATAATTTATTTAATTTTTAAATAAAATAAAAAAATATAAAAATTATAATTAATTAGGAGGACTTATGAAATACTACGTAGGAATTGATCTAGGAGGAACTAACACAAAAATTGGACTTGTAGATGAAAAAAAGGTAATATTATTTTTTTAAAACTATTGTAAAAACCGATTCAATGGAAGGATTTTTCAGAAACAATTCAAAGATTGTCAAAAATTTTGCTTACTCAAATTGAAGGAAGCAACATCAGCTTTTGAGGATGTTTTATCAGTTGGTGTAGGAGTTCCAGGTCCTGTGCTAAATTCTAGAATTGTTAAATTCTGGGCAAATTTCCCTTGGAAAAATGGAGTTGACCTTGCATTAGAATTTGAAAAATCTTGGAAAACCAGTAAAAGTTGATAATGATGTCAACGTTATCACACTTGGAGAAATGTGGAAAGGTGTCTGCTCAAGGATATAAAAATGTATTAGGACTTGCTATCGGAACTGGAATTGGTGGCGGAATTATTGTAGATGGAAAACTTGTCAGTGGAGAAAACGGAGCTGGTGGAGAAGTTGGACATATAAAAATTGAACTAAATGGAAAATTATGCGGATGCGGACAAAAGGGATGCTGGGAAGCCTATGCTTCTGCTACTGGAATAATCCGTGAAGCAAACAGCCGTCTTGCAGTAAACAAGCAAAATTTACTTTATGAAATGACAAAAGGCAGAGAATTGGAAGCAAAAGATGTATTTGATGCCGCTAAAGAAAATGATAAATTTTCACTTGAAATTGTAGATTACGAAGCTGAAAAAAATTGGCTTTCGGTATTGGAAACTTGCTCAGCACATTAGATCCTGAAATTGTTGTAATTGGTGGTGGAGTTGCACTTTCTGGAGATATTTTTATTTGACCGTGTAAAAAGAAAAAAATTAAAAGATGTTGCATTCCCATCAACTCTTGAAAAATTTAAAAACTTGCCACAGCTACTCTTGGAAATGATGCAGGAATTTTTAGGTGCTGCTTATCTTGGAATAATGTAATAATAAATAACTTATACTATTTCCCATTTAAATATAAGACTAGTTATAAATCCCTATTTGCAAGGGATAAAAGATCCCGCTGTTAGCAATTAATATAAAATCTAGTTTCTATTTTTTTAAACGGGATTTAGTATTATTTTCTAACAAAAAGACTATTTTTTTAAAAATTTTAAATAGTCTTTATTTTTACTGTTTAATTTTTTTCATTTTTTCACATTTTAATCTATATTTTTCTAATTTATTTTTTTATTTTTAATTTTTCAATTTACTTTAACTATCTTTTTCAAATTTTTATTATTGAACCGCTTTTTGCATCAATAATAAATTCATATCTAGCATTGTTTGCAATAAACTCTATTTCATAAAACAGATTTTCCATTTTTATTATCCAATTTAATTTTTAAAATTAGCGGCTGCTTCTGAAACTCCAGCATGTGCCAATGCAATTTCCTTTGCTCTATTTGGTGTTATTTGTGTATCAGAAGTTTTTTTATATTAATTTTTCGGCACTAGTTTTATTTCATTTCTTTGATCAATAACACTTCCCTTGTCAAAAACTGACAGAAATAAGAAATATTGCTAAAAGTAACTATATAGTTAAAACTTCCTTTTTTTATTATTCTATTTATCATATCATTTTCTCCATAAACTCTTTTTTTATTTATTACTACTTTTTTTCTTCACTCCAATTAATTATTTTTTTCCAGTGTAAATATCTATTTCAAAATTATAAGCAACATTTCGATAATTAATTTTACCCTTATAAAATCCATTATCTTCCGTATCAAATTCAAGAACATTCTGCAAATGTCGCTCCGGGAACTTTTGGCTAGAGCAATCTGCTTTTGCCTTGATTACATTCACTTTTTTTCTTTCCTTTCCAATCGGAAAAACTAGTAAACTGGCTAATAACATTCCAAGTAATGTCATTTTTAAAAATCTGATTTTCACAAGCCTGCCTCCCTTCTGTTTTTAAATAATTCCTACAGTCCATTTATCTATAATTTTACATTTTTTTCCTCATAGATATACAGTTACTAAAATTTCTATATTTCTCATAATACTAGTATATTTTTTTCATTTTTACATTAATTATTTAAACTGCTTTTACTCGAGTAAATAAGTCTGATACTTTAAGTTGAGCTATGTATCATTCTTTTCTGACAGTTTAATAATACCATATAAACATTAAAGAAAAAAATGAGAACTTTTCATTTTTTTAGTTCTATATATCTATTAATCTGTTAATTGGCATTTCAGAGTAATAAATTTTTTGTTATTTTTTTGTCAACTAACTCTTCCCTGTTTTTTTAGTTTTTTTATTTACAAAATTACTGTAAAAAGTTGTTCCCAAGCCAAATTCACTTTCCACAAAAATTTCTCCATTATGCAGCTCTATAATTTTTACCATAGAAAGTCCAAGTCCTGAATTATCGCCACTTTTTGGATGGATCTACTTGATAAAAATCGTAGCCATATTTTATCTAGTTCATTTTTTTGGAATTCCTATTCCATCATCAGAAATTCTGCTAATAATTTTTATTTTTTTATTTTCATCTAAAAATAATTCAACGATAACTGTTCCATTTTGCTTTCCATAGGAAATTGCATTTGAAATCAAATTTGTAAAAACTCGTATAACCATCATTTCATCAATCTTTGCATAAATTTCTGGAACAATTTTTTTGTGACAAATTTTATATTTTTTTAGCTTCTGCAGCTGCAAATTTGAGTTTCCACAGTCATTTCCAGCAGCTCACTTAAATTGATATTTTTCCAGATTCAATTTCTGCTTTCCACGTTCCATACGTGCCAGAGTTAGTAACTGTGACACCAGTTTTGACATTTTTGCCCTTCCTTTTCAATGATTTTAAAGGATTTTTGTGCTTCTTCAACTGATTTTATATGGTTTTTTCCATATTCCGACTGTGTCAGTATAACTGTAATTGGAGTTCTCAATTCGTGGGAAACGTCTGAAGTAAACTGCACTTCATTTTCAAAAGATGTCTGAAGCCTGTCAAACATCACGTCAAAAGTATTTGCAAGAGTGTGAAGTTCATCATCGCCTTTTCCAAGGTCAATCCGTTGTGACAAGTCATTCCCCTCATTAATTTCTTCTGCAATTTTTCTAATTTTTTTAATTGGCGTAAAGGCATTTTTAGTAATAATATATCCTCCAATTGCTGAAAGTATAAGAAAAACGGCAAAATTATAAAAGAAATGTGAATGACCGTTTCAATGGCACTAGACTGTCCAATATTAGGCATTACTCCTCGAATCCATACTTTTTCCATAACTTCCAAGATTAATCATTTTATTGTAAACATACCACTTTTTGATTATGACTTCTTACAATTATAATTTTATCATCCTTCGATTTTTTTATTATCCATCTCAAATCCATTTGGAGAATTTCCATAAAGAAATTTAAAATCCTTATCATAAATGGAAATTTCCACATTCTGAATCATTGTATCAAAATTACTGTCAATTATAATTTCTCCATTTTTTTATCGTTAAATAGTCCAGCCTATGAATTACAACATCCTTTAAATAAGTTCGCACGCTTGAATGAATAATATTTTTCACTTATATAAAATACAATATACAATGAAGAAATTACAAAGCAGAATCATAATTCCCATATACCACAGACCTATTTTTTTAACTGTATCCAATTACTATTAACAAATCTCTTCATACCTTTTACTTTCCTATTTTTAAATTTTTTTATTTTTTTATTCTAAATAATAAATTGATTTAACTTTTAATTTACTCAACTTTCAGAACATAGCCAATCCCACGAACCGTATGAATTAATTTAGGCTCAAAAATCCTTATCAATCTTAAATATCTAATGTAGACATCAATAACATTTGTACCGCCTTCATAGTCATAATTCCATATATGCTGTTCAATTTGCTCCCTAGATAATACTCGTTCCTTATTTCTTATCATATATTCCAAAATTGTAAATTCCCTTGTTGAGAGTTTTATTGGGACATCATCACGAAAAACATCGTGAGAATTACAGTTTACCGTTAAATTTGCAATTGAAAATATATTACTTGCATTGGAATTTCCGTTTGTTGAATTTCTTCGTAAAAGCACTCTTATTCTAGCCATCAGTTCATCAAATGCAAATGGTTTTACCAAATAGTCATCAGCTCCATAATCAAGCCCTTTTACCCTGTCTTCAATTCCATCTAATGCAGTAAGCAGTAAAACTGGCGTTTTTATCCCCTTTTCTCTTATTCTCTTTAAAATCTCAAATCCATCTATTCCAGGCAGCATAATATCCGATACAATAACATCATATTCAGTTGAAAAAAATATATTCAAGCGCATCATTTCCATTAAAGCAAGTGTCAACACCATATTTTTTTCCAAAATTAATCTTTTTAACAATTATATCATTCAAATTTTTTTCATCTTCAATTACTAAAAATTCTCACAAATTTTTCACCAACCTATCTTTTTGCTACTGTTGAAAATACAAACTTGTCTGGTCTGTAGGAATTTACTCCATATTGAAATAGTGTCCCATTAGACAAGTAAGTGTGGCTTTCAATTACGATAACCGCATTAAAAATCCTTTAAATCCATATTTTTTTGTTCATCTTCAGTTGCATATCTAAATTTTATTTCACGTCGTGAATGGGATATTTTTTTAGATGTAATTTTTTTCAAGATAATCATAAGTTGAATTTTCTGCAATTTTTTATCCAGAAACGGAACAATCCTTCTATCAAAATAAGTTGTTTCATACTCAAGAGCTTCCCCATCCAAAATACGAATACGTGAAACCTTATAAAACGAAACATCTTCAGATACTTCAAAAATATCCATAATTTCCTTAATTCCACTAACAACATCCAATTCAACCAAATTAGTAGCAATATCAATATTTTTCAATTTTGTTAAGTTCCTTTGAAGTCCTAAGATTTGATAAGCTGTTTTTTTAAACCGTCCATTTTCCAAGACCATTGAATTTTTCCCTTTAATTTTTTTGAATATATCCATCCAATTCAAGCATAGAAAGCGCTTTTCTTATCGTATCTTTAGAATACGAATATTTACGTGCCAGTTCAGACTCACTTTCTAAAAATTCTCTTGCCTTGAACGTTCCGTTTGTAATTTTTCCCTTATATCATTATAAACCTCTTTATATTTGCTCACAGACATATCTCCTTTCAAGAAACATCATTTTTTTATTATATCTCAAAAATTGAAAAAAATAACAATGGCTCGGATAAATAAAAAAATCAATTTATAATAAAAACAAGGAGAACAAAACTTTCTCCCCATCTTATACTAAACGCATTTAAAAAAATAAAAAAATTCTATTTTTATATTACCCTTGTAAAAAAATTAATAATTATTCTACTGTTTAAAAAAATTTATAACAAAAACATTCCCATCTTCATCAATTGCCTTATAAGCTGGTCTGATTAATTTCTTATCAACTAAAAATTTGTTCCATTCTATGTGCATTCCAGCTAGCAATTCTAGCAAGAGCAAAAAGTGGGGTAAAAAAATATTTTTGTGGAATATTCAAAAGTTTATATACAAATCCCTGAATATAAATCAACATTTGCACAAATTTCGAAATTTTTTTCCTTTAGTCTCTTTTTCCAATTTCTTTTGTAAGTTTTTTTCAATATTTGAAAATAACTCAAATTCTTCAAGTGCATTTTTTTCTTTTTGCTAATTCATAAGCTTTTTTTCTTTAATAATACAGCACGAGGATCCGAAATTGTGTAGACAGCATGTCCCATACCATAAATTCTACCTTTTTTTATCAAATGTTTCTTTATTAAATATTTTTTTCAAATATTCTTTTTAATTTAACTTCATCGTATGGATTAGTATTTTTCTTAATATCTTCCACCATTTTTGTAACCATCGAATTTGCTCCACCGTGCATAGGTCCTTTCAAGGCTCCAATCGAGGCAGAAATCGACGAATAAGTATCAGTTCTAGTCGAAGAAACTACATGAGAAGTAAAAGTTGAGTTGTTTCCTCCTCCGTGTTCTGCATGGATAACTAAAATCAAGTCTAAAACTTCAGCTTCTAATTCTGTAAATTGATTGTCACTTCTAAGCATGTGAAGAACATTTTGTGCAATGCTATATTCTTCCACTGGATTATGAATGATCAAACTCTTATTAAAATGCTTGTAATTACACGCTTGATAACAATAAACAAGAAGGCTAGGAAATTTTGCAATCAAATTTAAAGATTGATCAATCAAGTTTGAAAGACTAACATCATCAGGATTTTCGTCTAAAGTATAAAGACACAAGACAGACCGTTGAAGCTGATTCATTATATCTGTACTCGGTTTTTCTCAATATGAAATCTTCGATAAATTCATCTGGTAAATGCTGGTATTCTTTCAAAGTACTGATAAACATTTTTTTAATTCAAAATTAGAAGGAACTTTACCAAAAAAAGCAATAAAAAAATATTGTTTTTTTCAAAGCAAAAAGTTTTTTTCCTTTTTAAATAGAGCTACAAGTTTTTTCAATAGGAATACCACGATAATAAAGTTTTTCCATCTGATGGAATTTTTTCCGTCCTTATCGATTGAGTATCCTAAAACAGAACCAATTTTTTGTTAATCCAACAAGAACTCCAGTCCCATTTTTTTATTTCTAAGACCTCTTTTTACATTTAATTTATTATAAATGTCATCTGAAATAGAATTATTCTCGGTGAAACATAACTCCCAGCTCATTAATAAAAATCAGTTTTCATGTTTTCACCAACTCCTTATTTCAGATTTTTCAATAATTTTTATCTGTAAATTCAGTAGTTGTAGCATTTCCACCTAAATCTGCTGTTTTACAACCGTCAGTTAATGTTTTTTTAAAATGGCTCTTTTCAATATTTTTTTAGCAAAATCATCAAGTTTTTAAATATTTTTAACATTTCGATTGAAGAAAGTAACAATGCAAGCGGATTTGCCTTATTTTTGTCCTGCAATATCTGGTGCTGATCCGTGTACTGCCTCAAAAAAATAGCGATATCATCTCCAATATTAGCCCCAGGTGCAACTCCAAGTCCTCCAACAAGTCCAGCTACTAAATCAGATAAAATATCTCCATATAAATTCATTGTAACAATTACTTTGAATCTTTCAGGATTTGTAACAAGTTGCATACACATATTGTCAATAATAAGTTCTTCTAGCTCAATATTTTCATATTCTTTTTGAAATTTCTCTTGCAATATCTAAAAACATTCCATCAGTGAATTTTTAAAATATTTGCTTTTATGAACAACTGTAACTTTTGAAATTCCATTATTTTTTTGCATATTCAAAAGCACTTCTAATAATTCTTTTCGCTTCCTTTTCTCGTAATTCTTTTCACAGCAATTGCACTAGTTTTTTTCTTCATTTTCATATTTTTTTCTTCACCAATATAGATTCCTTCAGTATTTTTCGCGGAAAATAGCCAAATCAATATTATCATATCGAGTTTCAATTCCAGGCAAATTTCTAGAAGGTCTAAAATTTGTGTATAAATCGTATTTTTTTCTAAGATCACATTTATACTTCTAAAAACCTTTTTCCAATTGGTGTAGTAATAGTACCCTTTTATTGCAATTTTGTTTCTTTCAACGCTTTCATAAAGACTTTCAGGTATAAGTTCTCCAGTTTTTTTCATAAACATCCGATCCCCGCATTTTTCAGTTTCAAATTCCACAGGAACCTTTCGCTGCATCAAATATTTTTTTACTAAACTTTCAGAGATTTCATATCCAATTCCATCTCCAGGTATTAATGTAATTTTTTTCATATTATCTTCCACACTTTCTAAATTATTTTTTTATATAAATTACAGTAATTCTAGTTTAAATAAAGAGTTAATTTATTCAAAATTTCTTTTGACTCAAAATCAAATTAGAACTACTGCTATTCACGTTTTAACTCAAAAATTCATCACTTGTAGCGAAATTTCAAATATCCACCAAATTTTAAGATTTTTAAGTTCTCTTTCTGAACCATTGAATTTAGCTGGGAAATTCGATATTTTTAGTAAGATTTTTTTAACAATAAATCTTCCATTTATCAATGAATTTGGAATATCTGATAATTGTAATTCGTCATATTCATCTATATTGTTGTAATCTTCTACATTTTCAAATTCTAACGGTATAATTCCACTGTTAATCAAGTTTGCTTTGTGAATTCTTGCAAATGATTTTGCGATAACAGCTTTTATACCAAGATAAAGTGGCAATAATGCAGCATGTTCACGGCTAGAACCTTGTCCATAATTTTCTCCACCGACAACAATTCCACCATCATTTTTTTCAGCTCTTTCTTTAAAATCTGGAATAATTGTTTCAAAACAGTGTTCAGATAATTTAGGAATATTTGAACGGAATGGCAATAATGCAGCATTCGATGGACAAATATCATCTGTTGTAATGTTATCTCCTGTTTTTAAAATAACTTTTTTAGTAAAGCTGTCTTTTAATTCTTCTCCAATTGGGAATGGCTTAATATTAGGCCCCATAACAATTTTTTACAGATTCTCTTTCTTTTTTTCGCTTCATCTTCATTAGGATTTGGGAAAATGAAATAATTATCTGAAACTTCAAATTTTTCTGGCTCATCAATAATAATTTCTGCCCCCAATTCTCTTGGATCTGTTAAATATCCTGTAATTGCTGATGCAGCAGCTGTTTCTGTACTAACTAAGTAAACTCCAGCACTCATTGTTCCACATCTTCCCTTGAAGTTTCTGTTAAATGTTCTAAGTGAGATTCCATCTGTTTTTGGTGCTTGTCCCATTCCAATACAAGGTCCACACGCAGCTTCTAGTAATCTCGCACCAGCCGCTATAAATTTAGCCAATGCTCCATTTTCTGAAATCATTTTCATAATATTACTTGAACCTGGCGATAAAACAAGACTCACATCTGGGTGAACTTTTTTCCCATCTAAAATTGCTGCAAGTTTCATAAAATCTGAATAAGATGAATTTGTACATGAACCAATTGCAATTTGATCAACTTTCAATTTTTTGTCTTTTGGAATTTCATGCACATTATCAGGACTATGAGGAAAAGCTGCAAGTGGCACTAATTCATCCAAATTAACAACTAATTTTTCATCATAAACTGCATCTTCATCAGGCAATAATTCTACAAAATCTTCTCCACGTGATTGTTTTTCCAAGAAAGTCTTTAGTATTTTCATCACTTGGGAAAATTGAAGTTGTAGCTCCTAATTCAGCTCCCATATTTGTAATAGTGGCTCTATCCTCAACAGATAGTGATTTTATACCTTCTCCAGTATATTCCATTACAAATCCAACTCCACCTTTTACTGTCAATTCTTTTAAAACATATAAAATTACATCCTTAGCTGATACCCAAGGTTGTAATTTCCCTCTAAGCTCGATGTTATAAACTTTTGGAACTTTCAAATAATAAAGTCCTCTTGCCATACCAATCGCAACATCAAGTCCACCTGCTCCAATTGCAAGCATTCCAAGTCCTCCACCAGTAGGTGTGTGACTGTCTGAACCAATCAATATTTTTCCTGGTTTACCAAATCTTTCCAAATGCAATCTATGACAAATCCCATTTCCAGGTTTTGAAAAAACAATATTATGTTTTTCAGCTGATGTTTTAATAAATTCATGATCATCTGCATTTTCAAAACTCGATTGTAACATATTGTGATCGACATAAGCCACAGAAATTTCCGTTGCTACTTTGTCAACATTCATCGCATTTAGCTGTAAATACGCCATCGTTCCCGTGGAATCTTGTGTAAGTGTTTGATTAACTCTTTACGGCGATTTCGTTACCTGCTTTTAATTCTCCTTTTTAGAAGATTTTTTTCAAAATCTTGTACGTTAAACTCATACCCATTTTTTTCTTGTCCTCCAAACATAATTTCCTCTAATTTAATTTTTCAACTATGTATTAATTATAATACCAATCGTAAATTGTGTCAACGATATATAATATATATTTTTTTATGATTGCATATATATTATATATAATGTGAACTACTCCCGCTTTTAGAAGCGGGAGCTTCTTGGGAAGTATCTGCTTTTGCTAGCCAAATATATTTACCAAGCTCTTCGGGCAGTCCCTGCCCTGTCTTTTTTTATTTTCCTAATATTCCAACATCAATTTCCCAATTTTTTTTATATTCAATGCCGCATTGTAATCTCTATCAATTTCAATCCCGCAGCACTCACATTTATAACTTCTTTCTGATAATTCCAGTTTCTCTTTAACATTTCCACATTTACTACAAGTTTTCGACGATGGAAACCACTTATCTATCTTCAAAAATTGTTTCCCTAAAAACATCAGTTTATACTCAAGCATCCTCAAAAACATTCCCCATCCATTATCTCCTACACTTTTACCAAAATTTAATGCCTGACTTATCCCTTTCATATTCAAATCCTCAACAACCACAGCATTATACGTTTCAGACAATTTTTTTCGACAATTTATGCAAAAAAATCTCTTCGACAATTCTTGATATACTCATGCAATTTTGATATTTTTCGCTTTTTTTGCTTATACCAATTTTTTTAGAAAATTTCACTTTTCTCGATAATGATTTCTGTAATTTTTTTCAATTCTTCTTCCAACATCCTAAAAATATTTTTGGATAATCAGATCTTTGGTTTTCAGAACTGATAAATAATTCAGACATTGAAAAAAATCAAGTCCAATCACTTTATCATTACTTGGCATTTTTGAATTTCTTTTTTTCAAATTCTGTCAAGATAGAAACATAATAATTTCCATTACTGTTTGTCAGTGTTACTGACTTTATCTCTATAATCCTTTCGGTATTTCTCTATGATATTTTTAATTTAACTTTTTTTCAATTTTTGGCAAAACTAAATATTTGTTTTTCCTCAATTCGGATCGAATTATTCACACAATTTGTCGTATAACTTTTTAACACCATTCTTTTTAGATTTGAATCTTGGAAACTTTGCTTTCTTTTTGAAAGAAATTCGTAAACGATCGTTTTACATTCAATTGAGCATTTGAAAGTGCTAGACTGTCTACTTCTTTTTAGAAATTGATTTTCACTCTTCAAACTGGCAGGTGTAATTATTTTTATTTTTTTCCAGTTTCTTCATAAAATTTATTCGCAGTATACAAAATCGTATTGTAAACAAAACGGACACATCCAAAAAGTCTTGTTTATCAACAATTCTTGCTCTTTATTTGGATAAATTCTGTATTTGAATGCTAAATTATATTTCACAAAAATTACACCTCCTTTTTGATTTTTGAATATTATTTCTAATTATTTCTTTAGAAATTTTTATTATTTATAACTTCTCTTCGATATTTTTATACAAAAAAATTATATCATGGATGTATCCTTTTTCAATAAAAAGCAATTCATCTCCCACTTGTAGAAGTAGGAGACTTCTTGCTATCTTTTTTTATTAAAAGTATTATAAATTAAAGCAACTTTTCTTTTTAAAAAAATTCCAATAGTTAGTTTTTCTGTAATATGGAAACAAAAAAATTGGTCTTGCTTTTTTTAGCTTTATTTCCAAATATTTTTCTTATGTACAAATTTTTGCGATAAAAATATGAAAGAATAACACTTGCAACAACATCACTGCTCCAATGACGTACCAAATAAATACGGCTCATTCCTACTAAAATTCCTAAGATGAATAACGGTATTTTTTTATTGCTTTTACTTTTTTTATAATAAAAGATAAAATCCAAATTGTTCCCCAAATAGTAATTGTATGTCCTGATGGAAAAGATACATAACTTCCTTTCCAAAATGAGCTGTCTTTAATCATAGTCATAATTCCATAAAATTTATCAGGATTTACAGTTATTGACGGTCTTGCTCTTGCGAACAATACTTTCATTACATTTACCGTAATTTGAGTGGAAAACAAAGTAAAAATTATTGCTAAAATATATTTTTTTAAAAAAATTGTATTTCTGTTTATTGATTAAAAAAAGAATGAGAGCAATACAATTGTAAGCATTAATTCAAAATATCCTTCTCCAAATTTAGTAATAAAATGAAAAAAATTTTTTTCAGTACTTTCTGAATGTTTAAAAAAAGCTAAAATCTGAATTGTATGATAAATGTCTAAAAAAAGAATTTATCTATAGAAAAAAATATAATTTGTTAGTTTCAATTGTATCACTTCTCCTTCTCTATTTAAATGAAAAAAATTATTAGTTATTTAATTTATATCTTTTTATTTTTTTCTAAAATTAAGATATAATATTTTTTTAAGATAAGTAATATTAACATAAAAAAATAAATTTTAAAAATGAATTTAAACTGAATAAATTTTTGGAAAGGAAAAGAATAAAAAGAAAAAAATGGGAAAGATATTAGTTGTTGAAGATGATAAAAAAATATCTAGAATTTTTGAAATTACAGCTGGAGCGGAAAAAAATCATGAAATTACGGTAATTGAAAATGGAATTGATGCTTTGAATGAAATTGATAAAAAGAGGGATTTTTATGATTTGATACTTTTAGATTTGGGACTGCCTTTGATGGAAGGAAATGATGTTTGTAAAAATGTTAGAAAAAAATATCAGAAGTTCCAATAATCGTTGTTTCTGCGAAAAATAACATTGAAGAAAAAAAGTTGATTTACTGAAATCTGGAGCGAGTGATTATGTTACGAAACCTTTTTGATTTTTCTTGAGCTTGATGCAAGAATTGACATAAATATTAGAAAAGAGAAAATTTCTGAAATTGTTTATAAAACTTTAAAGTTAAATACGGAAAATTATTCTGTTTATTTGGAAGAAAACACCTGTTTTATTGACAAAAAAACAGAATTTGAACTGGTTAAACTTTTGATTGAAAATAAAGAGGAAATTGTTTCACGAGATAGAATTGTTGAAAAAAAATATGGGGATGGGAAGCGAGTGATAATCTGCTTGACAGTACGATAAAAAAATTAGGCAAAAATTGGGAAAAAGAAAAAAATTAAAAACTGTGAGAGGAATTGGGTATATTTTTAAAAAAATATGAAAAAAATAAAATTGAAAAAGATAAAAAGACAAAAATAATTTTTTTGCAAATACGATAAGTCTAGTTTTTTTATCTCGTTTATAATTATATTGGGAATGACTATATTTTTTTAATTCATAAAAGCTGTTGAAGCTGAAACTAAAGAAATGGATAAACTTGTCTTATCTGCCATCGAAAAAAATTAAATAATGTTCCGACTGATAAATTGAAAGAGACTTACAAAAAAATTACGATTATGCTGATAAACAATATATTTCTCTTGCGGTTGAAAAAAATGAGAATTTTCATTTATTTGACAGATGACGAAAATCATTCGGATTTTAAGAAAATTGAAGAGAATAAACTTGAAACAAAAATGGGACAGATTTGTCTATAAAAGAATTTACACTGTGAATAATACAAAAATATTATGCAATAAGAAATTTTGAATTTATGGAAGCACATGAAATTTTTGTATGTTATGCTTTTTAATGTTTGCTTTTAATCACGATTTCGATTATTGTAATTTCAAAAATTGTTGCTGAAAATGTGTTAAATCCTTTGACAAACATAATTTCCCAAAAGTAAGGAAATGAATGAACACAATATTGATGCACAATTGACAAAAACAAGAGATGATGAAATTGGAGAATTAATTGATGTATTAAACGAAAACTTTTTAAGAAAAAGAGAAATTATAAAAAAAGTCAGAAAGACATTTTTCTTCTGATGTGTCACATGAATTGAAAAACGCCACTTGCCATAATGAAAGGTTATTTAGATGTTTTTAAAATGGGGGAAAGATGATGAAAAAAATTATTAGAAGAAGCCATTGAAAATATGGATATTGAAGTAAAAAAATCTTGAAAAGAATTATAAATACACTGTTTTTTAAGTTCCAATCTTGAAAAAAAATTACTATAAAAAGAAGTTATTGATGTAAAAACAACTTTTTTTGAAAAAAATAAAAAGATTATGAACTTTTGAATATCAAAAGGGAAATTTTAGTAAAAATCTGATGACAATGCGAATATCTTTGTCGATAAAAACTTTGATTTCAGAAGTTTTTGCGTGGATTGATTGATAATAGCATAAAATATTCTATTGGAAATATTGAATTAATTGCGAAAGAAAGTGAAGTAGTTGAAATTATTGTAAGAAATTATGGAGAAGGAATTCCTGAAAGAAGAAAAAGAAAAAAATATTTAATCGAAATTTTTCAAGGTAAAAATGCTAAAAAAAGGAGCAGGACTTGGACTTTCTATTATACGAGATATTATTTTTGCTAAATGATGGAGAAATTTATTTGGAAAAATAGGAAAGACGGAGTTGATGTGAGAATGGAATTTAAAAAGTTGAAATTGAAGAATAAAAATAAAAAAAGGCAATCTCAAGATTTTTGAGAAAGCCTATTTTTTTACTTTTGATTTTAATTATCTTCTTTGCTGTCTTGTTTGTTGTTGATAATTGAATGATTCTAATTTCATTGAAATATTTTTTTCTTTTTCCATTTGATGCAACTTTCAAATTAACTGTTTCTCCAATTTTCTTAGTCGCAAGTTCCCCAATAAATGAACCAGCTGATGTTACAGGTTTTCCGTTAATTTCAAGAATTATGTCATTAGCTTTAAGTCCATATTTTTGCTGCTGGCGAACTTGGATAAACTTGTTGAACTAAAATACCAGTTGAATAAGAAATTCTTCTTTCTTTCTTCAATTCTGAACTTAAATCAAGTACTGAAATTCCAATATATGGTCGTTCATATTTTCCACTTCTTATAATTGAATCTCTTACATTTTCAGCCAAATTTGAAGGAATTGCAAAACTTAATCCTACACTTCCACCATTCGGAGAATAAATTGCAGTATTTACACCAATTACATCTCCATTGATGTTAAGAAGCGGTCCACCACTATTCCCTTGATTAATAGAAGCATCTGTCTGAATAAAGTTTTCAACTTGCTCAATTCCAAGTGAACTTCTTCCAGAAGCTCCAATTACACCAACAGTCATCGAGCTGTTAAGTCCTAATGGATTTCCAAAGGCAATAGCCCAATGTCCTATTTTTATATTATCTGAATTTGCAAATTTCAATGGCTTAAATGTTCTGTTAGCATTTACTTTTAAAATCGCAATATCGACTTCTGGCGATGTTCCAACTAATTTTGCCAAATATTCGTGTCCATCAGCTAATTTTACGTAAATTTCATCAGCACCCTCAATAACGTGATTATTTGTCATCATATATCCGTCACTTGAAATTATAAATCCTGATCCCAAACTTCCAGACTCACGTCTTTGTTGTCTTACTCCAGAAGTTCCAAATAAAAATGCCTCAAGCGGATTATAAGTTTCTACGACAATTGTCTTTTTTGTTCTTATATTTACAACAGAGTCTTTAGCTTTATCATAAACAGAAGCAAAAGCATCTTGAGCGCTGTACATATCTCCTGTAACATTTGTATTTTGAACGATTTGCTTATTTTGTAAAAAATCTGTCTTATTTACTGCTGCAGTTGCTGTTAGGGCAGTCCATAAATGATGTAGTTATAATTTTTTTAATTTCATATTTAAAAATCTCCTTTTTTTGTAAAATTTATATTTCAAAAAAACTATTTAATGTTAATTATTTTACTCCCCTTTTTCTTAGAAAAAAATAATATTCTCATTTTTTTATTCTTAGATTTTTATAAATTTTTTTATTTAATAAAGAGCAAAACTGCCTTTTCCAAAAAAATATTTTTTTAATCAGGATTAAAATTTAAAACATGTCTAATAAAACAGCTCTTACAAACATTTTTCTTTATCATCTCTATAACCATAAGTCCCAAAAATTGCAGAAATATCAAAGATTCATATTCCCGATCGGAATTACTATTCTAAATATTCTTAAATACGGTTCTGTAATTTTTTTCTTACCCATTGAAAAATTATTATTTGATTATATGGATCAATCCACGTTCCCAAAATATTTACTAAAATAAGAAGAGCATATAAATCAAATATTTTCAATATTAATTCTATAATAATTTCCAAAATTTTTCCTCCAAAAAAATTTAAAAGGTTTTTTTATTATTTATTCAATATTTTTTTACATTTTACAATATATTCAATTCCTGAAACTACAGTCAATATCAGTGGAATAAGCAACAAAAATATTATTTATTGTAAAACTGAAAGGTATCAAAATTATTAACGTAAGTGCTACCATTTGAGTTGCAGTTTTCCATTTTCCAAGTCTATCTGCCGCAATTACAGCTCCTTCAGCCGCTACGATTGAACGAAGCCCTGTTATTAGCAATTCCCTAAAAATTATAATTATTACGAACCACAAGCTAACTTGATTAAACTTTGCAAGTGTAACTAAAGCTGAGATAACAAGAATTTTATCAGCTAATGGATCCAGCAGCTTTCCTAAATTTGTAATCATATCGTATTTTCTTGCAATTTTTCCATCATAATAATCTGTAATCGCCGCTCCTACGAAAATAGCCGCTGAAAATATTCTCAACATTATAGCAATCCCTGTATTTTCTGAAAATTCCAAAGCTAAACTTAAGAAAATCACAAACGGAATAACCAAAATGATTCTCAACGTTGCTAATTTGTTGGGTAAATTCATTTTCATCATTTCCACACTCCTTTATAATTATTTTTAGTCATTTGTAAAATTCTAAAAATTACGACAAGCATTGTATTTTTTTTATGTTTCTGACAAGGGGCCAAGACCCCTTGTGATTATAAACACTGCTATTATTCAATCTTTATATTTTTTTACTTCGACAATTGCCTAAATTTATTATTTTTTTACTTTTTTTAATATTCAAATACATTTAATTATTTTTGACAAGGTTGAATCTCCTTACAGCAGAATATTTATTTTACATATAATCAAATCTATTACAACAATGCTTTCATGCTTAAATTAAATTTATCTTCATTTTCCATTGAAATTACTTTAACTCTTACAATTTGACCTTCTTTTAGTGCATCTTCAGTCTTTTCAACTCTCTTGTTGCTTATTTCTGAAATATGCAAAAGCCCTTCCTTTTCCTGGTAATACTTCCACAAATGCACCAAATTTCATCAATTTTTGTAACTTTTTCCTTCATAAATTCCATTTAACTCAACAGATTGTGTCTGATTTTTTACAAGTTCCAATGCTTTTTTCATATTTTCAGAATCTTTTCCAAAAATTGAAACAGTTCCATCATCATCAATATCTATTGAAACTCCAGTTTCATCAATAATCGCTCTAATAACTTTTCCTCCAGGCCCAATAAGTCCCGCAATTTTATCAGGATTAATTTTAAGAACCTCAATTTTTGGCGCATTTTCAGAAACTTCAGCCCTAGGTTCGCTTATTACAGCTTCCATTTTATCAATAATGAACATTCTTCCTTCCAAAGCCTGTTTTAAAGCAATTTCCATTATTTCTCTTGTAATTCCTTCAATTTTTATATCCATTTGAATTGCAGTAATTCCATCTTTTGTACCTGCAACTTTAAAGTCCATATCTCCCAGATGATCTTCAAGTCCTTGAATATCAGTAAGTACAGTAAACGTATCCCCTTCTTTTATAAGCCCCATCGCAATTCCTGCAACTGTTGATTTTATAGGCACTCCAGCTGCCATTAATGCAAGCGATCCTCCACAAATTGTCGCTTGTGATGAAGATCCGTTGGATTCTGTAATTTCAGAAACAAGTCTTACTGTATATGGGAATTTATCTTGATCTGGCATAACATGCTTCAATGCTCTTTCAGCTAAATTTCCATGTCCCAGTTCACGTCTTCCAGGCGCTCTCATAAATCCAGCTTCTCCAACTGAATATGGTGGGAAATTATAGTGCAGGAAGAATTTTTTACGTGTTTCATCTTCCATTCTATCAATAATTTGCTCATCTTCTTTACTTCCAAGTGTCGCAACAACCAATGCCTGAGTTTCTCCACGTGTAAACAATGCTGAACCGTGTGGTACTGGAAGTGTATCTATTTCCACATCAATTGGACGGATTTCAGTAGTTTTTCTTCCATCAGCCCGATATTGCTTGTACAAAAATAGCATCTCTCACAAGTCTTTTTTTCCACATCTCTGTAATATTTTTTTAAATTCCTTTTCAAGATCTTCATCAATTTCTCTTTCTTCGTTTTCAAGTTTTTTTCAATATATCTTTCAAAAAGTTCTATTTCTAAATTGTCAATTGCTTCATATTTTTCCAATTTACCAGGTGTCATAATCGCATTTTCAACTTCATTTTCAAAGCTATCAATAAACTCTTTAATTTCAGGCTCTACTTCCTTTTTCTCAAATTCATATTTTTTCACATCAAACTGTGCCAAAAATTTATCCTGCTCTGCACAAATTTCCTTAATTCTTTCATGCCCAAACATAATAGCTTCCAGCATTACTTCCTCTGAAACTTCCTTAGCTCCAGCTTCTACCATCGTTACAGCATCCTTTGTACCTGCAACTGACAGTTGAATTTCGCTTTCCAGAAGCTGTTCCCCCGTTGGATTCAAGATATATTCCCCATTAACATATCCAACTGTAACTCCAGCCACAGTTCCCGCAAATGGAATATCTGATAGTCCCAATGCGGCAGAAACTCCGATTGTAGCTAGATTTTCAGGATAGTTCACTTCATCATAAGAAAGAACTGTAATTACAATATGAACAGCATTTAAAAATCCTTCTGGAAATAACGGTCTTATCGGTCTGTCAATCAATCTTGAAATCAAGATTTCATCCGTTCCTGGCTTAGTTTCCCTTTTTATAAATCCTCCTGGAAATTTTCCAGACGCATAGAATTTTTCAATATAATCAACTGTAAGCGGGAAAAAAATCCTGCCCTTCCTTTGACATCCTTACTTCTAGTCGCTGTAACTAAAAGCACAGTTCCCCACATTGCACAATAACTGATCCCCCAGCCTGACGTGCAATTTTTTTCCAGTACTTATTTTTAATTTGCCGGTTTCCTAAATTAAAAACCGTAAGTCTTTTTTCATCAAACATTTTTCCTCCTAAAATTTTTTTATTTTTTTAAGAAGGGAGCAAATAATAGTAAAAGTTCTTTACTTACCTGATTTACTATTCAAATTAATAAAAAAACTTTACAATTACTTACTCAAAATACCTTCTTAAAAATTTCTATAATTATACCATTTTTTTCTAAATTTTTACAAATTTTTTTAAAATACATATTTAAAATATCAAAAATAAAATAAATATCTTGAACATTTTCATAAATTAAAGTAAAATATACTTAAGTGAAAAAAACTTTTTCAGAAAAACAAAAAAAATTCTAGGAGGTAAAAAAACAATGGCTACACCACATATCGGAGCAAACAAAGGAGATATTGCAGAAACTATACTATTACCAGGAGATCCGCTTAGAGCAAAATATATTGCAGAAACTTTTTTGGAGAATATCGTTCAATATAACAATATTCGTGGAATGTTGGGATTTACAGGCACTTATAAAGGAAAAAAAGTATCTGTTCAAGGAACTGGAATGGGAGTTCCTTCAATTGGAATTTATGCACATGAATTAATTGCAGAATTCGGAGTAAAAAATTTGATTAGAATTGGAACTGCTGGTTCTTATCAGGAAAATGTAAAAATAAGAGATGTTGTACTTGCCATGTCAGCTTCAACTGATTCAGCTATTAACAAACTTAGATTTAACGGAGCAGATTATGCACCGACTGCAAATGCCGAAATGCTTTTTAAAGCACACGAAATCGCTAAACAAAAAGGGCTTAATGTAAAAGCTGGAAATGTATTTACAAGTGACACCTTTTACGGAGATGACCCAAATGCTTGGAAAAAATGGGCAAAATTTGGAGTTTTATGTGTAGAAATGGAAACAGCTCAGCTTTATACAACTGCGGCTAAATTGGGAGCAAATGCATTAACTTTGCTTACAATAAGTGATTCGTTTATAACTCACGAAGTTACAAGTGCCGAAGAAAGACAGACTACTTTTAACGAAATGATTGAAGTTGCGCTTGAAACTGCTATATTGCTTTAAGGAGGGAAAATGGAGTTTTATAAAAGACTGATTATAAAAAAATTTTTGGAACGCAGTTCAGTTGGTTCTGATAACAGAATTCTGAAAAAGTTAAAAAGCGGTTATGACTTGACTCAAAGGGAAATGGCTGAACTGGAAGAATTATTAGAGCATATTTTATAACAGGTTTATTTTTTTACAATTTCAAAGTATACTTGTTCGAAAATTATATATATTTAGAACTTGATAAATAGAATTGTTCTAAAGCAAGAGGTCTTGACCTCTTGTAAAAAAATAAAAAAACTTGGTTATAAAACAGGTTTAATGAAAGGAAAGATAAAATGAAAATAGAGAATTTATATCCTGAAAAGGTTTTTCACTATTTTAGTGAAATTTCTAAAATACCGAGAGGTTCAAATAAAGAAAAAAAAATTAGTGACTGGATTGTGGAATTTGCAAAAGAAAGAAATTTAGAAGTTGTTCAGGACAAGGCGTTCAATGTGTTCATAAGAAAGCCTGCAACAGCTGGATATGAAGAATATTCGCCACTTATTCTGCAAGGGCATATGGATATGGTCTGGGAAAAAAATAAAAATACACAGTTTGATTTTGAAACACAAGGAATTGAACTTGTTGCAGAAGATGGATTTTTAAAGGCAAAAGGAACTACGCTTGGGGCAGATAACGGAATTGCAGTGGCTTATGCGCTTGCGATACTTGACAGTGATGACTTGAAACATCCAGAACTTGAAATAATTCTTACAACTGATGAAGAAAGATGGAATGAGCGGAGTTAATAATCTTGATTTTGGGATTTTTTCTGGAAAGACGCTTATAAACTTGGATACTGAAGAATATGGTCAAGTTTATGTAAGCAGTGCAGGTGGAGCAAGAATTTTTAATGAATTTAACTTTGATGCTGAAAAACTTGAAGATGACGATACTGTGATAAGTGTTGATGTGAAGGGGCTTCTTGGAGGGCATTCTGGAGCTGAAATTCATTTGGGGCTTGGGAATTCTAATAAAATTTTTAACAGAAGTTTTTGAATCATTTGAATAAAAAAATATACGCTTTCAATAATGGATATTGATGGTGGAGAAAAAGACTAATGCGATACCTAGAGAGGCTGTGGCATTACTTGCTGTGAAACTTGAAGATGAAAAACGTCAGCGATTTTTGAAAAAAATTGGCAAAAATTGGCTTTTTGAAAAACGTGACAAAAAGATTTTTAAAATAATTGATAAGAATCCCTGTTATTGAAGTTAAAGAAATAAAAAAAGAAGAATTGAAAGAAATCAAGGAAAAAAATGTCAATTTCAATACAAAATGCCGTTATTTCGTTTTTTTCCATGAATTTTCCAAATGGAGTTATTGCAATGAGCAAGGATATTGAAGGGCTTGTGGAAACTTCAATAAATTTAGGAGTTATAAAAACTGAAAAATAAAGACGGGAAAAATTAATATAAAAAGTTCAATCATTGCCTAGAAGTTCGGTAAATAAATCGCTTGAAAAAAATTATTGAACGATGTGAAGGAACTTTCTGAAAAAAATATGAAGTGGCTGTAAAAATAAATTCGCCATATCCATCTTGGGAATATCGAAAAGATTCAAAAATCCGTGACATTGTGGTAAATTCATTTAAGAAAATAACAGGGAAAGATCCTGAAATCAAGGCAATTCATGCTGGACTAGAATGTGGAGTTTTTGATAATAATATGGAAAAATGTTGATATTGTTTCAATTGGGCTTAATATTTACGGTGCTCATACACCTGAAGAAAAGAATGGAAATAGATTCTGTTGGAAAAAAACTTGGGAATTACTTCTAAAAAGCTATGGAAGATTATAATATAAAAATAAAAAAATTTTTTTAAAAATAGAAAAAAAGGAAATATTAAATGGAAAAAAAGCCAAATACACAAAATAAAAATAAAAAAATAAAGGAAATTATAGTAGTCGAAGGGCGAGATGATATAACAGCCATAAAAAGAGTTGTAGATGCACATATTATCGCCTTAAACGGCTTTTCTGCATTATCCAAAAAAACAATAAGCAAAATAGTTGAATTATCCCGAAATAACGATTTAATTTTGTTTACAGATCCTGATTTTGCAGGGAAAAAAATTCGAGATACGTTAAAAAGATATATTCCAAATATAAAGCATGCCTTTATCAGCCAAAAGGATGCGACTAGAAATGATAATATCGGAGTGGAAAATGCCAATGATGAAGCGATTTTAGATGCGTTAAAAAATGTTATTACGGCTCATCAAAATGTTGAAAACAGATTCAATATCAGTGACTTGATTGATAATGGATTTGTTTCTGGAAATAATTCAAAAGAACGTAGAATAATGCTGGGAGACTTGTTAAAAATCGGCTATTATAATGCAAAGCAGCTTTTAAAGGCCCTTAATTCATTTAACATTTCACGGGAACAGTTTGAAGAAGCAGTAAAAAAAATAAATGAGAAGGATATGTGAACTTATATTTTTTTCCCATTGAAAGTAACGGATTTATTATAAATTCTATTTAACAAGGGAATCTTGAACCCTTTATCAGAAAAATAGAAGTATTTAAACTTCTTAAAAATCTGTCATAGAAAATTATAATCAAAGATAAATATTATAAAACAAGGGATCTTGATCCCTTGCTAAAAAAATTTCATAATAAATTTACTGTTTAAATAATAGAGAATTTGTGTAAACTAACAGATAAATCCAGCAAATTCAGTACTTTTGCTATTCTATTTACACAAAAAAATTTTTTTATACTCTCAAATAACAAATTAAGACTTAGCATATTTCAGATATTCATTTATAAATAAATCAATATCTCCATCCATAACTTTTTTTCAACATTTCCCTCTTCAGCCTTTTGTCCTATGATCCTTTAACCATTTTTATAAGGCTGAAAAAAACATAAGAACGTATTTGACTTCCCCATTCGATTTTTAGATTCTGTTCCCTTTAATTCTGCCATTTCTTTTTCCCGTTTTTTTCCAGTTCCAATTCAAAACAATTTAGATTTTAATATTTTCATTGCAGTTTCACGGTTTTTCAGCTGTGAACGCTCATTTTGGCAGGTAACTACGGTATTTGTTGGGATGTGAGTAATTCTAACGGCTGAATCTGTTGTATTTACATGCTGCCCTCCAGCGCCACTTGCCCTATAAGTATCAATTTTCAAGTCTTCTGGACGAATATCAATTTCAACGTCATCTTCTATTTCAGGTGTAACATTCACTGCTGCAAATGAAGTATGCCGTCTGGCATTTGAATCAAATGGTGAAATTCTGACAAGTCTGTGAACTCCTTTTTCCCCTTTTAAATAGCCATAAGCGTAGTTTCCCTTTATATTTAGCGTAATGCTTTTAATTCCAGCTTCTTCCCCAGCCAGGCCGTCAAGCACTTCAACCTTGAAATTATGCCGATTTGCCCATCTGTCATACATTCTGTAAAGCATTTCAGCCCAGTCACATGCCTCTGTCCCTCCAGCCCCTGAATTTATCGTAAGAATCGCATTATTCGTATCATATTCTTCATCCAGAAGCAATTTTGTCTTAAAATTGTCAATTTCATTTTTCAAATCCTGTGACTTCTGTTCAAGCTCATTTTCAAACGAATTATCTCCCATTTCAATAAACTCAATAATTGTAGAAACATCTTCAAATAGCCCATTTAACTTATCATACTCTTCAAGCAATTTTTTTCTTTGCGCTAATATTTTTTTCAATATTTCCTGACTGTTATCTGTATTCCAGAAGTCCGCTTCAAATGTCCTTTTTTTCCAATTCATTTAATTTCATTTTTTAAATTTTTCAATGTCAAAGATGCCTCCTGATTTCTTCAATATTAACTTCATTTATTTCATTTTTGTTTTTTTATTTCAAATAAATCCATATTTTTTTGCCTCTTTCTTTTTTTATTTTTCTTTTTCAAAATTCTCTTTTTTCAAAAATTTTAGGAAAATATAAATATTAAAAGAAGCTGCTCTAAAAAAACAGCCTCTCTTTAAGTTTTTAGAAAACAAAAACTTTTTTTATATTTTCAGATAATAATTATTTTTCTTAAACCTTCAACAACTTTACCAGTTTCTTCGTTGTACCAAACTTCATTTTTTTCAATGGTTCATCTTTAACATAAGATAAAATATTGTTAAATGTTGCTTCAGCGATGTTATCCAATGCTTCAGTTGTCAAAGAATGCTTGATGAGAAGTTAGCACAACATTGTTAAATGACAATAATCTAGCTAATAAATCATCTTCTAACACGCTTGCTGATTCATCTTCAAAGAAGTAGCTGCTTTCATTTTCATAAACATCAAGTCCAGCTCCACCAATTTTTTTATCTTTTAATCCTTCAACCAATGCTTCTGTATCAATTAATCCACCTCTGGCAGCATTAATGATAATAACACCGTCTTTCATCTTAGCAATAGTATCTTTGTTAATTGTATGTCTTGTTTCAGGGAATAATGGACAATGCAATGAAATTACATCAGATTTTGCAAATACTTCATCTAATGTCACATAAGTGAAATTTTCTTCTTTTGCAGCTTGTTCATTAGGGAATTTATCATAACCAATAACTTTCATTCCTAATCCATTTAAAATTCTTATGAAAATTCTTGCTATTCTACCAGTTCCTATAATTCCAGCTGTCTTACCATTCAAGTCCATTCCAGTTAATCCTGCTAGGCTGAAGTTTCCTTCTCTTGTTCTGTTATAAGCCTTGTGAGTTTTTCTATTTACTGACATAAGAAGTGCTAACGCATGTTCAGCAACAGCATACGGTGAGTATGCAGGAACTCTTAAAACGGTAATTCTGTTTTCACGGGCAGCTTTTAAATCAATATTGTTGTAACCAGCACATCTTGCCGCAATTACTCTAACTCCATTTTTTGAAAGTATATCCAATACTTTCGCATTTAAGTCATCATTTACGAATGTACATACAACATCTTGATATTTTTGTAAGCATTACATTTTTTTCAAGCTTAATTTTTTTCCTCAAAATAAGTAATATTAGCTCCAAAAGTTTCATTCCATTTGTCAAAAATTCGATATCATAAGGTTTTTGCATCGAAAAACTACAATTTTCATTTCATATTCCTCCTAAAATTTATTATTATCTTTCTACGTTCATTATAGCATAGATTAAGTCAAATAGTTTTTGCAATATTTTTCTTATTTTTTTATTTAATCTAACTTATTCCCTAAAAAAATAAAAAAATACTTTTATTCATTTTTACACTATTCTTCCACTTAAAATAGTGATTTTACTATTGTTATTCAAAAACAAAAAAATGACTCATTTCTGAGTCATTTAACCGCCCCTATCTTTTTTATTATTTTTTTATAGTAGCTGTCTCTTATTTCCTTTAAAAATTCGTTGTGCCTTTTTCACTTTCTTCCTTGGTATGTCTTATTGCTTCCACATTTCCTTTACTGTCAGATTTTATTATGACTTTATCTGTGTTCTTTGGAGTTTTAGCCGGTTTTTGCCGCTTTGTTTCCGCTCAGATAACTTGCTCTTGCTTCCTTTAATGCGTTCTTTGCTCTTCTAATTTCTTCCGGCGTTAATTCACGTTTTTCTGAAACTGGCGCTGGAGCTGTAACTTCTGGCTCAGAAACTGAAACTGGTGCCGCATTAGTAATTTTTAACTTTTTCTCTTTTATCTTGTCTGTCCTGTTTATCCTGATCCCTTTGCAGCTTTTTTTGTTCTGCAGCTTTTTGTCTTCTTTCATTTCTTTCTTCAGTTATACGTTTTTTTCCTTTTTCTTCCTTTTCCTGTTGAATTTGTTTTTCTCTTTCTGCTTTTTCCTGAGCTAATCTTTGTTCTTTTTCAGCTCTCTCCTTAGCCTTTTTCAGCCTCAATCTGCTGCTTTTGCACTTTATAGTAGTCATCTCTTGCCTTTTTTTCAGTATAGTCTGTGTGCTAATCGCAAATAACGGAATCCCCACCGCCAAAATTGATGTTATAATTATTAATTTTTGTTTTTTTCATAATTTTTCCTCCTAATTTGACCTTAAAAATTAAAATTGAACATATTTTTAAGCATTATTTGTTATATAAATCACAAAAAAAACCTTAAAATATTATTCCACGTTTATAATACCATAATTTCTTTATCTTTTCAATTTATTTTTTTACTTAGTATTTTTTAATACTATTTTTTTAATATATTTGTATCTCAAAACTTTAAAAAAATATAATTGATAGAATCAAAATAAAAAAACAGCATACTGTAACGTAACTACACAGGTTTTTTTATTAATATTAATCTAAAAAAATTTTTTTGAAATAAAAAAATCTTAAATATCAAGCTAAATAATTTTTTTATTAAATCAAATGTGCAAATTACCTTGCTTTTTTTGCCTAGAATATGATATTCTTTGCTAGTAAAACATTGAAATTTATTAAAAAAATAGTATATTAATAAAGTGAAGAAATTTTTAGAGAAAAATAGGAGGCAATATGGCTTTTAATTATACAGAAATATGGTGGAACTTCCGTTGCTGATGCAGAACGTGTAAAGGAAGTGGCTAAACGGGTTGTAAGGTATAAAAAGGCTGGACATGATGTAATTGTCGTTGTGTCTGCGCCAGCTGGAAGAACTGATGCATTGGTAAAAAGAGCTTATGAACTTTCAGATACACCGAATAAACGTGAACTTGATATGCTTTTAACTTCTGGAGAGCAAATTTCTATTGCATCTCTTGCGATTGCAGTTGAGGAACTGGGAGAAAAGGCTGTTTCACTAAATGCGTTTCAAGTTAATTTTAAAACAACGCCTGTACATACAAAGGCAAAAATAATTAACATTGATACACAGATTATACAGGAAAAATTAGATGAAGGAAATGTAGTAGTATTTGCAGGATTTCAAGGAATTACTGAAAATAATGAAATTACTACGCTTGGACGTGGCGGTTCTGATACGACTGCTGTTGCTTTGGGAGCGGCGCTTGAGGCTGATGAAGTGGAAATTTATACTGATGTTGACGGAGTTTACACTGCAGATCCAAGAATTGTTAAAAATGCAAGAAAATTAAAGACAATCTCTTACCAGGAAATGCTGGAGCTGGCTGCTTCCGGAGCAAAAGTTCTACATCCAAGATCAGTTGAAATTGCCGCAAAATATGGCATAAAAATACATTTACGTTCATCATTTGACGATTCTACCGGAACAATTGTTCAAAAGGATGAGGAATTTGAAAAAAATTGAAAAAAATCAAAATGTTGACACAGAAGGAGAAGCTATGGAAAAAAAGTAAAAAAATCGCAGGTATCACATCTTCTAAAAATGAAGGAAAAAAATCACGCTTTTTTTGGAGTGCCTGACAAGCCAGGAATTGCTGCAAAGGTATTTTTCTAGACTTGCAAAAAGAAAAAAATAAGTACTGATATAATTTTTACAAAGTTCAAGTATTAACAAAGAATTAAATAATATTTCATTTACTGTAAAAATTGATGATTTAAAGGAAGCTGTGGCTATTTCAGAGCAAATTAAGGAAAAAAATCGGAGCTGAAGGAGTTTCTTACAAAGAAAAAAATTGCAAAAGTTTCTGTTGTTGGAATCGGTCTTAAGAGTCATTACGAAACTACTGCCGAAATTTTTTTGATACACTTGCTGAAAATGGAATAAACATTGATATGATTTCCTGCTCAGAAATTAATGTTTCTTGCATTATTCACGAAGATGATGTAAATAAAGCAGTAAATGCGCTACATAAAAGATTTATTGAAAATGAAGATTAATTAAAAAAATTATAATTTAGAATTTGATAGATAAATATTTTTATATTTTTAAAAACTAGAAAGTGTTGTTTTTTATCAGTTTTTATTAAAGATAATCAAAATACATAAATTCATGAAATAGTGCAAGAACACTCACAACTTTAGTCGTGGGAGGTTCAGACTATTTGTTAAAGTAAAAAAAGATTGTCAAACATATTATTTAAATAACTAAACTAAAAACAAATTAATAATATTTATTGAAAGAAAGGACTTTTAGAAAATATGAAAATAGGAATTATTGGATTGGGAACTGTTGGTGAAGGAGTTCTTAAAGTGCTAACAAAAGAAAGAGAAAGCATTTTTGAAAAATCAAGAGCTGACATTGAAGTAAAATATGCGTGTGATTTAAATATAGATCGTGAATTTTTCATTTTGATTTTTGATAAATCTATTCTTACAAATGACTATAAAAAGGTGTTAAACGATCCTGAAATCAAAAATCGTTGTGGAACTTATCGGTGGAGAAACTATCGCAAAAAAAATAATCATTGAAGCATTTCAAGCTAAAAAAAGTGTCGTTACAGCAAACAAGGCACTAATTGCAAAATTTGGGGTTGAATTATTTCAAATTGCAAAAGAAAATGGTGTATCATTCTTATTTGAAGCGGCTGTAGGTGGAGGAATCCCTATTGTTACACCTTTAATGGAAAGTTTAGTTGCAAATACAATTACTGAAATCCGTGGAATTATGAACGGAACTTCAAATTACATTTTGACAAAAATGAAAGAAGACAACTTATCGTTTGACGAAGCATTAAAAATTGCCTCTGAAAAAGGATATGCAGAAGCTGATCCTACATTTGACGTAGATGGAATTGATGCAGGACATAAAATTAACATTTTGGCTTCACTTGCCTATGGAGGTTCAATTAAATTTAAAGATATGCAGTTATCAGGAATTAGAGATATTAGCACAGTTGACATTTTTCTCTGCAAACAAACTAAATTTGACTATAAAGTTAATCGCAAGTTCAAAATTATTATCTGAAAAATCAGCACAAATTTCAGTTGAACCGACATTAATTCCAAGCAGTGAAATCTTAGCAAAGGTTGACGATGTCTACAATGCAATTGAAACAACTGGTTCTTATACAGATAAGACTTTATTTTTATGGAAAAGGTGCTGGAATGGATCCAACTGCTTCAGCAGTAGTGGCTGATATTGTAAAAAAATTGTAACTAGAAACCATATTGAATCAGATTACTTCTTCAATTCTACAAAAAGTATTTGAAATTGTAGATTCAAACACAGTAAAAGATTCTTACTATGTAAGAGTTTCAGATGATTTTTGACATAGAAAAATTCACCATTTGAACTAATAAATCAAATTGAAAAATTACTACATTATCTTTGGCAGATAATATCTCAAAAAAATGAAATTAATGAAATTTTGAAAGGATGCTAAAGAAAAAAACTTGTATTAAGAATTATGAAATAAAAAAATAATTGAAAAGGAAAAAAATCTTATGAAAATTAGCAAATATGTACAGGGAGCAGTAAGACAATTTTCCTATTGGTTTTTAATGGAACTTTTAGGTTATGATATACTTGAAAAATATTGATTATTTATCAACTGTGAGGGAAGAACCTAGCTGTGGAGAATTAGCTTTTTGCTATCTTTATGAATAATTTAGAAATTGATTCAGAAGGAAGAGTATTAAATTATAAATATTGTGAAAATCGTCTGCAGAATACATTAAAAAGTTATCATGATCCTAACTTTTATTATGAATCCTAAACTTGAAAGAAATGGGAAACATATCTTTATCCAGTTAGCGAAGAAAGTTATACTTATTAAATAAAATAAAGTCAAAAAAATCAGGAATATTATCAAATGTACTCCTGATTTTATTTTTATCTTATTTAAATTTCAAATTATTTAATAGCCCATTAAAAATATCCTCAACAATTTGTTCTTTTCGTAAGTCTATTTTTCCTCAAAAAAATACATCATAAGGAACTTCATCAGTAAATTCTTTTTAGCACCCTACATTAAGCACTTTCATGTCAGAAGTACCGTAGAAAACTAGAAATTTTTCGTTCCAAATCCACCTTCTTTTTGACCACTTTCTAATGTAACTACTAATTTATGATTTTGTTTTTAATTCATTTCAATAAATTTTTCATCAAGACCACTTATAAATCTAGGATTTATTAATGTTACGTCAATTCCAGCTTTTTTTCTTTCAACAATTCCTTCACTTCTTTACCTAATGCAAAAAAATTCTCCCAATCCAACAATCGCTACATCTTTTTCCTTTTTTTCCACAACTTTGTAGCTATTCAAGTTAGAATAATCTTTATCCACATCAGTTTCAGAATGTTGAACTGCTCCACCAGGCACTTTTATAAATACTGGATTTTCATTTTGATCAATCGCCCAGTCAAGCATTGCTAAGTATTCTTCTTTTGTAGTTGGTGCCAAATACACGATATTCGGTATATTTGAAATCATTGGTATGTCAAAAGTATCCCAAATGTGTTACATCGTTCATACCTTTTAATGTCCCACCAAACACTAAAGTAACTGTTGGTGCTTTATTTATTGCAATATCATGAGATATTTGGTCGTAAGTTCTTTGAACAAAAGTACTAATTACACCAAATACTGGTTTTGCACCATTTGTTGCCATTCCTGATGAAAAAGTTGTCGCATGTTCTTCAGCAATTCCAACATCAACATATTGTTTTCTCAGTTTATCCAATTTTTTTCTCTTCTGTCTTTTTGTAAATCCAAATCCCATAGGAACACCAGCATTAATAAATGTAACGGTAGGATCTTTTTCCATTTTATCTGTCAAAAAATCAAATGTTATTGTTCCAAATTCCTCTTTTGGTTCAGGTTTAGTTTTTGGTTCACCTGTTTTTGGATCAAAGTTTGCATTATAATGCCAAGGTTCTCTATCTTTTTCAGCATATGGCAATCCTTTTCCTTTTATTGTATGAATATGTAAAACTATTGGATGATCAATATCTCTCACTTCTTCAAATACTTCAATCAATTTATTAATATCATGTCCATCGGCCACATATCTATAATCCAAAACCAAGTGATTTAAAAGAAATTGTTTGATGCTCTCACCATTACTTTCTCTCAATTCCCTTAAATTTTTATACAATCCACCATGATTTTTCCGCAATTGACTGATCATTGTCATTCGCAATAATTATCAGAGTTTCCCTACCTTGTTCAGCAGCATTACTCAATCCTTCATAAACAAGTCCTCCACTTAAAGAACCATCTCCAATCAATGCAATTATATTTTCTTTAGCACCTCTCAAATCTCTAGCTTTTGCAAGTCCTGTCGCTAAACTAACTGATGTTGAAGTATGTCCAACTCTAAAGAAATCATGCTCACTTTCATCTTGGTCAGTATACCCATTAACCGTTTTTAAATTTATCCTCATAAAGAAATCCATCTTTTTCTCCCTGTTAAAATTTTATGTGGATAAGCCTGATGCGACACATCAAACACAATTTTATCAATTGGCGAATTAAACACATAATGCAAAAGCAATCGTCATTTCAACCACACCAAAAATTAGGACCAACATGTCCTCCTTTAGGATAATTTCGTCAATCTATTTAATAACGCTTTTTCTTATATCAGCCACTAATTCAATCAATTCTTCCCTTTTTAATTTTTTTAAATCTTTTGGAGAATTTACTTTCTCTAATGCCATTTTTCCCTCCTACATTTATTCAATTAATTTTTTTAAAAAAACTTTCTGATAGAATTGTAGCAAAATCTCTTTTATAATTTCAAATACTTTTTCTCATAATTCACTATGTGTTTTAGTTATAATTATTATAATAAATTTATTACTTAATACTCGAACCTATTTAAAAAAAAATATAAAAAAATTATATAAATTCAGGATTTTTAGTAAACTAGCCATAGCCTTTTAAGTTTTTGTTTATAAGTTAGTTTTATTATAAGTAAAAAAATAACATAAATTACTTTTATTGCAGGAAAAAAATTATGTAAAAAAATCAAGGAAATTCACTTGACAAGTGTGATAAAAATAATATATAATTAACTAATATGAGCCTTTTCCCACAAAGGACCGTTATTCTATAAATATTAGAGAATAAAAACAGGAGGAAACAAAGTGAGTAAATACACTGTAATGCAAAAAGAAGAAGTTGTAAGAAACTGGTATGAGATAGATGCAGAAGGAAAAGTACTTGGAAAATTAGCTACTGAAATCGCAGTAAGATTAATGGGTAAACATAAACCAAGTTACACACCGCACGTTGATGGAGGAGATTTTGTTATCGTATTAAACGCTGATAAAATCGCTGTAACTGGAAATAAATTATTAGACAAGAAATATTACAGACATAGTGGATATCCAGGTGGATTGAAAGTAAGAAGTTTAGAAGAAATGTTACAAAAACAACCTACTGAAGTAATCAGAAAAGCTGTAGAAAGAATGTTGCCTAAAAACAAATTAGGAAGCCAAATGATTAACAGATTGAGATTATTCACAGGATCTGAACATGCACATACAGCACAAAAACCAGAAAGAATAGAGTTATAGGAGGTAAATTTTCGTGGCAGAAAAAATTCAATATTTAGGAACTGGAAGAAGAAAAACTTCAGTAGCAAGAGTAAGATTAGTACCAGGTGAAACTGGAGTGACAATTAATGGAAAAGATATGAGAGAATATTTTGGTGGAAGAGAAATCTTAGCTAAAATCGTAGAACAACCATTAGAATTAACAGAAACTTTAAACAAATTTGGAGTAAAAGTTAATGTAAATGGTGGAGGAAATACAGGTCAAGCAGGAGCTATCAGACACGGTGTTTCAAGAGCATTATTAGAAGCTGACGCTGAATTAAGAGGTGCTTTAAAAGAAGCAGGATTCTTAACAAGAGATTCAAGAATGGTTGAAAGAAAGAAATACGGGAAAAAGAAAGCAAGAAGAAGCCCACAATTCTCAAAAAGATAATTGTATTATTTTATACGCCCTTGGAAACAATGGTTTTCAGGGGTTTTTATTTTACGAAATTTTATTAAAGCTATTGAATATTTTTTTAAATTAAGATATACTATAATAAAAGTTGTCTTAAAACTGAACTCAAGCTATGACTGTTTTTACTCAAACCCTAAATTTATATAATTTTTAGCAGTTCTATTTTAAATGGGTTCGAGTATATAATAAAATTATTTTTAAAAAAACTAAATTTATAAATCATAACTGTTTTTACTAATAACTTTAAGAAGTTAGATAATCATATTTTTTTGAAAGAAGGGATAAATAATGATAAAATTAATTGCAATTGACATGGATGGAACTTTGCTAAATGAAAAAAAACATATTGACAAGGCACAAAAGGAAGCTATTCACGAAGCGGTAGAAGCAGGAATAAAGATTGTACTTTGCACTGGCAGACCTTTATATGGAATCTTGCCATTTTATGAGGAACTTGGATTATCAGAACTTGATTCAGAAGGATATGTTATTTTAAATAACGGCTGCTCTATTCATAAAACAAAAAGACTGGGAACTGATTGACCAAGTAAATTTCACTTCTGATGATATTGATTATTTACACAAATTCTCTGAAGGTTATGATATAAATTTTACTTTGGTAAATGACTATTATTATTTCAACATAGGCAGAAAACCTACAGATGAGCTTATTACAGATGCTGGATTTGTTTTTTTCAGATATTACAAATATAAGTCTCAAAGAAGCAAAAAAATGGAAAACATAAAAATAATAAAAAAATAATGTTCCTTGAAATCCTAATATAATGGCAGATTTTTCAAAAAGAAAATGAAAAATATTTTTAAAAGATAAATATAGCGGTGTGCTAAGCCAGCCTTATGTTTATGAAATACTGCCAAAGGGAAATAATAAAGGAACTGGATTGAAAAAAACTTGCGAAAAAAACTGGGAATCAAGCAGGAAGAAATAATGGCAATTGGAGATGGAAATAACGATATTGAAATGTTTGAATATGCAAATTACAGTGTTGCAATGGAAAAATGGTACAGAACTTGCCAAAAAAAGGCTGCAAAGTATCAAACTGATAATAACGAAAATGATGGCGTAGCAAAAAGCAATTAGAAAATATGCCTTGAATAATTCAAATTAATATTAGAATTATAATAAAATAAATTTCATTAAAAAAAGGAAATTAAAATAAAAAAATTATGAATATAATATAACCAAAAAAACAGTTAGTCATGAAAAGTTTTAAGGTTATATTTTTTTATAACCCGTTGATATTTCAATTTTTATAGTACAATATATGAGAGTTATATTTAATATTAAAAACTTAATGATTCTTTCAAAAAAATATTAAAAAAAGAAAGGGCTAAATTTTTATGAAAATTAAGGAAATAAAAAGAAAAAAATCAAAATTGGAATAGATAAAATTGGTTTTGCAATGCCAAAATATTTTCTCGATATACGGGATCTGGCACTTGGACGGAATGAAAATGAAAATAAGTTTGTAAAGGGGCTTATGCAAAGTGAAATGAGCATTTCACCAGTTACAGAGGATATTGTATCTCTTGGAGCTTCTGCCGCTGCACAGATTCTTGATGAGGAAGATAAAAAAAATATTGATATGGTTATTGTTGGAACAGAATCTGGAGTTGATCAAAGCAAGGCATCTGCTGTTTTTATTCATCATCTATTGAATATTCAGCCTATTTGCACGATGTATCGAAATTAAGGAAGCCTGCTATGGTGCAACTGCCGCACTGAGTTTTGCAAAAAATTATATTGAAAAAAATAACGACGCTTCTGTTCTTGTAATTGCTTCAGATATTGCAAGATATGGAATTGACACTCCTGGGGAATCTACACAAGGTGCAGGAAGCATAGCAATGTTAATAAAAAAAGATCCAGCAATCGCTGTAATAAATGATGAAAACATATGTCAGACACGTGACATAATGGACTTTTGGCGTCCAAACTACTCGGATTTTCCATACGTAGATGGACATTTTTCAACAAAGCAGTATCTTGACTGCCTTACAACGACATTTGAAGAATATAAAAAAAGGTATAATCAGAGTTTAGATGATTTTGATGCCTTCTGTTTTCATCTTCCATTTCCAAAACTTGGATTAAAGGCAATTAACTCAATTTTAGAAAAACATTGAAAAAGAAATAAAAAAATGACTTTCTAGAAAAAAATTTCACACTTCAATAATCTATGGAAAACGAGTTGGAAATATCTATACTGGCTCTCTTTATCTAAGTTTGCTGTCATTGCTTGAAAATTGCGTGAATTTAAATGGCGGTGACAAAATTGGGATGTACAGTTATGGAAGTGGCGCTGTTTGTGAATTTTTTTAATCTAACTCTTGCAGAGGGATTTAAAAAAATCACTTGCGATGTGATAGGTTAAATGACTTTGAAAAATAGAAAACAATTGTCAATGGAAGAATATGAGAATATGTTTTTTTGAAAAAAATAATTTTAGATGAGGAAAGGAAACTGTGATTTTTTTCAAATAATAAATTTATTCAGGAAAGTGATAATTCATTTGTTCTTGCAAAAATTGAAAAATCATAAAAGAGTTTATAAAAATTAAATGAATAAATTAAAAATTATTATGAAGCGACTGAAAGGAATTAATCTTAAACTATGAAAAAAATGAAAAATAAAGAAAAAAATAAAAAAATTAAATTGGCTTGGATTTCAAAAAAAGAACGGCTTGAAAGAATACAGATGTTAAAAGGAAAATGGCTTTTTTAAGTGATGAATTTGAACAAATTTTTGAAAAAAAGAACGAAAACTTGCCGCTTGAAACTTCAAATCAGATGGCTGAAAAATGGAATTGGAACATTTGCTTTTACCGTTTAGCATTGCTCCAAATTTTATCGTTGATGGAAAAAGACTATGCTGTTCCAATGGTTACAGAAGAGCCTTCTGTTGTAGCCGGATGCAGTTATGCAGCTAAAATTATTGGAAAATCTGGCGGTTTTACGACAGAAATTTTGAACAGAAAAATGATTGGGCAAGTTGCATTGTATGAGATTCTGGACTTTGACAATGCTATTTCAATGGTTTTGGAAAAAAATAAAAAAATAAACTTTTGAAAAATTGCAAATGATGCTTATCCGTCAATTGTGGCACGTGGCGGCGGTGCAATTGATATTGAAGTTAGAAATATTGATGAATTTTTGGTTGTTTATCTGATTGCCGATGTAAAGGAGGCTATGGGGGCAAATATTTTAAATACAATGCTTGAGACCATAAAAACTCCGCTTGAAAACATTACAAACGGAAAAAGCCTAATGGCAATTTTATCAAATTATGCGACTGAATCTCTCGTAAAAGCCAAATGTGAAGTAAATATAAAACTTCTTAGCAGCTCAATGGAAAAGTCTATTGAAACTGCAAAAAAAATCGAACTTGCAAGCAAATTTGCAAAACTTGATGTTTACCGTGCAACAACTCATAATAAAGGGATTTTCAATGGAATTGACGCTGTGGTAATTGCAACTGGAAATGACTGGCGTGCGATTGAAGCTGGCGGAAATGCATTTGCTGCAAAAAATAGCAAATATGAAGGGCTTACAACTTGGACTTTTGATGAAAGTGAAAATAAATTAAAGGGCGAACTTACTCTTCCAATGCCGATCGCAAGTGTAGGTGGCTCAATAGGGCTAAATCCAAGTGTAAAAGCTGCATTTAATATTTTGGGGAATCCCAATGCGAAAACTTTGGCAAGTATTATCACTTCTGTTGGACTTGCTCAAAATTTTGCTGCAATAAAGGCACTCGTTACAACTGGAATACAGCATGGACATATGAAATTGCAAGCTCGTTCTCTAGCATTGCTTGCTGGTGCTAAAGGAAAGGAAATTGACATTGCCGTAGAAAAGACTTTTGGAAAGCGGAAAAAGTATTAATTTGGAAAATGTAAAGGAAATTTTGGAAAAAATAAAATAAATAAAAAAAGAAAGAGGTAGTTAATCGCTACCTCCATTTTTTAATATTATTGCCTAAATTATTACATCATTCCTGGCATTCCCATTCCACCTGGCATTCCACCAGCTGGTGCTTCTTCCTTTTCATTTCCAACTGCAACTTCTGTTGTCAATAATACTGAAGATACTGAAACTGCATTTTGGATTGCAGAACGTGTTACTTTGGCTGGATCAATAATTCCAGCTTTTACCATATCTACATATTCTTCTTTTGCTGCGTCAAATCCTATTCCATTTTCAGAATTTCTTACTTTTTCAATTACAACGCCTGCATCAATTCCTGCATTGATAACAATTTGTCTAAGAGGCGCAGATAGCGCTTTTTTCACAATTTCCACTCCAAGCCCTTCTTCACCTTCCAATTTAAAGTCTTCAATATCTTTTGCAATTTGAATTAAGATTGTTCCTCCTCCTGGCACGATTCCTTCTTCCACAGCGGCTTTTGTCGCATTCAAGGCATCTTCAATTCTCAATTTTCTTTCTTTCATTTCAGTTTCAGTCGCAGCCCCAACTTTTATTACAGCTACTCCGCCAGATAATTTTGCAAGTCTTTCCTGCAATTTTTCCTTATCATAATCAGAAGTTGTTTCAGCAATCGCATTCTTAATTTGCCCAACTCTTGCTTGAATTTCTTCTTTTGCTCCCAATCCATCTACGATAACTGTATTATCTTTAGTAATTCTAACCTTTTTAGCTTGTCCTAATAAATTAATATCAGCATTTTCAAGTTTTATTCCCTTTTCTTCAGAAATAACTTCTCCACCAGTCAAAATTGCAATATCCTGTAACATAGCCTTTCTTCTGTCTCCAAATGCAGGAGCTTTTTACAGCAGCCACATTCAATGTTCCACGAAGTTTATTTACAACAAGAGTTGCAAGTGCTTCACCTTCCACATCTTCTGCAATTATCAACATCGGTCTTCCAGTTTCAACTGTCTTTTTCCAAAACTGGCAATAATTCCTTTCATATTTGCAAATTTTTCTTATCTGTAATCAAGATAAATGGATTATCCATTTCCACAACCATTCTTTCAGAATCTGAAACCATATAAGGCGATAAATATCCATTGTCAAACTGCATTCCTTCCACAACTTCTAAAGTCGTATCCAAAGAACGTGCTTCTTCCACAGTAATAACTCCAGATTCTCCAACTTTTTCCATAGCTTGCGCGATTAATTGACCAATTTCCACATCTCCTGCTGAAATCGCCCCAACTTGTGCAATTTCTTCATTTGATTCAACCTTTTTAGCTCTTTTTGTAAGTTCTTCAATTACTTTTTTAGAAGCAACTTCCATTCCACGTCTTATAAATACAGGATTTGCTCCAGAAGCTACCATTTTTAGCCCTTCCTTAATTAAAGCCTGTGCCAGTACAGTCGCAGTAGTTGTTCCATCTCCAGCCACGTCATTAGACTTTGTAGCCACTTCCTTCACAATTTGCGCACCAAGATTTTCAATCGGATCTTTAAGCTCAATTTCCTTTGCGATTGTAACACCGTCATTTGTAATCATCGGTGCTCCAAATCCTCTATCTAATACTACATTTCTTCCTTTTGGTCCAAGTGTAATTTTTACAGCGTCAGCCAATGTATCCACTCCCACTTCAAGCGCTTTTCTTGCATCTTCATTAAATTTTTATTATTTTTTTCCCATTTTTAATTTCTCCTTCTAAATTTTTGTAAAATTTTTTTATTATAAAAGTTTTATTACTTATATTTTTAGATTTGTCAGATTCATTATTCAACAATTGCTAAAACATTATCTTTTTTTCTAAAAATCAAGTAACTTTTCATCTCCATCTTTAACTTCTGTTCCAGAATATTTTTTTCAAAAATTACTTTATTCCCAACTTTAATATCCTCAACTTTTGCCCCAATCGCTAAAAACTTCTCCTATTATCGGCTTTTTCCTTAGAAGCAGTCCCTGGCAACACGATTCCACTTTTTGTAACTTCTTCCTGTTCTGTCTGTTTTATTAAAACTCTTTTCTCCCAATGGTTTAATTATCATTTTGTCCTCCTAAAGTCATTTATTTTTCATCTTTTTTTATTTTTTTAAATAAAAATTTCCGAATTTATATTTTGAAAAATTTTAGCACTCTATAACTTTAAGTGCTAACAATATAATAATACATTTTTGAAAATTTTTGCAAGCCTTTTTAAAATTTTTTTATTTTTATTTTTGTATTTTTATAATAAAATGCCCATAATTCCTGAAACTATTAAAAAAATTTTTTTAATTTTTTTGCTTAAAAATATCCACAAAGAATTCTCCTGTTACTTTATATAAAAAAATAATTTTTTTAAAAATAAGTACAAAAAAACTGTAAAAAGTATGGTATAATAATATATACAAAAAATTTTTTTAAATAATAAGTATAAATTAAAAATATAAAAAGTAAAGGAAGGTAAAATAAAAAAATAATGCAAAAATTTGAAGATTTTTGGATTAAGTATAGAAATGCTTAATGCTTTGAGTAAAAAAGGATTTGAGGAACCAAGTGAAATACAAAAACTGGTAATCCCTGAATTACTAAAGGAAAGAACACATTTAATAGGACAGGCGCAAACAGGAACAGGAAAGACTGCCGCATTTGGTATTCCAATTTTAGAAACAATTGAAGCGGATAAAACAGTTAGAGCTTTTAATTTTAGCACTCGACAAGAGAACTTGCCAATCAAGTTGCTGATGAAATTTATTCATTAAAGGGTGAAAAGGACTTAAAGGTTCTTGCAGTTTATGGTGGAGCTTCTATTGAAAATCAAATAAAAAAATTAAAGTCTGGAGTTGACATTGTCGTTGGAACACCTGGGCGTGTTATGGACTTAATGAGAAAGAAAATCTTAAAAGTTGATCAACTAGACTATTTTGTTCTAGATGAAGCTGATGAAATGCTTAACATGGGATTTTTAGAAGATATTGAAGCAATTTTTGGAAAAAAACTAATGATGAGAAAAAAATGCTATTCTTTTCCGCTACAATTCCAAAAGCAATTATGGCTATTGCTAAAAAATTTATGCCAGAACATAAATTATTAAAAGTTGCCAAAAAAGAACTTACAACTAATTTGACTGAACAAATTTACTATGAAGTTAAACAAGAAGATAAGTTTGAAGCACTATGCAGAGTTTTTAGATTATGAACAAGATTTTTTTATGGAATTGTATTCTGCCGTACAAAAATCAGAAGTTGATGACGTTACTAATAAATTAAAAGCTAGAAACTATGATGCCGAATGTATTCACGGAGATATTACTCAAGCTCTTAGACAAAAAGCTCTTGATTTATTCAAGAAAAAAATATTGACAATATTAGTTGCGACAGATGTTGCTGCACGTGGAATTGATGTAAGCAACCTGACACATGTTATAAACTACTCTATCCCGCAAGAAGCTGAATCTTACGTTCACAGAATTGGAAGAACAGGACGTGCTGGACAAAAAGGTGTAGCAATAACTTTCGTAACTCCAAGAGAAGCAAGCAAACTTGCTCAAATTAAACGTATTACAAAAACAGAAATCAAAAGAGAACATATTCCAAATGTTGAAGAAATTTTAGAAGCTAAAAAAGAAGCACTGCTTGCTTATGTGGATGAAATTATAATGGAAAACGACTTTGACACATATTCAGAACTTGCCCAAAGGCTTATGGATGGAAGAGATGCCAAGCAGGTTCTAGCCTCTGTATTAAGACACGTTTATGAAGATGAATTCTTGCCTGAAAACTATAATGAAATAACAGATGTAAAAGTTAAAATTGATGATAAGACAAGATTATTTATTGCTCTTGGAAGTAAAGACGGCTATAATGTTGGAAGATTGCTTGACTTGTTAAACAAAAAGGCAAAAACTCCAGGAAGAAAAAGTAAAAGATGTAAAAATTATGGATAAATACTCTTTCATAACAGTGCCATTACAAGAAGCAGAATACATAATGAGAGCTTTGAATTCCAAAAAGATGCAAAACCGCTTGTTGAAGAAGCTACTGGAAGTAGAAACGGCGGTGGAGAAAAAAATCTGGTAAAAAAAATCAGACAGAAGAAGAGACAGAAAGGGAAGAAAAAAATCTTCTGACAAAAAAATCTGGTAAATCTGGTAAAAATCAGATAAATCTTCTAAAGGTAAAAAGATAAAAAAACAAGAAAAAGTAAAAAAATAATATAAAAAAACAAAAAAACTCAGAAGATAAACTTATTTTTCCGAGTTTTTTTATTTTTTTCTAAATATTTAAATTACTTTTTACTAATTTCCATTATTTGGATTAGTCCTGTATTCCTTCAGCAATTCATCATTTTTCCATAATAAACGGCTTAGCCACAGGCTGTCCCCATGCAGTATCATATTTATTCATCAAATAGTCGTTAAGTTCTGTCCGATTGTTAAATTTTAAAAACCTGATAAGGCTGTTGAAATGCCAATTTTTTTCAACGAACAATAACTTTCCATCCTTTTTCAGGAATTAAAATCCCAACATGCCCTATAAACAGGATATTTTTCTTCAGGATCATCATTAAAATGGAAAAATACAGAAATCATTGATATTTTTACTATTTTTTTATCAAACTTAATTCCCCGCTCTTTCCAGGCATTTTTTTCACATTTTTCAGCATGAACTCTCACATCCTTAGTCATCTTTGTCGGAATTTCTGAAAATAAATTAATAAATTTATTCTCTTCATTTTTGAGAAAAACAGCTTAAACGGCATATTCTTCAATGATTCTATATCCATAAAAAGCATTTCCCCAGTTTTTTTACAACTGGCTTTTTCCATTTTTATATAATTTTTTTCATCAATGTGAATGCTGTTATCCGACAGTTAAATCCAGGAAAATTTTTTTATTCTTTTTTTGTCCCAAATTTTTCTGTATCGCCACTTCATCATAAATTGGATTTATATTTTTTTAGAATTAATAAATCCTGACTTTATCAAATCTTTTATTTTTCAGTCGCTTCATTATAGTAATTTACACTTTCAGATCTATATTATTAGAATCAACCCCTGCATTTTTCCAAGCTTTCCTTAATCTCATCCTGAGCCATCTTATCTGCTATATTTGAATAATTTATGCTTTTTAAATATTCCTTTTTCTGTTTTTGAATTTTTTTATATTTTTCAACAGACACTCTGTTTTTTTATATTGCTCTTTTCAACACTATTTTTCATTGGAACAGCTTAATACAAATATAATTCTCGCTAAAATCAATAACATTTTTTTACTTTTCATTTAATCACCATTTTAATAAATATTTTTTTATTTTACAATTTAATATTTGAAATTAAGATTTATTATTTACATTAAAACTTTTGCTATTATTTGTAAAAATAATTTTTATTTTGTGAAACTGAGATTTTCAAATCTTCCATATCATTTTGAGCTGTCTTATTATCAGAATCTTTATCTTCAGCTAATTCCAAATACAAATATTTTTCCATCTTTCGCTTCCACATTTTCATCATCTATCTTATCACTTGTATATATTTTAGAAACTTCTCTATTCACTTTTGTTTCAGTTGTATTAACGATTGGTTCATCATTTTTTTATCTTCTGTATTTTTTAGAAATATTTTTTTGGGTAACTGTAACTGCATTTTTTTGACAATTTTTTTCATTTTTTTGATGGACTTATCAAATTCAATAACTACAGCTTTTTACTTTTTTTACCTGAACCTTTGTTCTCAGTTACTGTCGTTACATTTTTTTACATTATTTACACTCAGATTTCCCTTGTCTGCAATTTTTTTATATCAATATGATTATCCTTACTTTCTGTCAGTATCACAAGCCCAACTAGCATAATCAAAGCTCCAAGCACTGCATTTCCTAAACTTTTCATTTTCATAACATTTCCTCCTATTCTTGAAATATTTTTATATTTAATTACCTTATTAATTTATTTTTTTATTATACATCACATTTTTTTGTCAAAATTTTTGTTTTTTTCCTAAAAAAACCTTTTTAATTTCCCAGTATTTTACAGAGAATCAAAAATTTTATTATAAAATAAAAGGAATTACCTTAAACCAGTTAAAAATAAATTCCTTTTATCATTTCAGTTATTAAGACTTTAATATTTAAACTATAACCATCAAAAATTTATTATATGAAATAATTTTACAAATTATAAACTAAACAAGTCTATTTTACTTTTTTTGAAACTCATCGACTTTTTTTCATAAGACTGTCCCATAATTTATTTCCTTCTTGAACTGCCTGTTGTCCCAATTCACTATTTTTAACATCATTTATGCTCTTTTCAATACCCTTCAACGCACTAAGCATTTTTTCAACATCAATTTGTTTTGAAGAATACAATTCTTTACCCTTTTGAAGCAATTTTGGACATTCCTTGTCAAATGCCGCATCTCCAGTTGGATTACATTTTGTATTTTTTTAAATAAGTTACTAGATTTTTTTACATTGTCCAAAGCCTTTTCGCCATTTCTAATTCCTTCGCCTGTATCCTTTTTTTCAAAACTTTTCTTTAACATATCCATCAAACTTGATGTATTTCTTTCACTATCTGCAAACATTTTATCAATTCTAGCTTGCTCCCTTTTTTTACATTTTTCCTGAACTTGTGCATCATTCGGATTTGAAATTATGTTATTTTTGAATAACTGGTGTTCCTTGATTTTTGTCGATTCTGATCCTGCTGGTTTTGATCCTGATTTTTGGTTTTTGGTTTTTGATTCTGATCAGTTGTTATATTTGCCATTGTCCCTTCAGATTGCTTTGCTGAGCGCTCATATTATCTGAATTTTCATTATTATATAAATAAATATTATAAAATCCTCCTCCTAAAAGAGCTATAAGTGATAAATAAAACAAGCCTTCAATAACTTTATCATTCGTCGTTTTGGCATCTCTTACTTTTTCCAATAGCCTCATTTTTTTCCCAAGTCCTTGTTCTTCCATATATTCTTTCATCAATTTCCTATTTTTCAATTCCCTTTTTTTCACATAAGGAATTCCTGTCGCAATAACGACAACTAATGCAAATATTACAAATAACATCATAACTGCTCCTTCTTTTTACTTTTTTTAAATTTTTTTATACTAATACTCCATTTTAACTATATTTTTTTATTTATTTACCAAGAAAAATCACCCTCTTTGTTAAAAAAACAATTTATGACACTTCTACTTTAAATGAAAAATATTATTAAATTTAAAATTTTTTTAATCAAAAAAAGATACAAATCCATATACAGCAAGGGTTCTTGCTTGTATAACTGACTCTATGCCTTTCTCCCTTTTTTTATTAGCACTGTATCTCCTTTTTTCTAATTGTAGTTTCATATCATTAGTATTTTTTTATGTTTTTTTATTATATTTTTCATTTGCATTAAAAATTTTTTTATCTTCACAGCTTCTATTTCTATAATATTCAATTTCAGCATTCCCCTGAATCAAAAATTACAAATTCATTTTTTTATCAGATTCCTGCCAACTTGTCACTTGTCCAGTCGAAATAATTTTTCTCAATTTTTCACATTCTCATTTTTCAGTCAAAAATTTTTTTACAACTTCTTTTCTTTCAGATAGATCCTTTAAATCAAAAATATTTATCTTTTTCCATTTTATTTCCATTTTTCAATTTCATTTTATTTCACTTGTCCCCATTTATTTCTCCCCCTTTTTACATAAAACCTTATTTTTAAAAATTTACGATAAAAAAATTTGACTTTCTCATATAATTTAAAATAAATTTAACCTATTTATTTTTTTCTTTTTCACCTTCTGAAATATCAATAAATTTATATTCCTTGTTACCCTTTGCAGCTACAGCCTTTTTTTCTTCTTTTTCCAGCTCCAAAACACGTTTTTGCTATCTTATCTTGCTTTTTCAATCAAGTCATCCAGTTTATAATGTAAATCTTCAATTATAATTTCATTTTTTTAAATTAACTTTATAATCATTTTTCAGATTTTTCTTCTATCCATTTTTCTTTTTTTATTTTTGATTAAAAAAACAATAAGTGAACAAAAAAATCAATACTACAAACGACAAAATCACATTCATTATAACAAATGAATATGGATTAAACTTATCTGCTAAAAAGAAAAAAACAACATCTATTAAAGTCCACGCCAACAAAAAAATATCCCCCATAAAAAGCAATGAATTTTCCACTTCCTACAAAATTTAAAAACTTTATATGAAAAACTGTTTCTTCTCACTTTCTTCTTCCTTTATAACTTTTTGAAACTTTTTTTGTTCCAACAGCATGTGTATGATTTCTTCCCTTTTCATCTCATCATCCACATTTTTTTAGCATATTTTTTTAATACTTCTTCTTTTTTTAACTTTAGATTCATTTTCCAAATTATCTTTATTTAATTCCACATCCTTTTTTTACCCTACTGGAAGCTACATTTCTATTTATCACTCTTCCATTTTTGTTCTTCAATCCTGCTTTTTCAATTTTTGACTTCCCTCCTTATCGAATTTTAAATCATCCAATAAATTAAATGATATTAATATTTAAATACGTTATTCCATTTAAATTCAATCTTAAACTAGTTTTATTATTATAATACCATTTTCAAGAGAAAAAAATACAAGCATTACATAAAAAAATAAAATTTTTCCAATTTTGAAATCTCGAAAATATTAAATAATTTTTTTAATAATCAATAAAGTTAAAAACAAAAAGATTAAAAAAATTTATTTTTTTGAATTTATCAATAATCATAATCTTTCTAATTCTTTAGCTATATTTTTTAAGATCATTATAAAGTGAAGAATTTTTCATAGGCTTTTTTCTCATTTCACTTTCTCCCCAAAGTTTTTTTCAATTTTATCTTTGTTTAAATAATCAGACGGCACATCCCCTAAATATTGCAAAAGAATTTATTTCATGCTGCTTATTTGAACTGCTTGAATAACTTTTTATTTACGAGTCCAAAAAGTTCTATTTCATAACTTAAATTTAGTTTTTTTCAACCGACTTAGTTATACTTTCTTGAAATTTAAATTCTTTTCTCACTATTTGCGCATCATTATTTATAATGTTTTTTTACTTCAGATAAATTTCTTATTTGGCTAGGATATGTGAAAACTTGGTAATTATCTGTAACTCTACAATTTATTTTTGACTTCAGCTTCGCTAGAATTTGTAAGAACTCCAATTCCTGATAAATAATCATTTAAATAACTATAAACTTTAGTATCATTACAGCCAAAAAAATATGATATTTTACATAGGCTTCCCCAAAAATATTCTTTAATTTTTGCTTTCTGTATCTCTAAAAATTAGGTACAATTTTTTTGCGCTTTCCTAAAAGTATATATTGCTTCCCTATAATCCTTTTTAGTTCGAGCATAAGAAATTTTAACTAAAAGCACTTTTGATAAAGTTCATCTGCTTCTTGATAATCAGCCTTTTCCTTTAATTCTATAGCTTTTTGTATATACGTTTTTTTGTAATTTCTTTCATATTTTTCCATAAACTTTTTTTGTGCTGCTTCATTTAATTTTTTTGCGCATCACGATATTCTCCAACTTTTTTTCTTTTTATATTAGCATATTCTATAAATTTATCAGCTTTAACTTGAGATATTTTTTTAATACAGATTCATATTTTTAATATTTTTGCTTTTTAGATACATTTTTTTATTTCATTTAAATTTTTAGTATAATTAATAATATTACCATAGTATTTATCAAGTGTTGAAATAATATCTCCAAAATCTTTTACTTTCCAAGTTTCTTGATTCTATACGTTTATCTATAATTTTATAAATTTCACTTAAAAGCTCATCGCCATCATATTTTTGACAAAAAAATCAGTAAAATTTGAAGATTGAGAATAAGTATCAAACAACACATAAATTCCATAAAGTCCTTCATAACCATCTTGTTTTTTCCCTCAAATCACTACTTCCAGCTTCTGTCTTATAACGATTTACAATATTAGAAAAATTTTTTTCCATAATTTCATTTTTTTAACATTCGGTCTAATTTTTTTCAACTTTGTTTGGATGTTTCTCAAAAATAACTTAAAGTAAGAGATACACTTTTTATATATTCTCCATTATTATATGCCCTTTGTGCATCTTCTAATTCACATGACACAACGCATAAATAGCAGCAAGTAAAATTAAAAATATTTTTTCATAAAAAAACACCCTTCCATCTTAATTTAATAAATACTTATTCTATCTTTCATTTAAATTATACAATAAATTTATTAAAAGAAAATGAGAATCTTATGTTTTTTCTTCACTAATCTTGCATATTATAAAAAAAATAATAGTATAATTACTCTATATAAAAAAATGATAAAAAGAAAAAAATAGAAAGAGGTATATTATGAACTATAAAAAGTACAAGAGAAATTAATCCCAATAATGTAAAAAAAGTTCCACTTTTGCGGCACTTCATGGACTTTGTGAAGATGGAGGACTGTATATTCCAGAAAAACTGCCAGATGTGAAAATTGACTTACGAAGAATTGAAAAAGACTTATCTTATCAAGAAATTTCAGAAAAAAATTATAAAATTATTTTTTTACAGAATTTTTCAGACGAAGAAATAAAAACTGCTATAAATAATGCTTATAACAGCACAACTTTTTAATGACAAAAAAACATATGTTCCAGTTCATAAATTAAATGATAAAGTGAGCTTTGGAGAATTATTTCATGGAAGAACATTGGCATTTAAAGATTTAGCTTTATCACTTTTCCCATATTTACTTCTTTTAAGTAAAGAAAAACAACAAGAAGACAAAAAAATCCTGATTTTAGCGGCAACTTCTGGAGATACTGGAAAAGCGGCACTTGAAGGATTTAAAGATGTTGACGGAATCAATATTGTCGTTTTTTTATCCAAAAAAATGGAGTTAGTCCAATGCAAGAAGAACAAATGAGAAAACAGCTTGGAAACAATGTAGAAATCGTTGCAATTAACGGAAATTTTGACGATGCTCAAAGCGCTATAAAAGTGATTTTTTCAAGCGATGAATTTAAAAAATATGCAAATGAACACGATGTTATGTTTTCAAGTGCAAATTCAATAAATATTGGAAGACTATTCCCGCAAGTTATATATTATGTGACAACTTATGTAAATTTAGTAAATGCTGGAACAATTAAAGCTGGGGAAGAATTTAATGTAGTAGTTCCAACTGGAAATTTTTGGAAATATTTTAGCAGGGATTTATTGCAAAAAAACTTGGAATACCAATCAAAAAAATTTATTTCAGCTTCAAAACAAAAACAAAGTTTTAGCTGACTTTTTCCAAACAGGAACATATAACAAAAAAACAGAGACTTTTATGCAACAAACTCACCATCAATGGACATTCTTCTTTCATCAAACTTTTGAAAGATATTTATATTATGCGTTAAACGAAGACAGCAAGAGAGTAAGTGAATTAATTAAAAACTTGCTTTCAGGTGGAGAATTATCGGTAAGCGATGAAGAACTAAAAAAATATTCAAAAATGAATTTTTACGGAGAATTTGCAAATGATGATGAAACTGTAAGTGCAATTAAAGAAATTTATGAAAAACTATCACTATTTGATGGATCCGCACACAGCAGTTGCTTATTCTGTTTATGAAAAAAATTAGATGAAAAAAACATTTAGATAAAAAAATATTCACACAGTAGATAATGTCAACAGCTCATCCATTTAAATTCCCGACTCCAATTGCAAAAAGCACTAGGATTGGATGACACAAAAGAGCCATATACAATTTTTGGATGAAGTCTCAGAAATCACTGGAGTGAGATTCCCTGAAAAAAATTGACTGAAGTTAGAAATTCTGAAAATTAGATTTTTCAGATGTAATTGATAAGGGTGATATTCAGGATTTTGTGAAAAAAATATATAAAAGATTTGAAATAAAGATTAATTTATTTAATAAATCCAATTTTTCAGATTGAAAATTATTGAAAAAAATAATATAAAAAGAGTCGTAATTTAAACGGCTCTATTTTTTTGAAATATTATATAACAAGGGGCTTAACCCCTTGCTAAAAAAATCTATTATTTAAATAAGTATTATTAAATTTATGCTTTTTCAGCCATCATATCCTTAACTTTCATAAGCCTTGTAATACTTGATCTTTCATTTTCATCAAGTTTCATCTGGATATAACGGATTGTTTCTTCAAGTTGTGGAATTGTCATATATTCCAGTGCATTTACACGACGTCTTGTCTTTTCTACTTCATCTGCCATAAGCTGACAAGCCTTTTCTATTTCCGCCAGTTCAAGCAAATCTTTCATTACTTGATTTAAGCCGTCAACAGCATCATCTAGGTCAGCAGAAGTTTGAGCATATCCATAAGGATAGTTTACTTCCCTGCTTTCCATATCCTTATTAAAAGTCATTTGAGGCACAATTACACTCATTACATTTTTAGTTTCTATATTTACAGAAAGTTTATCTTCTGAATAGGCAATGGCATTTTCCAGCATTTCATCAGACATTACTCCCCTTGCAAGAAGAAAATCCTTAAATGAATCTTGTAACTTTCCTTCAACTTCTACACGTAACTTTCTATTTTGTTTTACCAAAATAATAAATTGCCGCATAAGTTCATCTTGCTTGTCCTTTAACAGTTTATGTCCACTTTTAGCAGTTTTTAGACGTGCCTTTAAACGGCTTAACTCCATTCTTGTAGGATTTACATTTAATCTTGCCATAGTCTATTCATCTCCTGCAGGTAAATATTTTTCCAAATATTCATCTCTAATTCTTTTCAACTCTGTTCTTGGTAATATTTTTAGTAAATCCCATCCTAAATTTAATGTATCTTCAATAGTTCTGTTATTATCAAACCCTTGAGCCACATATTGTTCCTCAAATGCAGTCGTAAATTTAACAAATGCCTTATCAGTTTCAGACAATGCTGATTCTCCCAAAATTACAGCCAGTTCTTTAGCTTCTTTACCAGCTGCATAAGCCGCAAATAATTGGTTCATTGTATCCGCATGATCTTCCCTTGTCTTCCCTTTTCCAATTCCTTTATCCTTCAATCTTGAAAGCGACGGCAAAACATCAATTGGAGGCATCAAATTTTGTTTATATAAATCTCTTGATAAGATTATTTGCCCTTCTGTAATATATCCAGTCAAATCTGGAATTGGGTGAGTCTTATCATCTTCAGGCATTGTTAAAATAGGTATTTGCGTAATTGATCCTTCACGCCCTTTAATTCTTCCAGCTCTTTCATAAATTGTTGACAAGTCAGTATACAGGTATCCTGGATATCCTCTTCTTCCTGGAACCTCTTTTCTTGCCGCCGACACTTCACGTAATGCTTCACAATAATTAGTCAAGTCAGTCAAAATTACAAGTACATGCATCCCTTTTTCAAATGCCAGGTATTCTGCACAAGTAAGTGCCATTTTTGGTGTAGACAGACGCTCAATTGCTGGATCATTAGCCAAATTCATAAATAATACTGCTCTATCTATTGCCCCAGTTTTTATAAAATCTTCCGTAAATGTCTGAGCTTCTTCAAATGTAATTCCAATCGCTCCAAATACTACCGCAAATTTAGAATCTGTTCCCAAAACTTTTGCCTGTCTTGCGATTTGCAGTGCTAATTCTGCATGTGGAAGTCCTGAACCAGAGAATATTGGTAATTTTTGTCCTCTAACAAGAGTATTTAGCCCATCAATTGCAGAAACTCCAGTTTGGATAAATTCTGACGGATAATCACGGGCAACTGGATTTATAGCTGTTCCGTTAATATCCAATGTCTTTTCAGGAATAATTTTTGGTCCATTGTCTTTTGGACGTCCTAGTCCATCAAATACACGTCCAATCATATCTTCAGACACTCCAAGTGAAAGTGGTCTACCAAGAAATCTAACTTTTGAATCTTTCAGGTTAATTCCAGCTGAATTTTCAAATAATTGAACGACAGCCTTATCTCCATTTACTTCAAGCACACGCCCACGACGAAGTTCTCCCTTTTGAGTTTCAATTTCAACAAGTTCTTCATATTTGATTCCTTCAACACCTTCAACCATCATCAATGGTCCTACAACTTCCTTAATAGTTTTATATTCCTTAAGCATTTACTACACCTCCTTTATTTACAAGTTCATCTATTCCTTTTTCTAATTCTTTTGCCACTTCATCAATTTTATTTAATTCAGCTTCAGGCAAATATTTTGCTCTCGCAATTCTTTCTCTCACTGGCATTGCAATAATTTCATTTAAATAAGCGCCATTTTCAAGCCCTCTTAATCCTTCATCATAGAATTTCAATACTAAATCAAGCATTTTATCCTGTTTTTCAAGCGAAGTATAAGTATCTGACTCCATAAACGCATTTTGCTGCAAATAATCTTCTCTTATTGATTTTGCAACTTCCAGTTTAAGCTGATCCTTTTCTGATAAAGTATCTTTACCAACCAATCTAACAATTTCCTGCAAACTGTTTTCCTCTTGCAGCAATGACATTGCACGGGCTCTATTTCTAGAAAACTCAGGTCCTACATTTTGATTCATCCAATTATCAACTTTTGCTTGATACAATGAATAAGAATTTAACCAGTTAATCGCAGGGAAATGACGTCTATACGCTAAATTAGCATCTAGTCCCCAGAACACCTTAACAATACGAAGTGTAGCCTGTGATACCGGCTCTGAAATATCCCCACCTGGAGGAGAAACTGCTCCAATAACTGTCAATGCTCCTTCTCTTCCATCTTGTCCAAGACAAATTACTTTTCCTGCTCTTTCATAAAATTCTGCGGCTCTTGAACCTAAATAAGCTGGGTATCCTTCATCCCCTGGCATTTCTTCAAGCCGTCCAGACATTTCCCTAAGAGCTTCCGCCCATCTTGAAGTAGAATCCGCCATTATTGCCACAGAATATCCCATATCCCTAAAATATTCTGCAATTGTAATTCCAGTATAAATACTTGCCTCTCTGGCTGCAACCGGCATATTTGAAGTATTTGCTATAAGTACAGTTCTTTTCATTAATGATTGTCCAGTTTTTGGGTCAATTATTTCGGGAAATTCCATAAGAACGTCTGTCATCTCATTTCCACGTTCTCCACATCCTACATAAACTATAATTTCAGCATCTGCCCATTTAGCCATTTGATGCTGTACAACTGTTTTTCCAGATCCGAAAGGTCCTGGCACACAAGCAGTCCCACCTTTAGTTACAGGGAAAAATGTGTCAATTACCCTTTGCCCTGTAATTAATGGTGCTTCTGGATTTAATTTCTGTTTATATTTTCTTCCACGTCTTACTGGCCATTTTTGCATCATTTGAACTTCTACTTCACCTTTTTCAGTTTCAATAACTGCAATTGTGTCAACTACTGTGTAACTTCCACTTTTAATAGTTTTCAAAGTTCCTTTAATTCCAGCCGGCACCATAATTTTATGATTTACAACAGAAGTTTCCTGAACTGTTCCTAAGACGTCACCAGTTTCAACTGTCGCTCCAGCTGATAAAACAGGTTCAAATTCCCATTTTTTTTCTCTATTTAAAGGCTTAACCTCTACTCCTTTATCCAAAAAGTCCCCTGCTATTTCCTGATATTCCTTTAACGGACGTTGAATCCCATCAAACATCGCTTCAATAAGCCCAGGTCCCAATTCAACACTTAAAGGCTCTCCAGTTGTGAAAACCTCTTCTCCTGGTCCAATTCCCGATGTTTCTTCATATACTTGAATAGAAGCCTGATCGCCTCTCATTTCAATAATTTCACCTATCAATTTTTTCTCTGAAACTCTTACCACGTCATACACATTGGCATTTTCCATACCTTCTGCAACAACAAGAGGCCCAGATACTTTTATTATTTTTCCTGTTTTCAATGAATTTCTCCTTTCATCTAAAATATGTTCGATCCTATTGCCTTTTCAACGTATTCGTCTATCTTTTTAAGTCCAATTCCTAGACTTCCCTGATTATTCGGAATCAAAATAACAGCTGGAAGCACTTCACGATCGTATCTTTCAATAGTATTTTCAACTAATGTGGCAATTTGCTCTGTTACAAAGATAATGCCATAGTCATTGCTTGCCATTTCATCAATTGTACTTCTGGCTTCTTCCTTTGTAATGACTGGATACACATCAATTCCCAATGCCTTAAATGATAAAAATAGAATCCTTATCTCCAACTACACCTATTTTATGCATAAGTTTCACGCAACCTTTCCCTTATTTTATCCGAACTTATGTTGTTAATCTTGCTTACCATTATCATTCTGACTGCATTAATTTCACGCTCTTTTGCAACTAGATATGTAAATAACGGTTCTGGTCCAAATACAACATATTTTGATTCTTTTATTTAATTCCATTAAATAATTATCAGAAATTTTTCTCAAGTTCCGATAATCTTTTTGTTTCACTAAATGTTTCTAACCCTTTTGCCAGATACATTCCCAATTTTTCCTTCTTGAACTTATTCAAAATAGTATCTATATTATCATTTATTGAAGCGACAATTTTATTTTTTTGAAATTGTTCCCACCTTCAAAAAAATAACAGTTTCAAGAATCTCGCATCACGATTTTTGCTTTTTGAACTCTAAGCAAAGTTATCATATTCTGAAAAGTCAATCAATCCTTCAACATAATCAGTAATAACTTTTACATCAATTTCTTTTGCTAAACGTGATAAATTTCTAAAAGTAATGCTTGTCTACAAGTATATCAATTCTTTGCGGATTATGATTTTCTTCAAAATCTTTTTGAACTTCAACAATTGCCTCTATTATTTCCTTTGGCAAATCATTACTTTGCAGTTCAAATTTTGTTTTAAATTTTCCAGCATCAATCGTTCCAGCCTGCATAAGCAAATTTGAAAAATCTTTTCCTGTTATTTTACTTTTTTTAATAATACTTTCAAATTATGATAATCATACTTCAAAGATAAAATATCAACAATCGCAGTATTTTTTTAACCATTTTTTTCTCACAATTGAAAAATACCCGCTCTGTTTCCCTTTTCAGTATTGTTTCATAATCTTGACTACCATGAATATCAGCCATATCTTGAGAATATTCTGTTTCTCCCAATAATTTTTAGCACTTCTTCGGGAGTTTCGGCTTCTATCATTCTTTCCAGTCTATTTCTAGTTAAAAAGCCTCTTTTCCAGTACCCTAATAGTTACGACACTCTGTCCGTAATCCATTCTATCCATCTTTTTCTCCCTTTACTGATTCATTTTTTTAGTCGCATGTACAAAGTTATAATTTTTTTACTGATACAGCATTTAATTTTTTTATTTTTTTTAATCATTTAAAATGTTATTATTTTTTTCAGCTTTTTTTAATTTTTTTACTTTTACAATTAACTCTCAATTTATTTTTTATGTTAGACCTATTTTTTTAATTTATACTAAAAAAATATTAATTTTTTTATTATTCAGCTTTTCTAGTTATAAAATAAACCTGTTATGAAAATAAAAGTTTTGAAATTTCAACTTCCAGTTCATCCTCATAAAAGTCCAATTTCACTTCAAAAGTGTAATTTTCCTGAATCCCATTTTCTTCAATAATAAATCCTGAAGTTACAAACTCATTTTTCCCTTTACTTTTTGCACCTGGAAATTCCTTTTTAACTTTTTCCCACAAATTCTTTTTTACAATTAGCTCTTTTCCCAGTTATAGTTTTTTTATCAATATTTTTGATTCAAATAATTAATATATTTTTTTTTCATCCATATTAACAAGTTTTTGTTTTTTTAATTTATCTATAACTTTATCAATTACAGCCTGCTTTGCTTCCAGTTTTTATTTCTAGCCTTTAAATTAGCGCTTGACTTAATTCTTTCAGAAAGAAGTTCACGATCTCTTCTTGCATTTTTCAAGAACAGTTTCTTTTTTTGCATTAATTTTTTATTTCAAGATCATATTTATGTTGCGCCTTTTTCCTGTGCATCTTTTACAATTTTGTCTGCCTGTGCTTTAGCATCAGCTAATATTTTTTTGATGTTAAATTATCTAAATTAGACATATTTTACTCCTTCTTTGCTTTTTTTATGTCATATTTAATTCTTTTTTTATTTCTTTTTATAAAATAAAACTAGAATTTTTGCCAATAACATAATTGAAACAACGAATGCTAACAATGCATAAGTTTCAACCATTACCGCATAAATAATACCTTTTGTATTTTGTTCTTCATTTTTAGCAAGTAAGCTAATACCAGAAGCTGCAACTCTACCTTGTGCAATAGCTGATCCATATCCTGCAAATGCGATTGGTAAACAAGCCATTAAAATTCCTAATCCAGTTTGTATTGGCATTTCAGGTTTTAATTTTCCTAACACCATAAGTCCGATAACAAATCCATATAATCCTTGTGTACCTGGCAATAATTGCAATACTAACGATTTACCAAACTTTTCAGGTTCTTCACTCATAAGTCCTGATGCTACTTCCCCAACGATTCCTACACCTTTTGCTGATCCAATTCCTGCTAATAATGTCGCTAATGCCGCACCTAATGTCGCCATTACGATTCCTCCATTTTGTACTAAAAACTGTGAAAAATTCATTTTTATTTCCTCCTAATTTTTTTATTTATTAATAATTTTTATTAAACTTAATTTTTCTTGAAAATCAAAAAAACTAATCATCAAGATTTATATATTTATTTTTCTGTTCTAAAAATCTTTAAACGGCTTTTCCTCCACCTTCGTAAAACTTACCAAAATATTCAACATACATAAGTCTTGAAGTATGAACATAAGCTCCAAGGAAAGACAAGAACATATTAAATAAATGTCCACCTAGCAATATTACTGGAATAAATATCATTCCAACCCAGCTTCCGCTAATCATTCCAGCGATCATATTTATAGCCGACGCAATAAATCCACCAGAAAGTCCCAAAGCCATAAGTCTTGAATAAGACACAAAATCTCCAACATAACTTGAGATTCCATAAAGGCTATAAAGCCCTCCTCCAAGTTTTGCTCCAACTCCCTTAGCATCACGTCCACCAGTAAGTACGATTCCAACCATTCCAACAATCATAATCCACATTGACACACTTGTTACAGCAGGCGATAAATTTTTCATTTTAAATACTAAATAAGCCATTCCGCCCATAAGTGCCATATACCAGAATAACACGTCATAAACAGCATCCAATGTCTTACCATCTCTAATAAGCATATACGCCTTTATTGCCAATCCAATAAATATATGAACTACTCCAAATACAATCGAACCAATTAATAAAGTATTATATTCTTTTGATGGATTTATAAGCCGCCACATTCCAGGTATTTCTGCTCCAAAATATGAACCATATAAAATTCCCCAGAAAATAACTGAAAAACTTAGATAAAAGAAAAATTTAACCGATTTTCTCATTTGTGAACTTAAGTTTACCACTTTCAAGACAAACATTGTTGCAAGCAGCAAAACGAGTCCATATCCTACATCTGCTCCCATCATTCCAAAAAACAAAATATAAAATGGTGTAAACAGCGGTGTCGGATCAATTTCATTATATCTAGGATAAGCATACATCCCTGTTAAATTTTCAAATACACTCGCAACTTTTCCATTTTTCAATTTTATTGGCACTGTCGCATCATCTCTTTCCGCTTCTTCAAACGTCAAATAATAACTGCTTCCAGTTTCACCTTTTACAACTTTTTCAAATTCCTGAACTTTTTCCGTAGGAATCCATCCCTTTATTAAAACAGTATTTTCAGTCTGTGCCAATTTTTCTGATTCCACAATACGCAGTTTTTTATTTTGCATATATTCATAAACCGCCTGTAAATCAGTCAAATCTTCACTATAAGTCTTAATTTGAGCCTTAAGTTTACGTTTTTGCTTTTTCAGCTCACCTATTTCCTTTTGCAATTCATTTTTATAGTCTTGCGGAACTGCATCAATATCAAGATTTTTCCACACCAAAAACTGCTATTTCTAAAAACTTCAGACAATTTTTTTCCTTTTTCACTTTCATCTATACTTGAAATTACAAGATAATAAACTTCATCTTTTACTATTTTTAAGTTCTTCATAATAAGTTTTATCAAGTTTAGAAATGCCTTCAATAAATTCACCCTTTTAACTTTTAACGGTATCGTTCCAAGAAATGTATTTACCTTTTTTTCAATTTCTTTTAATTCCATAGGATTTACATCTAGCCGTTCCCACAAATCAATCTCATCATATCGTGCATATTTTTTTAGAAATTTCAGATTTTTATTTGTGAATACTTCACTCCAATTGAATTTAATTCTGAAGTAACTTTTTTTCCAGTCATAAGTCAGTACTTTTTTTAGACAATGTATCAAAAGTATAATTTTTCATTTCCATGAATAATATCCCTTAAACGTGTCTTTCTTTCATCATACTTCTTAATAAGAGAAATTGCGCTGCTTAACTGATAAAGTCTTTCATCGATATGTGTCAATTCTTCATTATTTACATATTTTTGAAACACCTTCAACCGCATCCTTATCTATTTCTCCATTTTTCATCACGCAACTTAATGTCTACAAAATTTACTTCCTTAAATTTTTTTGAAGTGCCTTTAATACTTTAGCTCTCTGTTCTGCGAAAACAACCAATTCAAATTTGCTCATTTTAACTATTGCCATTATTTCACAATCCTCTCTGCCAACAAATTGACAACTTCATCTATTTTTTTCTCATCAATATTCAGAATACTGTTAATATTCTCCTCTTCACTGCTTAAAAGAGAGTTTACTTTTTTTTCAGCTTCTTCTATTGAATGTTTTTCCAGATTTTGTGCTTCAATTTTAGCTTCAGAAATTATTTTATCGCCATCATCTTTTTATCTTCTGATCAACATCCTTCAAAAATATTCTTTGCTTTTTCATTTGCATCAGCAATAATCTGATCTGACTCCACTTCAGCACTTTTAATCTTTTTCCAAAACTTCTTTTTGCCAAGATATAACCTCCTTCACAAATTATTTTTTTAACTAATCATAATACCCATTACATAGATAAGATTTTTTTCAAGTTGACTGATTAGTCATTATATCTATTATGTTACCAATTTTTAATTATTGTCAAGTTTTTTTATTCCTATATTTATACTACTTTTTTAAATAAAAAAATATAACACAATTAATTATGCTATATTTTTTTAGCACTATTTTTCCCAAATCTATATATGTAGGATCACTTGGAAAAGAAAAACCTTGTTCCTTTGCTTTTTGTTCCTGAATTTTTTTAAATTATCACTATTAATAAATTCATTATCTAATCTTGCAACATCTTTTTTAATTCCTTTTAATTTATTCTCTTCTTTTTGTATTTTTTCCCTAAACTTGCAAACATCATATCCAACAAAAAGATCTTAATAATGCCACTGACGTTATAATCACAATATAAAACATAACAGTTTTTTTATAAGTTTTTTTATCTAGCCCCTGCAGTTCTGGAAAGTTTTCTTCAACTTCTGTAGGAGCTACTACTTTTTTTCTTCTTGCTTCTTCGTGTGATCTTGCTGTATTTGTAATTTTTGGGAACATCTAATATTTCCATTTGCATTTTTTTATTTTTTTAGATACACTATTCATACTCCTTTTATTCACTCCTTTCAAAAATTCTCAATTTTGCCGAATGTGCCCTGTTATTCTCTTCTAACTCTGATGTTTTAGCAACGATCGGCTTTCTTGTAATTATCTTTCCTAAACTTTTCTTGTTACACACGCAAATCGGTATATCCTTTGGGCAAGTGCAAGGATCTTCATATTCACGAAATTTTTCCTTTACAATCCTATCTTCCAAAGAATGAAAAGTAATTACCAAAAGTCTGCCGTTTTTATTAAGTAATTTTACCGCCTTATCCAACGTTTCACTCAATACTTCAAGTTCTTTATTTACAAAAATTCTAATAGCCTGAAACGTTCTTTTAGCAGGATGTCTTTTCATACTTTTCCCTATCGACCGTATAACAATATCTGCAAGTTCTGTCGTAGTTTCAATAGGTTTATTTTTCCTATATTCCACAATTTTCTTTGCAATCTTTCGAGATTTTGGCTCTTCACCATATTTGTAAATAATATCAGCAATCTCTTTTTCAGAAAAATCATTGACAACTTCATAAGCGCTTATTTTCAAATTACTGTCCATCCGCATATCCAGCCTTGCCTCAAATCTATATGAAAAACCTCTTTTAGCATTATCTAGCTGATTTGAAGAAACTCCTATATCCATCAGTATTCGATCCACCTTTTCAAATCCTGCAAGATAAACAGCTGTATCAATATTTCTAAAATTATCTTGAAATATTTGAAGCTTTGTTACCAAATTTTTCTAGCCTTTTCTTTGCAAATTCAATAGCCTGAATATCCTGATCAATTGCAATAACATCTGAATTTTCAGAAGAATTTTCTAGAATACCTTCTGTATGTCCACCGCCGCCAAGCGTACAATCAACATAAACTGCATCCCCTATCTGTTATTATATTGTCCATCACTTCATCAAACAGCACAGGTTTATGATATTCCATAAATTTCTCCTTTCTAATACTTTTTAAATTTCAAATTTTTTTACGTATCACAATTAAATTAGTAATTTACAGTCTAATTAATTATCAGATTATTTTTATTTCTTTTTACAATTACTGAGATATTTTTACCACACTTTTCTTATTTTTCCATATAACTTTTTTTAAATTTTTTTATTTTTTTATTTTTCAAATTTTTTTAAAGCACAATTTCCTTTGCAATTCTCTCAGCCGCTTCTTTTCCTAAAAGTTCACCAATAATCGCAAGTGAAAAGTCCATTGCAGTTCCAGCGCTTCTGCTAGTTATAATATTCCCATCTACAACAGCTCTTTCCTTCTTTAATATTGCCTTTCCCTTCAGCAAATCATCTTCACAGGCTGGAAAGCAAACCGCATTTTTCCCTTCTAGAATCCCAAGACTTGCCAATACTGTTGGAGCAGCGCAAATAGCGGCAACTCTTTTATTTTCAGTATCTTTTGAAAATTTCAAAACATTATCCAAAAGAAGCTGTGATTTAAAATAATTGCCTGTCCCTGGTCCACCAGGCATTACAAGCATATCATATTCTGAAAAATCAATTTCTCCAATAACTTTATCAGTCAATATTTTCACTTTTCTTGCACTTTTCACAAGATTATCATCTGTAATTGAAACCGTATCCACAGTAATTCCAGCCCTTTGAAGCAAATCAACCGGCGTTATCGCCTCAACTTCTTCAAATCCATCTGCCAAAAAAATACTGCAACTTTTTTTCTTTCATAATATTTTTCCACTCCTTTATTGTGTTATTTAATTTAATTAATGACAAAAAAATTCCACTCTTTGCCAAAAAAATTTATATTAAAAATAAGCAATACTGTTTCCCATTAGAGTAAGATATTTATAAATCCTATTTAACAAGAAATCTTGATCCTTGTTCAGAAAAATAAATAAAATATAGTTTTTATTTCCCAAATAGAATTTATCATAAAATTATAAAGACAAAAAAAGGCTAATAAATAATATCACTAGCCTTTTTTTAATTTATTAAACTAATTTTGCTATAACATCTTCAGGTGTGTCTTGTTGCAAAAATTAAATCTCTAAATTTTTTTGAGCATCAGCATAACTGCTATTTCTAATTATTTTTCTTAACAGTTAAACCAGATGAAGCGCTCATACTAAATGAATCAAGTCCCATTCCTAAAAGCAACTTAGTAGCTCTCTTTATCTCCTGCAAACTCTCCACACATACTTACACTAATGTGAGCACCATGTGCAGCATCAATTACCTTTTTGAATAGCTTCCAATACAGCAGGGTTAAATGAATTATATAAAGTTGAAACCATTTCATTTCCTCTATCTACTGCTAAGAAGTATTGTGTCAAGTCATTTGTTCCGATTGAGAAAAAGTCAACTTCTTTTTGCAAATTTATAAGCAACAATAGCTGTTGAAGGAGTTTCAACCATTATTCCTACTTTTATATTTCTATCATAAATTTTTTTCCAATTTCATCAAGTTCTTTTTTACATTCTTCCAAAATAGCGTTTGCTTTTTCTAATTTCATTAATTGAACTTATCATTGGATACATAATTTTTAATTTGTCCATATTGAGATGCTCTTAAGATTGCTCTCAATTGAGTTTTTGAACATATCTTTATTTTCCAATGAAATTCTGATTGCTCTATATCCCAAGAATGGATTTAATTCTTTTGGCAAGTCTAAGTATGGTAATTCTTTATCTCCACCAATGTCCATTGTTCTTATTGTTACAGGTTTTCCTTGCATTTTTTCAGCAACTACTCTATATGCTTGATATTGTTCTTCTTCTGTTGGGAAGTGATCAGAGTTCATAAATAGGAATTCTGTTCTATATAATCCAATTCCAGTTGCTCCAGATTCGATTACAGCATCAACATCATTAGGACTTCCAATATTTCCCCAAATGTCGACTTTTCTTCCATCAACAGTAACTGCATCTTCATGAATTAATTTTCTTAATTCTTCTTTTTCCTTTCTTAATGCTTCTTGTTTTTTAACATATTCACTAATCAATTCTTCAGATGGTTCCAGGTATAATTCCCCAGTTTCTCCATCCATAACAACAAGTTCTCCATCTTTAACTTCTGTCAAAATTCCTTTTACTCCAACTACTGCCGGTAATTCAAGTGATCTTGCCATAATTGCAGAATGGGCTGTTTTTCCTCCAACTTCTGTAATAAATCCAATACAGTTTTCCAAATCCAATTGAGCAGTATCAGATGGAGTCAAGTCTTCAGTTACAACAATTGTCCCTGGTTCCAAGTTGCTCAAGTCATGAATTTTCATACCTAGCAAGTTTTTAAGCCATCTTTTACCTATATCTTTTAAATCAGCAGCTCTTTCTCTTAAATATGGATCATCCAATTGTGAAATCATATCACAATATTCATCAATTCCATCGTGTAATGCTTTTGCGGCTGGAAGCCCATCTCCTTTAATTTTATCTTCAACTTCCGAAATTAAATCATCATCTTCAAGAAGCATAATATGACCATCAAAAATTGCTGCTTTATCTTCTCCCATTTTCTCTTTTACTTTTTTTCTCTAATTGCAATTAACTGCATTTTTAGATTTTTTTCAATCCATTTTTCCAATTTTTGCAAGTTCAGCTTCAATTGTTGAATTTTCATCCTTAGTTTCCGGTACAACAATTTCCTCTGTTATAAAAAAAGTAATACTTTACCTATAGATACTCCTTCAGAAGCACCAATTCCTGTCATTCTTTTCATGTTTTTTTCTCCTCTATATATATAATTTTTTTACAAACAAATTTTTAATGCAATTTTTTAAAAATTAAACTAACTTTAAACTTATAAACATAAATTTACTTATAATACTTACTTCTATTAGCCTTTATATGATCCCTCAAAACTTTAACAATTTCTCCCTTTCCAAACTTTGTCGCCATATCCATTGGAGTACCGCCATGCTTATCAGTAAGTGTCGGATTAGCTCCATATTTTAACAGCATCTTTACAATTTCCACATTTGCCTTCAATGTTGCATCTTCAAGCGGAGTCCAGCCATCCACCGTACTTCCAATATTAGCAAGCCTGGAATCCTTTTTTAACAATGTTTCCACTGCTTCTTCATTTTCATAGTATGCAGCCGTTCCTACAGTCGTTCTATTAAAAATTGGATGTCTTTCATATAAATTTGCCCCATTTTCAATCAGAAGTTTCAGTATTTCCTGATTTCTTGCTTCAATAGCAACAATAATCGGAGTATACCCATCCTTGCTTTTAGAGTTGACATCGACTAATTCAGCTCCTCCACCGGCAATTAGCGATGATTCGTTCAAATCTACTCCATATACTCCTGCAGGTCTATTTATATATTCTTCTAGCAATCCTTTACGGTTATTAATATTTTTTTCAATTGCAAGATAAAACTGAACATATTTGTTATTATGCTTTCGAATAGCATCAAGCAATGATTTTATCTGCCTTTCCTTCGTATCCTCTTCCTTTTTCTTCGTTACCAGATTTTTCTCCAGTGTCATATTTAAAAGTTATTGGAAACATTATTTGACTAAAAAGCAATAAAATTATACCCAAGATCATTTTTATTCCTTTTTAAATAAAAAAAACTTACTCACTTTTTTTATACCTCACTAATAGTATTATACCATATCATTTTAAAAAGTGCAAATTTTTTTCCATATTTTCATAATTTTTTTATATTTTTTTATTATTCTTATACTCTGTTAATTGTAAAACTGCCCATTTTCAAATAAATAAAATTCTGCTTTTTATCTCTAGTATTATTATTTTTTTCATTTATTCAATCAGTTTATCACGTATTTATTGGATGCTTTTCCTGATTTAATTTTTTTGTATTTTTTTCTACTGATGAAAATACTTTAATATCTATATTTATAAATTCTTTTTTAAAAAAATTTATTTTTTTCCGTATTTTATCATATCGTTTTGCCATTTCTATTGCCTTTTTTTCTATATTTTTCTAATTTTTTTCTCTTTAGATTCAGCATTTACTTTCGTATCCCATTCTTTCTGATTCAAACGCAACTTTTTCCCTTTCCTTGTCAGATAACTCTCCTAAAAGTAAATTATAAAGTTTTTGCAACTTCTGATTTCCATGCTTCTATCATTTGTCCATCTACATCCACAGGCAAGGCATCTCTTCTCGTATCTTCCATTCTTTGCTTCATATAATCTTCATAACTGATCTTTTAAAATATCTGGCTTTTTTTGAAACTGTTGCTGTATTTGGCTTTTTACTTTTTTTATTTTCTTTTCCATACTTTGAACAATTTATTATTCCTAGTGCTAAAACTGCTATTATTAAGATTATCTTTTTTTCATCTTTAAAATTACCTCCTTACATATTTGTATTATACTATATATTTTAAACAAAAAGAGAAATAACAAAAGTTTATCAATGTTATTTCTCAATATTTTTAAATTTTTTATATTCTACTCCATAAAAACTAGGCAATTTAAAAATTATTTTTCTTTTTTTATTATTACCCTGCCTGATTTGAAGAATCATCATTTTTTTCATCTTTATTTCCATCACTTCCAGAACCACTATTGTTATCAGAAGAATCATCAGAATTATTATTATCTTTATCTTTTTTTATCTTTGTCTTTATTTTTCATCATCATTTTTTTACTATTTTTCTGTTTCCTTCTGAATCAGAATCACCTTCCGATGACCAGTCTGATTTTCCAGTAATTTCTCTTACAGCTTCAGCTAGTTTTTTTAGTTTTATTTTTTTCTTCCAGCTTTTTTTAGCATCTTCTTCCACTTTGATTTTCTGTTTCATTTTTCAAGTTCTAATTCCTGCTTAGCATCTTCTGCTGCTTTTTTTCGCTCTCAGATTTTTTTGAATTTCTTTATTTTTTTAACTTCTTCTGTTTTTAAAGCTTTGAGTTTTTTTCATCTTTGTCAGAATTTTTCAGATTCCTTCAAAAATTTGCTCAGCTGTTTCACCTTTAATGATTCGTCTAACTTCATCTCCAGTAATAGTTTCCTTTTTTCAGCAATAATGCCACTACTTCTTCTAATTTGCTCCAGTTATCCTGTAAAAGTATTTAAAGTATTTAAATATTCTTCAGTTAGTATTTTTTTCTTATTTCAAGATCAATTTCCCTAACTGTTTCATCACTTTTGTTTGGAGCAAATGAATATTCATCATCTGAATTTTCAAAGTTAATTGGTCCTAATTTTTTACTCATTCCAACACTTTCAACATAAGCTCTTGCGACTTTTGTAGCACGCTTTATATCAGAATAAGCACCTGTACTTATATCTTCCAATCCAATTTCTTCAGCAGCACGCCCACCAAACAGCACTTTTATTTCAGCTAGCATCTGTTTACTTGTAGTTACTAATTTTTCTTCAGGAAGCGGCATCATAAATCCACCAGCTTCACCTCTAGGAATTATTGTAACCTTATGAACAGGATCAGCTCCTGGTGTTAATTCAGTCATAATAGCATGTCCAGCTTCGTGATAAGCCAATAATTTCTTTTCTTCAGGTTTAATAATTTTACCTTTTTGTCCAAGTCCCATTCCAATTTTATCTACAGCTTCATCCAGATCAGCCATTTTTATCGTATCACTGGCTCTTCTTGCCGCCAAAATAGCCGCTTCATTTAACAAGTTAGCCAAATCAGCTCCGACAAATCCTGGAGTTATTTTAGCAATATCCTCAAGTCTTACATCTTTAGCAAGCTTTTTATTTCTCGAATGAACTTTCAATATTGCAATACGTCCTTGTAAATCAGGTGCATCAACTGTCACACGTCTATCAAAACGTCCAGCACGTAATAACGCAGGGTCAAGCACATCTTCCCTATTTGTTGCTGCAAGCACGATAACTTTTGTATCAGTTTCAAATCCATCCATTTCAACAAGCAGCTGATTCAATGTTTGTTCTCTTTCATCATTGCTTCCACTATTTTTTCCAACACTTCTTCTTCTACCAATAGCATCAATTTCATCAATAAATATAATTGACGGGCTAGATTCCTTAGCTTTTTCAAACAAGTCCCTTACACGTGAAGCACCAACCCCAACAAACATTTCCACAAATTCCGAACCTGAAATGCTAAAGAACGAAGCTCCAGATTCACCAGCAACCGCCTTTGCAAGCAATGTTTTCCCTGTTCCAGGTCTTCCTAACAAAAGCACGCCTTTCGGCACTCTTGCTCCAGCTTTTGTATATTTTTCAGGATTTTTCAAAAAGTCAACAACTTCCCGTAATTCTTCTTTCGCTCCATCAACACCTGCAACATCATCAAATTTTACATCAGGCTTTTTATCAATTTTATTAACTCTAGATTTTCCAAATCCGAAAATGTTTCCAGGTCCTCCACCTTGTGAACCTCCAACCATTTTTTTAGCTAAATAAACCATAAGAGCTATCATTATAATCATCGGTAAAAATTGACCTAAAAGCAGCAAGAAGAAACTTCCTCCCGATGGCTGCAATGAATTTAACTTCACTTTCTTACGTTCAATCGCATTAATGATAATCGGTTCATTTCCGACTCTATCTGTTATTTTCTTTGTGAAATAAAGGGTATCTTTTCCATTTTCATGAGACTGTGCAATCAATTTATCATCTTTTTCATTTATTTCAGCAAATTCCCCAGCTTGTGTCCTATTTACAAATTCTGTATATGAAATTTCCTTTTTAGCTTGAAAATAAGTTTGTATATCCTGATGGAATATCGCTGTAAAAGTGAATAGCAACACTACGAAAATAAAGAACAGAAATCCTGAAAATGGAGATTTATTTCCATCATCCTGTCTATTATTTTTTTCTATTGTTATCCTTCCGCAATTCTTCCAACCGCTTTCTAATATCGTTTTTATCTTTCTCTGCCATTTTTCCTCCCAATTACTAATAATTTACTTTTTACTCCCGTTTCCTGATTTTTTTATTTCTTTTTCTATCTCATTTTCCTGAATTTTTCCAAAAATTTTTGAAAATTTTATATCCGAAATCGCTAAAATTTCTGTCACTTTCATTAGTATTTCCATTTTCCAATTTTACATCATCACTTGAAAACTCCAAATTATTTTTGAACTCTAGAAACCTTAACTCCTACAATCGGAACAAAATCTCTTTCCCCCTTTTGGAACTTTTTCATCAATCAAGATTTTTCTTCACCTTTTTATGTCCTAAATTTTTTTCAAAGAAATTCTATCTCCATCTTTTTCTATTTCTGACAAAAATTCCCCATTTTCTATTCTATCATCAATTTTAAAAATAGCATATTCTGCATTTTTCATCCTTTTTAAAAATTTTCAATATTTTCATATAGGGTTATTTTGTAATTATACCATTTAATACTTTGATTTTTCCTTTAAAATTATGGTTTTTATCAGATAATATTCTATTTTTTTATCACTTTCTAGATCTTCTTTTGTATTTCTATTTAAAAATCTTTACAATTTTCAGTTTCCCATAAACATTTTTGCAAAAATTTTATTTTCTCCTAAATAAAATTCCTTTGTCCCTGCATTTTTCAATTCTCCATTTTTATTAAAAAAACTCCTAAAAATCTGATCAATCTTTTTCCCTTGAAACTTGCACGTTATTTTTTTCAGAAGAAAACTCAATTCATCCTTTTTGATTAACCTCATTTTTTTCTTTATAATTTTTAAAACTTTTTCTCTTCTAAATTTTTTTCTCATTTTCAAATTTTTTTCCGCTCCAGCAAAATTTCTTTCATTAATTTCCACAATCAAAGATTCCGCTTTTTCTTCTAAAAATCTGGATTAACCCTTTTCAAAGCAAGGGAAAATTTTATTTCTAATAAAATTTCTCGTATAATCATTTTCATTATTTGTATAATCAACTAAATATTCCCAATTCCGACTTTTTCAGAAAATACAAAATTTCACTTTTTTTCAAATCCTAAAATTGGTCTTACTATATTCTCACGCACTTCTGGAATACCCTTTAACCCATTCATAGACGTTCCACGCAAAAATCCGAAAAATAAAAGTTTCCACATTGTCATCCATATTATGACCTGTTGCAATTTTATTATACCCAATATTTTTTTCCTAACTTCCTCAATCGCTTCATACCGTAATTCCCTAGCCGCCAATTCCAATGATTTCTTATTTTCTTTTTGAATATTTTTTTCACATCCACACTTTGAATATAACAGTCAACATCATTTTTCAGACGCAAACTTTTTTTACAAATTCCAAATCATTCTCAACATCAGTTCGCAAATTATGATTGACATAAACAAGTGAAATTTCCATCAAAATTCGACTTTTTAAAAAAATTTTTAAAAAAATTATAAAGAAAAAAACTGAATCAGGCCCTCCAGAAAATGCAACAAGAACTTTATCTCCTTCAGAAATCAATTTTTCAATAACTTCTATTGATCTCTTCAATATTTTCTTTTCTATTTTTTTACTTTTTCCATTAAATTTATTCCCAATTTTTTTATTTTTTTCCATTAAATCTATATGTCCAATATTTTTTTACTCTTACAAATAGCCAAACTCCTTGTTTTATACTACTTAATTTAACTATAATTTTAATCTAATTAGATTTATTTTAATTGCCCGCTTTCACGACGTTTTTTTCAAATGTTCCTCATGCGTCTTTGAATAATATGTTTTTCCCTTATATGTAAAGAAAAAAATAAATCATCTGTCTTCTCAGCATTTAACACAGCCTTAAAAGTTTCAATTGGAGGATTTCCAATTGGTGTTGGAGGTAATCCTTTGACTTTTATACGAATTATACGCTGTATTCTGTAATTTCAAATCATTTCTCGTAGCCTGTCTTCCCAACTCATATTTTTAACGTAGCATCTGATTCCAGCTTCATCCCAATTTCCAATCTTTTTCAAAAAAATATTCCGGCAACTTTAGGCTTATCCGCTTCATCAGGCACTTCTGCTTCCACAATAGAAGCCAATTTTAAATCATCGTAAAATTTCTTCTTGTCAGGATATTTTTCAGGCGGAAATTTTTTCAAAAACTCATCAAGAATAGTTCTAATAACTTGTTTTGTTGTAACATTTTCAGAAAAAATATAAGTTTCAGGATAGAAATATCCTTCAAAATTATTATTTTCATGCGGATATGGAAAATCAACCTCGCTCAAAGCTTTATTAATTTCCTCAGTATTTCCCAATTCAAGCGCTTCCATCCGAGCAAACACTTGCTTTGATGTAAATCCTTCAGGAATTGTAAGTCTTATTCCATTAGTTTCACTATTCTTTATTTTTTTATAATTTCATATTTTGAATATTTTTCCATTAAATTTATAAGTTCCCACTTTTAACTTTATATTTCCACCATTTAATTTTTAGATATATTCTATCCATAATTCCATAATTCAATTTTAAGTCTTTATAAATTTGTATAAAATTTGTTCCTTTTTTACATTTACATTAACATTTTTATACTCTCTTTTTGCAAAAAGAAGTTAAAAAGAGTGACAGACACATAAACAATATTAAAAAAATATTATGACATAAGTAATTTTTCAATGTATTTTTTTCATTTTTTTCTCCCAAATATTCAGTATTTTTTTATTTGTAAAAGTCTACAAATTTCAATTAATTAGTGAACTTTTTCAATTAATTTTTCATTTTTTTGTATCTTTACCATTATTTTTCTATTTTTATTTTTTTATTTTTTTAAATTTTTTTATTTTTTTAAATCCTCATCATTAAGCTCAATAACTTCTACACTTTTTAGTTCCATCCTTAGTTTCAAACCTTGTCATCCCTCTTTTCTCATTCTTCTCTCAAATTCCCTTTTTTTGCACCAATTGTATCAATTTGAAACACACTTGCAGGATTTTTCACTCAATCTTCTTTTCCAAATCATCCGTTCTATTTTTAATTCAGCTTTTTTTCCTTTCATTCTCAAGTTCCCGAATACTTTTTCATATTTACATCATAATCAAGATTCTTAAGATTACTTTTTATTATCCACAATTTTTTTCAAACTCATCCAATTCATCATTTTCAAGCGAAATTTTATTATTATTCGGATAACGTGAAAGAACTCTTGTAACTCCATTATAATATCTTATAATCATATAGCGATAATTTTTTATCAAAGAATACAATTTCATTCCTATTATTTTTTTAAAATATTTCTTTTTCAATATCCAAATATACATTCCCTTTTTCTTCGATCCACCCTCTCTGCATTTCTTCATTCCATTTATCAGTCTGCGGATCAAAATAACTTTTTAATTATACGATATCCATTTTCCTCCTGCAAAAAAATCATATCTTACATTTTTCAAGTTTTTTTCTCTGAAATTATCATCTGTTTTTTTATTAAATACCACGTTCCATAACTCTTTGCTGTTTGAAATTTTATAATTGGATTAACTTTATCATCTATTTTTATAAATCGTTCAATTCTATTAGTTTTTTTCAACTTTTTTCTGCTGTTTTTTCCTCTTCCTCATCCTGAATCCGATCCAAATAAATCAAATCCCCATCTTCATCATCTGTTTTTTCAAATCTTCATTTTCATTTTTCAAAATCAGTATTACTATCTTTATTAATAATAATATCAATCTTTATCGCCTCATCTTCAACTCTATTTCCACTAATTTTCTTTTTCGCCACTTTTTATTTTCACTAACAGCTTTTCTGCTCCCGCCAGCAAACATTGACAATGAAAAATATCCAGAAACAGACTGCGATGTAAAATTTTACTTTCCTATATTGATTAAATTTCTGCTTATCCAAAGTATTCACCTTTTTTTCATTTTTTTATTATAATAAAAACTTCTTTATACTAAATCCTTTTTTTGAGATAAATATTTTTTTACATTTAGAAAATCAATTCCCTTGCTAAAATTCAAATAGAAAAAGCATAAATTTTAAATCCTAAGGCTACAATATTTTTCTCCAAATTTTTAGTTTTATTATTCCAGTTTTTTTCAATTATATCACACATTTTTCAAATTTCAAATTAAATATTTTTATATTATATTTTTCCAATTTACAAGACTTAATCTCAAATACTGGCTTTTTATTATATTTATTTATTTGGTAACAATGGAATTTTTCCACTAAATCTAATTTAAAAAAATAAAAAAATTATATTTTTATATTAGTCCGCTGTTTAATAATTGTTTATATAACAAAAACTGTCCTAAAATTAAAAACAGTTTTTTTCTTCCCGATTATTTTACTTAATTCTACCTATATCCTTTCTAAAATACATTCCATCAAATTTAATTTTTATTCAACAATTTATAAGCATTTTCCTTAGCTTCATCCAATGTCTTTCCAAATGCAACAGCATTTAATACTCTTCCACCATTAGTTTTGAATTTTCCATCTTCAAATTTTGCTCCTGCGATAAATACTAATTCATCATCTGTAGCATTTTCAATTCCAGTTATAACATCACCTTTTTTGTAACTTTCTGGGTATCCTCCTGCAGCTCCTACAACACAACAAGCATGAAGTGGTTTCCAAGTAACATTTAATTCCGATAATTTTTTGTCAAATGAATATTCTACCAATTCTAACAAATCATTTTCCAACAATGGTAGAACTGCTTGAGTTTCAGGATCTCCCAATCTCATATTGTATTCAAGCAAGTAAACACCTTTTGCCGTAATCATTAGTCCAAAGAAAATTACACCTTCAAAATCCATTCCTTCAGCTTGCATTCCCTTTAAAGTTGGATTCATAATGTCATTTTTAAAACTTTCAAAAACTTCATCTGTCACATAAGGATTAGGACTTATAACTCCCATTCCACCTGTATTTAATCCAGTTTCATTCTCTCCAATTTTTTTGTGATCTTTTGCTGATAACAATGGTACAATAATTTTGCTATCTGTAAATGAAAGTATTGAAGCTTCTACTCCATCCAAAAATTCTTCAATCACAACTTGATTTCCAGCATCTCCAAATTTTTCATCAATCATTATATCATCAACCGCTTTTATCGCCTCATCAAGATTTTGAGCAATAATTACACCTTTCCCAGCCGCAAGACCACTAGCTTTTACAACTACAGGAAAATCTTTCCAATTATTTAAAAATTCTTTTGCTTTTTCAGCATTATCAAAAATTTCATAAACAGCAGTTTTTATCCCATATTTTTTCATAAAATCTTTAGAATAAGCCTTGCTTCCTTCAAGAATCGCCGCTTGTTTATTAGGCCCAAAAATTTTCAATCCATTTTTATGAAATTCATCAACAATACCAGCTACTAATAATTCTTCACTTCCAACAAATGTCAAATCAATATTATTTTCCTTAGCAAATTTAACATACTCATCTATATTATTCGATAAATTCACATTTTCAGCTTTTTGGCAACAACTCAGCTCCCTGCATTTCCTGGTGCTATAAATATTTTTCTCCACCTTTTTCATTTTTGAGATATTTTTCCAAGCAATTGCATGTTCTCTTCCACCTGCTCCTACGATTAATACTTTCATTTTCTTGTCTCCTCCTTGAATATTTATATTTCTGATTTACTTTATATCTTTCTTATAAATATATTTTTATCATATTTTCTTGCAATATTAAATCTAAAAAAATAAATTTTTTTCCTATTTTTGAAATCAATATTTACAATTTTATAAAAATTTTTCTTGCTCCCTAACTTTAAATGTGTTATCCTAAAATCAAAAAAATACTAAAAAAAGGAAAAAAATATATATGATAAAATTCTTTATACAATAAACTATGATAAAATTGTAAATTTTAAGGAAAGAGTGACTCGATTTTACTGTTAGATTTGAATTTAAAGAAATTTTGAAAATGAAGAATATTCAGGAGAAAGACTTTGCTCATTTGCACGATACTGGAAGATTGACAGAATTATTGATTGATGGTGCAGAATTGTTGATAAAAAAAGGCAAATAATGAAAATCGTAAAACTAAATGGGATATTATCGCAGTAAAAAGTTCATGGGAGATATTATTCTTATAAATACGGCTTTTTCATCGATATATTACAGAAGCCATATTTTCACGATAATGAAATTTCTCCATTTGAAGAACCTTCGTATATAAAACCTGAAATTAAGCATAATAATAGTAAACTAGATTTCTATTTAGAAACTGAAAAAGAAAAAAATTTTTTTATTGAAGTAAAAGGTTGTACTTTAGTAAACGGAAAAAAATTGCTCAATTTCCTGGCTCTCCTTCAATTCGTGCCTTAAAACATTTTAGAGGAACTTATGGAACTTAAAAAAAGATGGCTTTCGGGACAGCAGTTTCTTTATTTTGATATTCAGAAAATCTGAAATTTTTCGCACCCTGAACATATTATCGACAGAGAGTTTTCTGAAACTTTTTATGAAGTGATAGAAAATGGTGTTGAAATTTATCCGATGCTTTTTGGAATATAGGGCAGATGAGAATGTTTATTTTATTAAGAAAAATTAGGGATAATGGAGAAGAGATTTT
>BNJS01003132.1_pt1 | contig 76969 bp, 122 predicted proteins | sample 8540461 | NCBI WGS metagenome assembly BNJS01 (sample SAMD00202454, study PRJDB9452) | human saliva metagenome | isolation source: human saliva | place: Japan
GGATGTATTATCTAGTGTAAAAGTTGAAACTTCAGCATGCATGAATATCAATGGCCGTGTTGGGGATGGATGGTCGTGTCCAATGCAAAATACTATCGTCAGACCGTAACGGCACGAATACCGATTACCACAGTAGCCGGGGAACAGCACCGAAAGCGGATGCCAGCGGCGCCACCGAGGCGCGATGGTTGCCACAACAGGTGACATTTGCCGTGGTTGCGGAGGGCGGCGTTGACACCGTCAATTGAATGATGAATTGTGCATCGCACGGTTTCGTACTGCATCATTAGCATTGGAGTCCAGCGTATCGCACTGGCGTGTACGCCCGCGAACATGCAGCTGCGAAGATGGTACTAATTTGACTGAACAAGGCAAGAAGCTGAGAATTGATGAAACGTTTGCCCCATAGCATCACCGCCGCTACGGATAGCAATGGCCAACAACATAGATACTATAAACGTAGGAACATGCAATCCGAAGCTATCTAATAAGTAGCGGAACCGCCAATGCTGACAAAGGACACAGATAAGGACCAACAAATAAATAATACCCACTCAATATATTAACTGTCCCAAATAATGGCTTTGAACATGCATCAAGGTAATGGCAACTGCTCACTGGGGATTATTATCCCACTTATGATAACCAAAATGATTATCATGATAACCTGACTTAACAGACTTGAAAACTGTCGTCCAAAGGCATTTCATATCGGCGGAGATTGTATCTAACACAAGAATACCACATATGTTAGACAAATTGCAATTTTCAAGCAATAAAAAGTCTCCGTCAGATTTGCATATCTGTCCCTTTCTGATGTGAGGGATTTGACTCATCTACAGAATAATCTTATCCAAATAAATTGTCAAGAATTTCTGTTTATAAGCCCTTTTTCTTTTTATAAATCAATTCGTATCTACCATAATATGATATGGCTCTTTATATTCCACTTTTGTGTGCTATCATTCCAAACCAGTGGATATCCATATCCTTCTCTAAGATTATCCCAGTTATTAAATTCTAACACAAAAATCTGCTTGATACATGTTTAAGTCTTGAGAAGACTGAATTGAAGAATCTTTGCTTTTTATAAGGAGAATAATAATTAGCAGAATCTACCAGTTTTTCCCACATTTTTTGTTTGTCGATTATATCGATAAATAAAGGTACGACTCTTTGTATCATATTTATAGTCAAATCGGCTTGCTGTAATCACATATAAAGTAATATCACGATTAACATCATAATACGATCTAATCCGAAATGTATCTTCCCCTAATGTAGTTGGCACCTGTGTTTTTCTTTCCTTTGGCTCGCAATTCAAGCTTACCATCATTTGGGTACATATATACTTCATCCGCATCGTTATTAAACCATATTTTTATAATCGTTATCGTAGTTTTTAAAATCAATTGTTGCTGAATCCACATTGCTAAACTTGAGCTCAGAGGAAAAATCCCCTAGAAAAGCCACGCCTAACCCTACGCATATTGTCGCTTTTATTAATTTATTCATATACATACGTCCTCTCTCAAGTCAAAAACTATATGAGTTCATTATACTTAATCTTTCTATTAAAAACTAGTATATTTCTCTCCCTCACTACAAATCCCCATAAAATGCTATAATATACTCAACAACTATCAACACGTTAATCTATACAATAAAAGGAGTTCTCCATGATTCGTATTGCTTTTTGGTCAAATTCAGGTCCACCCCGGTGAGCCTGCTACAAACTTTCAATCTATGATGCATGCCATCGACTATGCCAAGGCGGTGAGTACGGACATCCTTATCTTCCCCGGAATTGTGCCTCAGCGGATACATGGTGGGCGACTTGTGGGATCAAGTGCCCTTTCATGAAACGATTGTCTCTATTATGGTGAGGAACTGGTGAAAAGCCACCGCAAACACCAATCTTACTATCATCTTTGGTAATGTTGGTGTGGATGAAAGTCTCCGCAATCTTGACGGCAGTCTTCGCAAGTATAATGCTCTTTATGTAGCATCTAAAGGAAAATTAGTATCTAACCCGTCACAGCCATATCCGTTTACCATTAAAAACATTTATTACCATGTTATCGATACTTTAACGAGCCTCGGTATTTTACTAGCGCCAATGTAGTGGCGAAAGAACGCAATCTATCGTTATCAGACATCAATCAGCCTCTCACTATTTCCACACGTCAAGGAGCTTTCACCATTGCTCCTGTCATCTGTGAAGATAGCTGGGATACACATTATCCAGATTGCCCGACGAGTCTTATGCTAGAATCTGCAAAAGCGAAAGGGTCAACATATCGATTCTGATCGTGAATTGTTCTTCCTCACCTTACACTATACATAAACAAGAGCACCGTCATGCCCTGTTCAGCACTCAAGCCAAACGATACAACACACCGATTGCTTACACAAACCATGTGGGCATTCAAAACAATGGCAAAAATATCTGTATCTATGACGGTTGCTCCACCCTATATGACATGAACGGTTCTATTGTGGAAGAAGTGCCTGCTTTCGAAAATACAGTGCGACCTACTTTATTGAAAGATACCTTGTGGCACCCACTTTCAAATGCTAACTCTGAACGCAAGGATTTCCAAAAATAGTACAGTACATCAACCGTCCTCAGAACATAATGCATAGGATAAAAATGATACATATCATACATAGGTCAACATCTACCCTACATCCCTACCCTGTTCAAAGCCCTTCAATACGGCATTCGTCAATTTTTAGCTCAAACTGGAATTAAGAACATCGTCATCGGTGCCTCAGGCGGTATCGACTCTGCTCTCAATGCTGCTTTGTACAGCACTGTATTGCCATCGGAGAACTTATACTTAGTCAACATGCCCAAGCCGTTATAACTCTGACATGACGAAAAGACTTAGCATACCAATTAGCACGTAATATTGGTTGCCATTACGGCGTATTTCCTATTGAAGAAGGTGTCAGTGCCACCATTGAGGAATTAGAGAATACTAGCTTTACAAAGTATAACACCTTCTTACAACTATCCACCCTTGCCAAGGAAAACATCCAAGCTCGTGATCGTTCCTCTCGTATCTTAGCCGGTATAGCATCCGCTGTTAATGGGGCTTTCACATGCAACGGGAATAAAACGGAGTTCACTGTTGGCTATGCTACGATGTACGGTGATTTAGCTGGTTTCCTTGCTGTAACAGGAGATGTGTGGAAAACGGATGTCTATACTTTGGCTCGCTATATGAATGAAAGCATCTTTCAAACGTGAGGTCATTCCTCAAGGGTCCATCGATGTGGTACCGAGTGCAGAGCTATCCGACGCACAGGATGTAACTCAAGGCCTAGGGCGATCCGTTACAGTACGAATACCACGACTGCTTATTCCGTGCCCTCGTCGAGGGTACGCCACATACACTGACTCATCAGCGCTTAACGCCCTGAGGGATATCTTGTGTGTCTATGAGAACGCACATTGGAACACCTATTAGGATTGCCAAACCCTGTGTCTCATTATTTCACATCTACGGAACAGTTTATCCAGGACTTAGAACGCTGGTGGAAATCGTTCAACGGCTTTAGCAGTGGCAAAAGCGTATCCAGTCTCCGCCACTCTTTCCTTATCAGCGAACGTGCCTTTGGTACTGACCTTAGTGAAAGTCAATTAAAACCATATTTCTCACGTAATTACTATGTCATGAAAGATAGAATTCTATCATCATCATCTAAAATAGTGAGTATATTTCTTGAGTTTAGATAATATAAATTTCTATACTATAGTCACGCTATATACAACGTTTGTAATATACCTTATTAGTTATCTTACATCCTGTATATAGCGTTATCTAATGTTTGACTATTTACTCATACATCACTTTCAAAAAAATAATATAAGTCCATAAAAAACTTTTTATATTGTAATGATAATTATTATAGATTACAATAAAAGTTAACCCCTATGGGTTTGCGTTTTTAATGTGTATTTGGAGGTATATATTATGCAACAAGCATGGAAAGACTTCAATACAGGTGTATGGGATAAATCCGTGGACGTACGCGATTTTATCCAACGAAACTATGTGCCTTATGTAGGCGATGATTCTTTTCTAGTAGGTCCAACAGAAACGAACTACTAGACTTTGGCAACAGGTATTAGATTTATATGAGGAAGAACGACAAAAAAGGTTCTGTTATCGATGCAGATACTGATGTAGCAACTCATATTACGGCTCATGCCCCTGGATATATTATTAAAGAGGATGAACAAATTGTTGGTCTTCAAACTGATTATCCTTTGAAACGTGCCATGTTCCCTTATGGTGGTTTACGAACTGCTAAAAAGTGCTATCGAAGAGTATGGTTACAAAATGGATCCAACTCTTGAGGCTTTCTTTAAAACTCATCGTAAGACACACAATGACGGTGTATTTGATGTATATACACCTGAGATGAGAGCTGCTCGCTCCGCTCACATTATTACGGGCCTACCTGACGCGTATAGTCGCGGCCGAATTATCGGTGATTATCGCCGTGTAGCCTTATATGGTATCGATTATTTGATCAAAGACAAAGAAGATCAATTCAACATTACCATGGGCGATATGATGCCAGATGTCATTCGTGACCGTGAAGAAATTCGAGATCAAATCCGTTCTTTAAAAGAATTAAAAGAAATGGCAGCGTCCTACGGTTTGACATCTCTAAACCTGCTACCGATGTAAAAGAAGCTATCCAATGGCTATACTTTGGCTATTTAGGTGCTATCAAAGAACAAAACGGAGCAGCTATGTCCATCGGACGTAACTCCACTTTCTTAGACATCTATGCAGAACGTGATTTGAAATCTGGTAAATACACAGAGGAACAAATCCAAGAAATGGTGGATCACTTCATTATGAAATTGCGCATGGTTCGTTTCGCACGTATCCATGAATACAACAATTTAGTTACTGGTGATCCTGTATGGACAACTGAGTCTATCGGTGGTATGGGCACTGACGGACGTACTCTAGTGTCTAAAACAGCATTCCGTATTTTTACATACTTTGCAAAACCTTGGTCCTGCTCCAGAACCAAACTTAACAGTACTTTTGGTCCCCTTCTCTCCAGAAGGTTTCAAAAAAATTCTGTGCGAAACTCTCTATTGCAACATCTTCCATTCAATATGAGAACGACGAAATCATGCGTCCTAACTCCGGTGATGATTATGCGATTGCTTGCTGCGTATCCCCAATGCGTATTGGTAAAGAAATGCAATTCTTTGGCGCTCGCTGTAATTTGGCAAAAGCATTACTATACGCAATCAATGGTGGCGTAGATGAAAAAGCTGAAAAAAACAAGTAGGGTCCAAAAATTCCGCCCTATTACTTCAGAATACCTTGACTTCGACGAAGTGATGGAACGTTTTGAAGATATGACGGAATGGCTAGCAGGTGTGTATGTGAATGCTTTAAATATCATTCATTACATGCATGACAAATACGCCTATGAAAAAAATTGGAAATGGCATTGCATGACCGTAAGGTGACACGTTGGTTTGCCACAGGTATTGCTGGACTTTCCGTAGTAGCCGATTCTCTATCCGCTATTAAATATGCGAAAGTAAAACCAATCCGTGATGAAAATGGTATTGCTATTGATTTTGAGATTGAAGGCGATTTCCCTAAATATGGTAATGATGATGACCGTGTAGACCAATTTAGCTGCTACTGTGGTATCTGGGTTTTATGAACAAAAATTCGTAAACATCCAACCTATCGTCAATCCGTGCCAACTATGTCACTATTAACCATTACATCCAATGTGGTATATGGTAATGCCACTGGTGCTACTCCTGACGGACGTAAAGCAGGTATCCCATTTGCTCCAGGCGCAAACCCTATGCATGGTCGTGACGAACACGGTGCTATCTCTTCCCTAGCATCCGTTGCTAAAATGCCATGGCGTGATTGTTGCGATGGTATTTCTAATACATTCTCTATTATTCCAGATTCTCTTGGTAAATCCGGAGAATCTATGGTTTACATTAGGCGATCTAGACCTAGATTTAGACCTTGGCAATATTGAACATGCATTAGCTGATGGTTGTGAAAATCTAGCTTGCCGTGAGCCAAATATTACTATTCCCGAAGAAAAGGAGTAACTATGACAAACGAACAACAAGTTGATAATTTAGTACAGTTATTAGATGGATACAGCAAAAAAGGCGGTCACCATTTAAACGTAAACGTATTCAACCGTGAAACATTATTAGATGCTCAAAAACATCCTGAATTGTATCCACAATTGACTATCCGTGTATCTGGTTACGCTGTGCACTTCAACAAGTTAACAAAAGCACAACAAGACGAAGTCATTTCTCGTACATTCCATCAATCCATGTAATGCATTATGGTAGGTCGCATTCATTCCATTGAGACCATGGGTACTGTCGATGGTCCCAGGCATGCGATTTGTCTTGTTCCTTCAAGGTTGCCCATTGCGATGTGCCTATTGCCATAATCCAGATACTTGGGATCCCTCTACGTATGCCCAAGAACTGACTGTGGCAGATGTGTGGACACAATTTGAAAGGAATCGATGACTTTTTATATCACTGGAGGCATTACTGTCACTGGTGGCGAAGCATTGTTGCAACTCCCTTTTTATTATCGAACTCTTTACTTTCTTTCATGGAAAGGGAATTCATACTTGTTTGGATACAAGCGGGATTTGCTACACACAAGAAGAGGCTAGAGAGTACAAACTGCTTCTTGATGTAACGGATTTAGTCATTCTTGATGTGAAAGAGATCGATTCCTCTATACACGAAACACTAACCGGCAAGCCTAATGATGCGGTCCTTGCATTCGCTAAATTTGTAGACGAGCATGGTACCGATTTTTGGGTACGCCACGTGGTAGTCCCAACCATCACAGATAATCGCGATCGCTGGTATCGGCTTGGTTTCTTTCTAGGTGCTTTCAAACATTTGAAAGCCGTAGATTGCTTACCTTACCACGTCATGGGGGTTAATAAATATGAAAGTCTTGGCATTTCCTATCGCTTAGATGGAATCCCGCCCCTCTCAAAAGCTGACGCACAGCGTGCACTCCGCGTTGTCCTTTCTGGAATACGCGACTACCGCCGAGGTTTATGGTGTCCTCTTAAAACACCTGAAAGTTAAACTCATAACAATACTTTCCTGATCTTTCATAAAAGCGCACTATCCTTCGTGGACGGTGCGCTTTTTCTCTATATCTCGATAGACATATCTGTATGCATATATTCTATATATCTATTATCATTAGCATCTTCTGTTCATGTATTGATATTTCATTTCTAATGGATAGCTTTTTACATATTAGATGTTTAGTTGTATAATAGGAGGGTATTATTTCAGACTATCTCACTATGATTTTCTGATTCAAGTGAATCCTATGTGACCATTGCACCATCATAGTCTTTTTGTATCTAAAGTTAGGAGGCATTTCATGGCATCGTCGTACATGCTACAATTACATCTTGGCGCCGTAAAACGGTCATACTCTCACTGTTTTCCTTTTTATTAGGGACCGTTATGCACAAACATATCAATATCTTGCATCGTTGGGCTATCCCGTCCCTGCTATTGGTGGTTTAACCGTAGCACTGATTGTATTTCTATTACAAATTTCTGGTCTTATCCTCATCACCTTGGACAAGGCTGTTCTCGTTCCTGCTATGGTGGCATTCTTCGCCACTATGGGGCTAGTAGCACCGGTACAAATTTGTACCTCTTCTCTAAAAGCTATCCCTCGCTACTGGGGCATGAGTACTTTGCTTGTGATTATGCAAATCAGCATCGGCTTAGGACTAGCTAGTCTATTTGGATTAGACAAACACTATGCTATTTTATTAGGCTCTTTATCTCTTGAAAGCAGCTACAACTTTGTGTCCGCCTTAGGTCATGACTTAGGGAATGCCTTAAATGGTGAAACTGTGGCACATGGTATCATTGCATTTACTACCATTATCGGTGTGTTCATCGGCGGTCCTATGGGACAATATTTAATCGAAAAGTTCAATCGCTATGAAACAGCACCTCCTCCACCAGATTCACCCAGCACCCGACACCGGTTGGCATTATCATCAACTTTATTGTTGGTTCTTATCTGTGTCAGCATCGGCATCGGCGGTTCTCACTACTTATTAGATACCTTCGATTGCATATTCCTACGTTCATTGTATCCATGTTATTGGCCATTGCTATCCGTAACGGCGGTGATGCTATGGGGCAAACGTTCATCAATTCTAAAGCTATTGCCTTGTTCAGTCAAATTAGTATTACCATCTTCTTAACTACTGTGTTCATGAGCGTACCTATGATCGCATTACGTGCGCTTACAGGACCAATGCTTGTGATTCTTGTGGTACAAGTCATTGCGATTATTCTGTTTACACGATTCATCGTATTCCCTGTGCTGTGTAAAGATTACGACGGCGTTGTCATCGGCGCCGCCCTCCTGGCCACGGCTTAGGTATCACACCAAACACAGTAGCAACCATCGCTACCCTCGGTGGTCGCTACAGAAAATCTGTAAAAGCTTTCCTAGTTGTTCCTATTACAGCTACTGTATTAATCAATGTATTCGGTATTCCTATCTTGCATTGGATCATGCAGTTCTACTGGTAATCTAAGTATTTTCTCATTGGATTTACGATTATCCATTACATATACCCCAACCTACTGCAATAGGTTGGGGTATTCTTGATATGTCAATGCATACTATTGAGACTAACACACTAGATATGTAAAAACATCAGATTTTTCATTATATTCCCATGTTATAACAATTACTATAGACTATATATAGAAAATAGAGGAAAGTTGATACTTTTAATCAACTTTCCTCTATTTCATTTGTAGAGCTATTTTATTACAGCCCCTTTTTGTATCACATATGTACTTATCATCTCATGATTGTAATTATGAGAATAGATTAATGATTTCTACACCAATTAATCCACATACGGCAATCACTGTTTCCACCATACACCAAGAGCGTAAATGTTTGTTTTACAGATAATCCGAAAAACTCTTTGAATAACCAGAATCCTGGGTCATTTGGTGGGCTAAAGAATACAGAACCAGCACCTACTGCAATTACCATCAATTCAGGGCTTACACCTGTTAATGGAATTAACGGCGCTACAATGCCGCCAGCTGTCATAGCTGCCACTGTAGCAGAACCAACAGCAATACGAATCACCACAGCAATTAACCAAGCTAATACTAATGGAGATACATTCACTTGCATCACTAGTTCACCGATATAGGTACCCACACCGCTATCGATCAATACTTGTTTTTAAGTGCTCCACCAGCACCTACAACAAATAGAAATCATAGCTACTGTTAAAATTGCTTTTTCAGAAGTAGCCATAATATCTTTCATAGATTTGCCACGAGCGAATCCAAATGTATAGAAAGGCAATAATCATAGGAAATTGTCAACGCCACAGATGGATCACCAATGAGTTAAGGATGACCATAATGGTAGATGCTTTTTGGCAAGTTCATCATTTTACCGATAGCTGTAGCTGCCATCAAAATAACTGGTACTAATGCTAGTAAAGATAGATACTCCAAAAGGATGGCATTTCCTCTTCTGTAAATACCTTATCATTATGAAGGCCTTCAGGGTATATCTGTTTTGATATCTTTCACTGTATTATACAATATAGGGCCTGCCAATATAACTGTAGGAATACCGATTAAGATACCATATACCAAAGTTAGTCCAATGTCTGCATTAAATAATACAGAAATCGCTGTGGGACCTGGATGTGGCGGTAAGAAACCATGTGTCACAGATAAGGCTGCTACCATTGGCATACCTACCTCTAACAATGGAATATCCGCAGATTTAGCAATGGTAAAGATCAAAGGAATCAATAAGACGAAACCAATTTCATAGAATAAAGCAATCCCTACAATGAAATCCAGTTAAACATACGGCCCATCTTACATTGTTACGACCAAACATGTTGATCAAGGTAGTCGCAATACGTTGCGCTCCACCACTATCAGCCATCAATTTACCTAAAATAGCGCCAAAACCTACTACGATGGTTAAAGCACCTAAGGTGGCTCCTAAGCCTTTTTGGATAGTTGGAAAAATTTTTGTCAAGTGGTAATCCTTCACCAAAGGCTAATAATACACAGACCAATAGCAATGATAAAAAGCTATTCATCTTTACTTTTTACGATTAGGAAAAATAGTAAAGATAATTCCTAATGCAAGAATGATTAATGGCATTTCTTAGTCTCCTTTCTAATTATAAACGACTAAATGGATGTTCCTTTTTGGAACTGAACAAGACGTGCCAAATCGTCCTTTCATATGAATATACAAACTTTCATAAATAAAAGAAAAGTTCATCATATACCTCTTGATTCTGCTCCTTAGGGTAATAGATACATTCAGGGTTGCACCAATTCAGCTGTATCATATATATATCTGATAAAGTGCCATCAGAAATAAACCCTAATACAGCGGCACCAAAGGCAGCCTTCACTATTATTTGGTAAGGTGATATGTTCACCGAATATATCACTCATAATTTGTACCCATAATTCAGATTTAGTGAAAGAGCCACTAATACGGATATCTTTCACATCTTCAAACTCACGTAATGCATCAAGAACAAAACGCAAGCTATAACAAATACCTTCCATAGTAGCACGAATCATGTAAGAACGACTATGATTTAAGGATAAAGCCTACGAATGCACCACGCAGATCAGAATTCCAATAAGGAGCTCGTTCACCAGTAAAATATGGCATTAATAATAATCCACCAGATCCAGCCGGTACATGTCTAGCTTTCATGGTCATTAAGTCGTAAGGGTCCACCGATAGCTGTTCCATTTGGGAACCATGATAGTTGAGGATCCGATCACGCATCCAGCGCATAATCATACCACCATTATTGATAGCTCCGCCAGCCACCCACATGGTATCTGTTAAATTATAGCACCACGTGCGACCTTTAGAATCCATTTGCGGTTTTTCTGTAAGCATACGTATAGCACCAGATGTACCTATAGTAGCACTTAACTGTCCTTTGGAAACAGCACCAATACCAACATTCACAAGTACCCCATCAGTAGCACCGATGACAACCGGCGTATTTACAGGCAAACCCAATCGCTCTGCCACGTTGGCCACTAATTTACCACTATATGTTGTGGATACTACCTTAGGCAGTTGCTCTTCTTGAATCCCTACATAGTGTAAAATCTCTGGGTCCCAAGTTTCGGTAAAGGCATTGAATAAACCAGAACTAGAGGCAACAGATTTATCTGTAACCCACTCGCCTGTCATCAACCGGAACATGTAATCTTTAATAGATCCAATATGAGCCATGCGACCAAAGATTTCAGGTTGATTTTCTTTGACCCATATGATTTTAGCCAATGGATACGAGGCATGCAACGGACAGCCCGTTCTAAAGTAGAATTGTTTACACGCTTCATCTTGTTCCATCCGGTGTACAATAGTAGAACTTCTGCTATCCGCCCAGGTAATCATATTGCCTAATAGGTCAAACTGTTCGTCTTGAGGAATAAAAGCTATGCATAACAGAGCTCAATGCAATCCCGGATATAGTGACTAATTTATATTGTAAGTCCTTTTACTACACCAGCAATGACTGCTTCTGCCGCATCATATAAATTTGTTGAGGATTTTGCTCTGCTCGATCATATTGTGGTGTTTCTAGCGGATAAAAAGCGTCTCGTACAGCTACCGATTTACCTTGTGCGGTATACGCCATAGCACGGACACCTGTAGTTCCACATCAACGCCTATCCATACTGTTTCTTTAACTTCTGACATCTATCTACTCCTAACACAAACTCTATTGATACTATTGTATCAATAGAGTTTGTTCACAATAAATGCTTTTTATACAATATATCTTATATAGATTATATAAAATTTATTGAAAAATCTAGCCAAATAAACTCATTTGCTCATCTTCTGGTAAATCACCTAAACAACCTAATTCTACCATGCGATTCAGCAATGGTTTGAGACATTTTTGTACGGCGTCGCAGAGTCTTTAATGAGACAAGAACTCTGCCTGTTCTCGTTCTTCTACGATGGCATCTGCTACCTTTCTCGCCTAAAGCTAGTAACAGCTACGAAGGGCGGCAATAAAGAGGTTTCATCTTTAATCATAAATCGTCTTGCTTGTGATTTATATAATTCTACATTGGCGAAGGAGTAACCTCGCTGTTTCATTTCAAGGATACCTCTAAGGCAGACATCAAATCTTTTTCCTTTGGCGATGCTTCATGCTTAGCGGCTAACGCTTTCAATCGTTTAAATTCTTGTTGCTGTTCTTCTAAGGAACCCATCATAATTTTTAAATCAAAGGCTTTTTGCCCGAATAGAAAAAGTACGATGCATAGAATGCCAATGGATAATTAATCTTGTACCAAGCAATACGGAAACGCCATCATAACATAAGCTACTGCATGGGCTCGAGGGAATAAATAGGAAATCTTTTTACAAGATGCAATAAACCACTCTGGTACTTGAGCTGCTCGCATTTGGTCTTCATAATCTGTTTGAGCAATCCCCTCTTTGTTCCGCTTTTCAATACCCTTCCCTTTACGCACATTTTCCATGACAGAAAAGGCTACATTATCTGCTACCCCATGGTTACGCAAAAAGTTCATTATATCGTCACGGGTGGAGATAGCTTCATTCAATTTACAAGTCCCTGTTTTAATCAAAGTTTGTGCATTGTCTACCCATACATTGGTACCATGGGAGAAAGCCAGAAATCCGTACTAAGTCAGAAAAGGTTTGTGGCTTTTGGAGTCTTCTAGCATAGCCCGTACGAAATCCCCAGTACCAGATTCAGGTACTGCCAAGGTAACTACCTTGTCTCCCTTGCAATTGGGCTGGTGTCAGGCCTAATGCTTTCGTTGATGAGAATAGGCTCAAAGTTGCAGGGGATCATCAAAAGGAATACTCGTAGACGGTAACACCCGTCATATCTTCCAACATACGAATGATGGTAGGATCATCATGGCCCAGTATATCTAGCTTCGTCATACGACCTTCGATAGAGTGATAGTCAAAGTGTGTGGTAATAATACCACTTTCTTTTTTATTCGCTGGATATTGAACGGGTGTGAAGTGATGCACATCCATATCTCGTGGGCAAACCATGATGCCTCCTGGATGCTGACCGGTGGTATTCTTTACTTTTGTAAAGCCTGTAGATAACTTTTCAATAAAGCCTCGCCGCTTTTGTAAATCATTAGCATCTGCATATTTATAAGCATAGCCGATGGCTGTTTTATCCGCAATGGTACCGATGGTACCTGCTCTAAATACATTGTCTCGTCCGAACAATTCTTCCGTATACTTTATGGGCACGACCTTGGTAATCACTGAGAAGTTCAAGTCAATATCTGGGCACCTTATCTCCGTGGAATCCCATAAAGATGGCAAAGGGAATATCGTGTCCATTTAGCTATGAGTGGTGACCACACTCAGGACAATTACGCCGTGGTAAGTCAAAGCCCCCTGCATATTCCCCTTTTAAAGTAGAACTCACTCCACTTACATGTCGGCACACATAGTGCGGTTCCAGTGGGTTAACTTCCGTAATATCTGCCATGGTGGCTACGAAGGAGGACCTGACGGAACCACGAGACCCTACAGGTACCCATCATCTAAAGGATTTTTTTACTAGTTTATGGGCGATATAGTACAATACACCGAAACCCATTGCCGATAATACTCTTTTAAGCTCATAATCTAAGCGATCCTGCACTGTTTTTGGCAAAGGATCTCCGTAAATTGACTTTCGCTTTCGCATAACACATATCTTCCAAAGCTTTGTCGGCCCCTTCGATTTTTTTGGGAATAGGTTCCATTCGGAATAGGTATGATGTAATCTATACTTTGCTCTAATGGCTCTCGTATTGGTCACTACCACTTGGTAAGCAATGTCTTCTCCTAAGTAGGCAAACTCTTCCAACATTTCATCGGTGGTACGCATATGCTGATCCGCTTTGTCTTTTGGCATCTTTTACACCGCTCGCTGTGAGCATGATTTCACGATACATCTTGTCTTTTAGGATCCATATAATGCACATTACCTGTAGCTACTACAGGCATTTCCAAAGGTATCCCCAAAGCAACGATACGACGATTTAATGTCTTTTAACTCTTCCTCTTGTTTTTAACAGATCCTGCTTTTAATAAAACTCTTGTAATTATCATGAGGTTGAATTTCTAAATAATCATAAAAACTTAGCAATCTCTTGCAATTCTTCATCGGTGGCACCATGCGACTATAGCTTGAATCAATTCTCCAGATTTACAGGATGTCCCTATCAAAATCCCTTCTCGATGGTCTTCAATGACAGCTCTTGGCAATCTTAGGGTACTCATCAAAATAATTTAAATGACTTATGGAAAATCATCTTTGTACAGATTACGTAAAACCTACCATATTTTTTTGCAAATATAATGATATGATGTGGTACGGCTTTGGTCCTCTTTTTCAATTAAATATGCTTCTACACCCATAGAGAATCTTCACCTTTTTCTCTAAAGAATAGGCCTGTGCCTCTGGGAAATGCTTGCACCACTCCCATGATCAGTAATGGCTACGGCTGGGTGTCCCCAGTCTTTCACACGATTCACAATATCTTTCACCGCCACTAGAGCATTTTTCTCGGACATTTTTCGTATGCAAAGTGAAGTTCTACCTGTTTCCTCATGAGTATCCGTGCGTTTTGCATTGTCTGCATCCTCCACAGGACGGACCGAATCCATGTTTCAAACACATAGTCTCGTGACATATTGCTCATCATAGATGACTTCCCCTTTGATTTGTACCTTTTGCCAACAGATTTTAAAATTTTTAACAGCTTTTGGCCATCTTCAGATGGACTTGTAAAATCGTTTAATGGCCAAAGCTATTATGATCATCCACGATATGACCTGTAATAATATACCGTTTTTCTTAGGCTCCTCACCCTTTTTCACGGGCTCTTTTGTACCGCCTTACTATCTTCCTTAGGGTCGTATTTCTCAGTATATCTAAGCTGTGAAAATACCCAGAAATAACAACATTTTCTCCAGTCCTCACAAAAGAAAATCATCTGTCCGATGCGTGTCTGGCTCATCAAAAAGCAGGGACCCTAATAGCATACCATCTTCAGTGGTTAAATTTCCGTCTTCGCATAGGGTATGGAGAGTTACTAGTCATCATTGGAGCTGGCGTATTAGGTCGATCAATAACTACCGGCGCATCGTATAAATCATCATAATCCGATGACGTTTTTACCCTACCATCACGACCTACATAAAGCTCCATTTCATCAAATCGATTTCTCTTCATCCATATCCCAATAGATATCATAATCTGCTACTTCATTCGCCTGTTGTAAAAAGATACTCTGCATCTTCTAGCACTATCATCTATATCAGACACAAACGAAGTCCCTCTTTGTTCCATTAGGGTATACAGTAAGAAATAATTTTGATTCCTAAAAACCCTCTGTATCTACAGTTCATAAAGTACACCCAATACTGTGACAGATTTCTTCAATGCGTGCGTTGCACGCCTGTATCTAATGTTCCTATCGACTGAGAACCGAATATATGCAATTTTCCGTCTTTTAAGTAAAAAGTGAAAAAGTCTACTTTAGACTCTCCTCTTTAGTACTATATGATAATATTTCATGATAGGTCACCCTTATGATTCAACTTCATTCTAGTTTCTGACTTTATATTTTTTCACCACATTAGGCCCCTGTCACAATAACTGCATCCACTGGTTCATAATAAGAGTTAAATGTATACGTAGAAGAGCGACCATCGCCATACACAATGGTTCTTGTCGTATCTACGGAAATTCCCTCATGACCTGATTCTTCGATAGTTTCTTCTTTCACAGTATCATCGATCTTTTTCTATCTTTTTATTTGGAATTTTCTGTTCTTTCCCTTCGTAATCGTTACAGACTGTGGTACATCTTCCTTAGCGCCTAAGATAGTAATGGTCACGTAGCCAGCACCTTCTTCGGCAATCACATAGATAGGATGGGAATAAGGGTTTTTAAATTGAAAGTCTATATATCCCCACGCCACAGTAGCATCTAACCCAACTGGAATGTAGGACACTGGTGCAAAAATGCGTATCACGTTCTACAATATCCATACCAGACAATAATGCCGTATTGAACAAAGTAGAACTTACTTGGCATATGCCTCCACCAATACCTGGCACTAATCGGCCACCCATAAAAACAGGCGCATCATCATAGCCCGCTTCAGGAGTACGTTCTCCCTACCACTTGATTGAAAGAGAAAATACCCCCTGCTGGAATAAAGGTTTGATGAATTTTTGAGATGCTAAATGAATATTATGAGCTCGACTTGTGTTAGATCCATCAAAATATGTCGTAAAAGATCCCTAATATGGACGTGATTGACACTAAATCTTTATCTGTAATCGTAGGCTGTGCAGACTCATTAATAACAAGTTCTAAGGTCTCTACCTTTACCTTCTTGCAGTTGTTCTTGCAAATCGTTTCATAGTAGCTGTCACATCAACTTACGGCCTACCTTAGCAGGCTGATGTACGACTTTATCACCCTCAAGGGTAATGGTTGCATTAGTTCCCTACTTGTCCCATAGCTTTTGCATAATTCAAAAATACGACTCAGCCATGGGTCCATCTACTTTATAGCGAATGTTCATCGTCTTTCCATGGAGCAACGCATCTACTCGGTGCATGACATAAGTCATGATATCACTTTCATAACCGTAATCCATCACATCGGTGACAGTTCCTATCCTATCTATAGTAATCCCCCTAAATCTGCTAGATGTCATGGTCGTTTCTTTTCCCTTTAGGATCTACTATACGAATCCTTTGTGACTGTGTGTTCCGCTCTTGTAAATAGCTATCTACTTCATCCACACTTTGATGCGATATACTATGACCATCTAAGGTTAATCCATAAATAGTTTTTCCTGTAGGCCATAGCAAGCCCCTGTTACAGCTCCCCCACGACAGCTACAAGAGCTGCTACACTGGCAATATACTTTCCTTTCATACTTCTCCTAGTTTGCGCAATAGGCTAAACATATATCTTGAAATTGGCGCATATCTGCTATACCTTGAGCGGCTTTGCAAAATTAAATAATACAGCTGGCTAATCAATGCTGCCACCGCCGGAATTTGAATTTTTCGACGCTTCATAGAGCCAATTTAATCGCATAGGGATTGGCTTTTCAACCCCTTTTCCTTAAATAAACTTTGAATTTCAGGTAATGTCATTCCATAATAGGCACATTCACTGACCATTAGTTGCAAATGCATTTGGTTATGCACATAAGCCATAGCCATATCTACGCTTTTGTTTTTTAAGCATAGAAGGGGAAACAAGTCCAGCAATGTCCTCGCATCTCTTTCGCCAATAAAGCATCTTTAAAAGCGGAAAATATTTTTCTCTCCAAAGTCCGTCATATGCTCTTTTTAAAAATGGCGCTGTCATCGATTCCCCTTTATTGAGTAGTAGGAACAATCGATCAAATTCTGTACGCAAAAATGCTAAAAGGGCACATCTTTCCACAAATCTACCAAATCACGCAAATACGACATACCGTCAGGCTCTATTTTTTGCTTATGGGCCTTGCAATGTTGTTGTATCCACTGAAAGAGAGCTTCTCCTTCAACTTTTTCAAACTTAAAAGATTCTACAGCTCCCAAAAATGCTTTTATTTCCCTTGTAATCGTCCATCAATAGTCTCGGGTAGACTAAAATAATAGGGATCTTCTCCACTATAGCTTTGTAAATAGTCTCGCAAACCTTGCCACTCTGGAGCCATCTTTTTTCTTCGGTTTATCAAAGATTGGTAAGTGGACAAGTAAAAACAATCGCGGCTCACCAAAGAGGGATACTTCTTGTAATTGTCCTAAAAATAGAACCGGGACCTTGCTCCTCACGCAAGGTAAGCAAGGTCCGATCTGTATATTGATGTAAGAGATTCTGTTTTTCTTCTAATAATTGTGGTTCATCTCCATAGAGCAATGTAACCATCTGTCACCTCTTATAATGTTACTATATTGCCTTCATCACTGCCTACAATATACACGCCTTCCTCACATCAAATTGACTATGCAAGGTGTTCCATACGATAAAACTGCACAGCCCCTTGCTCTTGATAGTGCAACAATTGATTACTAGCGAGTGAGGCCATATATTGTATTCGTTTCTCTCTTAGTATTATACACTATTTCTTGAACTTTTTTTCTCCTTCTTTTCTAGGATGAAAGTGAAACTTTTTCTTTCCTTTTACAATAATTTCATAGCCTGCTTTACTATGAACTTGTACAGATAACCAATCTAGTGTTAGCTCTTTACCGACTTGTCCTTTACTGTATAAATGCTCTAAGGTATCTACACGAGTATACCCCTTTTGATATCCCTCTACAAAAATACCATTCCACCGACTAAATCCACAATGATGCAAGGCATCTACACATTGTTTCATCGCTCGCGGTGAAATATCACCATTCTTAGCATCTATATAGAGGTACGCCTCCCTATGAAAGCCTGTCTTACAAACCATGAAAGCTGGTCCCGAAGAGATAGCAATAGGCACCACTTGTATCTCTGGTTTAACATAGGATAGTCCTAAAGGCAACATACCTAGTACTAATAGTGCAATGCTAGTCATCCTATTCCATGCTACTTGAATAGGCTCTTTCAGTGCCAATAGCCAATACACATACCCTACGCCCATATACCATACTACCACTAACCACAACGGCATGGGCGGTGACCACAATAGACCTAGATTACGGATAGCAAATAAAAGAGACATGCTTGCTTTCAGAATAAAACCTAAGAGAGACCAACCTAATGTAAAGGTAAATACTACATTAAGCAAAAGATAGGCACAGTCCTCCAATGATAGCTATGTCTAACAAGGGCCCTACAATCAGGTTGGACAAGATGCTTAGGAAGCTGAGGATATGAAAATAATACAGTTCTATGGGAAAGATGAGAACTTGGCAGGATATACATAGGGCGATGCCTTTTGAGATAGAGTTCGGTGGAAATAGTCGATATACATAGGGATACAAGCCAATGATGCCCAAAGTAGACCCAAAGGATAAGACAAAACTAATATCTACTGCGAATAATGGTTTCCACAATAGCAAACATAAGGCAGATAATAAGAGCGCATGTAACGCACGATAAGTACCACCATGCATCAACACATATCCGCTTAATAGCCCCATCATGGCAGATCGTAATACTGGTGGGCTCCAGCCCTACAATGGTACAATATAATAAAATCAAAGTACAGGTGATGGAAAATTCTACACTTTTGCGCAACTGCAACCGTTGTAGCAAGGTAGAAATGATGAGAAATAACAAAGGCAATATGAGACCCTGATACCGACAAAAATATGGATAAGTCCTGTTTCACTGAATAACTTTTACCATCGTTTCTGGCAACATGGTATATTGACCCCCAATACTAAAGAAGATCCTAAGATAGCTATGGATGGATCTAAATTATCTTCAAACTGTTGTGCTACCCAGTGGTGGAGCTTATCTAAGTAAGCACCGATAGCGTATCCCTATATCAACTACACATTACATCTAAGGTTTTCTCTACTGTATAGGTACCTTCTATAGTTCCTTGGTACAAAATTTCCTTGTAGCCCATCATTGATATGTCTCGTTTTCATAGATAAAGCACCACTTTGCTCGTAATAGGTAAAAACCTTTCACTGTACCACGAATGACGCTAGCGCTCTCCCCATATGAATAGTTGGCTCTCCTGGTATATAGATACGGATACTTCCCCTTTGCTGGCACATGCTCAGTAGAGCCATTCTTATCTATATCCATACCTTCCACATCGGCATCCATATGGTCATAACCCCATCTAATGTCACAATAGGTTGAGGGTTACTACTTAACTGTACATAATAGGCACCTTCGGCACCATAATAAAACGGTCTATCTTCAAAATACTGTGTGATGACTCGATCTGTATGTATATATCCTATGATTGCAAACGTACACATAACGCCTGCCATGGCTACTACATATCGTAATTGTGTATAGGTAGGTTTATTTCGTTGTTCATACACACGTAAAACTACTACTCCAATGATTGCAAATGTAGTGATTACATCTAGCCAATGCATGAGATACGTATGTAATTCATTTTGATATAATCCAATACAAATGCCTAACTGTATTCCCAACACGCTAGTGATACCTAGGTCTATTGGCTTTGGTAACCATTTCATAATCGTACTTTCTCCACAATATACAATGCAGGTCCTATGCCCTTCACATGTCGTAATTCTTCTAAACTCTTAAAGGGACCATGTTCCTACGGTGAGTCCACAATCTTCTTCGCCATCTTCGGTCCCTATACCAGATATTTTTTTGTAAATCTACTTCCGAACCATCATTAATGGATATATTTTGTTTTCCTAAGCAACTCTTCTGGGCTACCGTGAAAGTTAAAGTTCACATGAATGTGTGAACTTTCCTCTAAAGCTATCTTCTAAGTGTATATGATCGACATCCGCATAAGGCAATAGTCCTTTACTTGCCTCAATAGCAGCCTTTACTGTCGCAGGGCTTTTGTAGTTCCTACAATCCAGGCTCTTCGACAGCTCCCCTGTACATACACCAAAAATCGTAGCTCCCTTTCGCTTCTCCACTGGGCCACCCTATCTCCTTTTTCTGACTGCTTTTACAATTTTAGGGTGCCTTTGACTGTGATATATCTTCATCGCCTTTCGTGAGGTATCTGCTATAATAAGATAGTATCCACATACACATAGTAGGAATAGACATAGGATAATGCCAATTCGTTTTTGATTTGTTACTTTCATTCTATCACATCCTTTCAAGCAAAAGGTTCGTCATAGATGAGTAGTATCCTTTAAAATTCACTACCAGTATATATTCGGAGGTATTATGAAAGAAGATTTACAACAATATGCCCGCCTCTTACTACAAGAAGGTGTAAATTTACAACAAGACCAACTGTTGGTCATCAACGGAGATGTTGAAAATAAAGATTTTGTATACATCGTTGTGGATGAAGCCTACAAATTAGGTGCCAAAGATGTACATATCAACTGGCGTAGCACTATCACAGTCAAAGTCTCGTCTGTCCAATGTAAAGATGAAGTCTTATCTAATCCTGCTCCTTGGATTCAAGATATGTATCATCATATCCTTGATTCCAACGCATGTATTTTATCCTTAATCAGTGCTAATCCTTTTGCCTATGAAGGTGTGCCTTCGAAAAATCGCCCTCGCTTCTCGCAGCATGGGTAAGTTAACTAAATTTTTACCACGAGGCCATCATGGATTCCACCATTACTTGGTGTGTCGCATCTGTAGCGACCATTACATGGGCTGACCTGCTTGGCTATGAAGGAACAGAAGAAGAAAAACTCAATCGCTTATGGAATACTATCTTTACCTTATGCCGTATGAAACATGTATCAGAAGAAGAATCCTTCGGCAACCATTTTTAAATCGCTTAGCAAAACGTACTAAAAACACTAAACGATTTGCAACTAGTGTCCCTACATTACACATGTCCAAATGGTACAGATTTAACTATACAAATGCCAGAAGGTCACTTATGGTTAGGTGGTAAAGAAGCCTCTAAGAAAGGTATCATTTTTGATGCCAATATTCCAACAGAGGAAGTATTTTCTGCACCTCACTATGCTGGAGCTAATGGTATCGTATACTCTACAAAACCATTAATTTATGATGGAAACCGTATCGAAGACTTCCACATCACATTCAAAGATGGAAAAGTCGTTGACTATGATGCCAAACAAGGCCGAGGTATTTAACAAACCTAATTGAGACAGATGAAAACTCTTGCTATCTAGGAGAAGTGGCCCTTGTAGATCATTACTCACCTATTAGTCAATCCAATATGATTTTCTTTGAAACCCCTATACGATGAAAATGCCTCTTGCCACTTGGCATTAGGTGCTGCCTATCCAACTTGCTTGACGAATAGCGATGGATTATCGCAAGAAGAATTGCGAAATCATGGTCTAAATACATCCTTAGCTCATACAGACTTTATGATTGTCACGAAAAACATGAACATCATGGGTACTACTAAAAGATGGAAAAGAAGTTCCTATTATGATTGACGGACGATTGCAAGTATAGGGAACTCTATTTACATAACACTATACTGTTCCCCATAAAGTCATCAGAACTTCCTCACTTATTGGAGTCTGTAAGAGTACCATATAGTAATACAAAAAGAGGTACATTGCATCACAGCAATGCGCCTCTTTTTGTTTACCTAATTTTCATATGTTCGTATCTAGTATCAACTAACGCCCTTATGAGCATCTCATAATAAATTAACAAATAAAGATTACAACAGTGTATCTACTGCAATATTCACTAGTATGTCGGATGGACTTTCGCAAATGTACTCAGCACCAGCAGCTTCCAGTTCTTCTACTGAACCATAGCCATAGGATACCCCCCATAGCCATCACAATTCAATTCCTTGGCAGCTTCCATATCATATTTACGATCTCCCACCATATACCAACGAGATTTTATATTTAAGTTCAGTCACCTTATTCATATCTTGTAAAGCTTCTTGCAAGATATCTTTTTATGTACTAACCCAATTTCACGATTGGCACCACGAATCACCTCAAAATAAGGGTCTAATTTAAAAATGCTTAATAATATCCTTTGCCCCGATCTTCTGGCTTTTGCCATGCAATCCCAACATAAGCGCCTGTCTTACGTAGTGCTTTCAAAGTTTCCTCAATTTGAGGATACACTGCATTTTCATATTTCCCAATAGAATCATACCGTTCTTTGAAAAAGTTATAAGCCTGCTCCACCTCTTCATCTGTCATATGGCAATGCTCTTTAAAAAGAATCTGCCAACGGTGGACCAATAAACAATTGTAATGTATCCTCATCAGGAATGGGATGGTTCATACTCGTTAACGCATGACGTATAGATTTTTAAAAATCCCTTCATGAGAATCTGTTAATGTTCCATCCAAATCAAAAATAACACAAATCATAATAACTCCCTATAGTATCTGATATATCAATCATTCAGCTTTACCAAATGTTTCTTTACACTCTATCAATATGTTCGTAATCTTACCAATTATAACTTCTACTATTACCTACTTACTTTCCAATACTAACTCTTATAGAACAAACTCAATACGTATCACCATACAATACATAGCTATCTACCTTATATTTGTAAAAGCTTTCAAACCATCCTCTACACACAAGAATTGAAGAGTATACTATAAAGAAAAGTTTCTATATACAGGAGGACAGTATGGAAGACAATCAAATTCCTACGGCCATTTTAGATAAATTAACAAAAGTTTGCACTTGCCGTAGTATAACAAGAAAAAGCCATTAAAGAAGCAATCTTAGACGGTTGTGATACATTTCCTAAAATCAGAGAACGCACAAGCGCCGGTACCGGTGCTTGTGGCGGTAAAGGCTGTGGACCTCGCGTGGTAAAACTATTAAAAAGAGCACCAAGAGGGTCAGTGGTAATCTAAGAACACAAGAAATATAAGATAGGTGATATATATCACCTATCTTTTTTCTATACAAAAAGGCTGCTTAAGAATGTAGATTCATTCTTAGCAGCCTTCTTTACTTCTTCAATGCTTCACGTAATGTGTGCCAGGCAAGCACAGCACATTTAACACGAGCTGGCATATTAGAAATATTTTGCAAAAGCTATAGCATCTTCTAAGGCTTCTAATTCATCTTCATCTGTCACTTCTTTTTATCATCCCTAAGAAAAGGTCCACCAATTGGAATGCTTCTTCTAGAGATTTACCAGTAATGACATCAATCATCATAGATGCCGATGCTTTCAGCTGATAGCACAACCGGAACCTGTATAAGCAGCATCTTTACAATGCCATCCACCACGTTCACTTGTAGCGTCAAATCATCTCCACAACTTGGGTTATGACCATGCTCACTAGCGGTGAATACATCTAATAAACGCTTATTCCGCTTATCTTGGTTATGCTCCAAAAATCAGTTCCGTATACACTTGATCCATTTCCATGGTATTCTCCTTACTCTGACAAGCCCATGGTTGGTCGAACTGTTTTTCAGGGCTTCTAAAAATTGATCTAAATCTTCTTTTTAGTATAAATGTACATACTAATTCTGTTGGATGCAGGCACCCCTATAATAAGCACCTAGTGGTTGTGCACAATGATGACCGGAACGTAAGCATACCCCATGGCTATCCATGATAGTCGCTACATCGTGTGGATGTACATCATCTACTGTAAACGCAATAACTCCGTGCTTTTCTTCCGGGTTAGCAGTACCCAATAAATGAATATGTGGCATAGCCGCTAATTTAGGTAATATATAGCGCACTAACTCTTGTTCATATTCATGGATAGCATCCATACCAAACTGTTCCAAATACTCAATGGCAGCTTTCAATGTAATAGCACCATGTGCATTGGGTGTACCTGCCTCAAATTTATAAGGGACCTCATTGAATGTTGTAGTTTGCTCTTTCACATACTCAATCATATCACCACCAAATAGAAATGGATCCATATCTTCTAATAAGTGATATTTACCATACACAACACCAATACCTTGAGAGAGCACACATTTTATGTCCTGAAAATACGAAGAAATCGCAGTCTAAAGCTTGTACATCTATAGCTTTTATGTGGAGCTGATTGTGCTCCATCCAAAATAGCGATAGCACCAACAGCATGCGCTCGTTCTACCAATTCTTGTACAGGAAATTCCATACCTAATACATTACTCACATGAGCAAAGGATACTATTTTTGTAGATTCGTCAATTTTATCCATTTCACCATCTTTGATATGACCGGTTTCATCTAGGTACATATATTCTAAGGTAGCACCTGTCATTCGGCATACATATTGCCAAGTCACAAGGTTTGCATGATGCTCTGCTACAGTGATGACAATTTTATCTCCCGCTTTTTTACATGCTTTAATGCATAGGAATGAGCAATTAAGTTCAAACTTTCTGTAGTATTTCTAGTAAAGATGATCTCTTCTCGTTTACGGGCATTAATAAATCGTTGCACCACATCGCAGAGTACCTTCATAAGCCCTCGGATGCTTCCATATGCAAGCACATGAGCCCCACGATGAGGGTTTCCATTGTGGTTTGCCATATGTTCTTCTAATGCTTTCATTACAGAGCACTGGTATTTGTGTAGTCGCACCACTATCTAAATACACAATACGTTTACCACGATGTGTTCTTGCTAAAACTGGAAAATCTTTATATGCCTCTGCTATTGGTTTCATACTATCCCTCTCAATTATATTTTTGTCGTAGTACTGCTAAGGCAGTTTCTTCCATTTCTTCATTACCAATACGATCGATCAATGGTCGTAACATAGATTCTACGATGATATGTTTTTGCTTCATCTTCGTTAAAACCACGGCTCATTAAATAGAATAGTTTAGCTTGGTCTAATTGACCCGCACTGGATGCGTGATTACCAGATACATTATCTTCTTTACATAGCAATAATGGTAAAGAGACTGATTTAACGTTTGAGTTAACAACAAACATGTATCTTCTTCTGCACCTTCTGATGCAATACTACCACGCAAGAAATCTGAAAGGTACCACGGAATGACTTTTTAGAAGAACCATTCAATGCACCTAAATTATTAATATTACTGATTGTTTTTCTACCGATATGCTTCATTAACATAGCGATATCAAATACTTGTGTATCAGTACCACAGTAGCCCAAATCATGTTCTACTTCTGCATAGTCTCCTACTAAATCTTCTTGATAGTTCAAAGAAGTTTTTCAGAACCACCCAACTCAATGTTGATAAATTCTACATGACCAGACTCTTCTACTCGTGTATAACGATGTTCAAATTGCTGAACTTTACCAGTCAGTAATTGCACTTTTTAAACACCACAGACGCACCTGTGTGGGACACAATTTCTGAAAATAATCCTACATGACCATCAGTAGCTTCACCTTTTAAGCAAAGTGTTAGCTCTAACGTAGAGTCTTTTTCAGCTTCGATTTGTAGGCGTGTTCTTTCACTCACCGCACCTTGCACATCAAGAACAATAGTCAAGGCTTCTTTAGCACCAGATGGCACTTGAATGTGATAGCCATGCGTAAAATGATGTGATGCATCGCGTAAAGCACCCGCATGTACGCCTTCATAAGAGGACTCTAATAATTCTTTATGTTGTACATATCTGTGACAATGTGCTTGGATCCTTCTACTGTCACCGTTGCACCTTCTGTACCAGGCCCATACATTGCCTTCTGTATGATTTACCTTTAACCAACGGAAAGTCGGTCTAGGCAATTCATTAAAAATGTAATGTCTTGCTCATCCTAACCTCCTAACCGATAGAACCTTCAAGCTCTAAGGTAATTAAATTATTCATTTTCTACAGCGTATTCTAATGGTAATTCTTTTTGAAATTGGTTCTACGAAACCACGTACAAGCATAGCTCTCGCTTCTTCTTCACTAATACCACGAGTCATTAAATAGAAAAATCGCTTCATCAGAAATACGGCCAATTTTTGCTTCATGTCCCTAAATCGACATTATCATTTTTCAATGGTAATAGATGGAATAGTATCAGATTGGGATTCTTGGTCTAACATCAAAGACTCACAAGAAACAGTTGCTTTGGAATGATCTGCATTTTTACCAATGTTCAATACACCACGGTAAATTGCTGTACCACCGCTCTTAGAAATGGATTTAGAGTTAACATTACTTGTTGTATGTGGCGCCGCATGAATTACTTTTGCCCCTGTATCAAAGATACTGACCTTCACCAGCAAATGTAACACCTGTAAATTCACAATGCGCGCCTTCACCTGCCAGATACTCATTGGATATAAGCAAGATACAGCGGAACCAAAGGAACCAGATACCCACTCGATAGTACCATTTTTACCAACTCGACTACGTTTTGTATTCAAGTTATACATATTTTTAGACCAGTTTTTCGATAGTTGAATAGCGTAATGTAGCATTATCTTTTACGAATAATTCAACGCAACCAGCATGTAAGTTAGCTACATTGATATTTTGGTGCGGAACAACCTTCTATGAAAGTGCGCTTTCGCTCCTTCTTCTACGATAATCAACGTATGTTCAAATTGACCTGCTCCCTGGAGCGTTCAAATCGGAAAGTAAGACTGCAAAGGAATGTCTACAGTTACTCCTTTTTGGTACATATACGAAAGAACCACCCAGACCAAACTGCACCATGCAAAGCTGCAAACTTTATGGTCTGTTGGAGGCACCAATGTCATAAAATATTGTTTTACAATATCTTCATGTTCATGAAGTGCTGTTTGCATATCTGTGTACACAACACCTTGACGAATCAAGTCTTCTTGAATACTGTGATATACAACTTCAGAGTCATATTGAGCGCCTACACCAGCCAAAGATGTTTTTCAGCTTCTTGGATACCAAGGCGGTCAAATGTATCTTTAATATCGTCTGGAACTTCGTTTCCAGTCTTCTTTCATATCAATTTTTAGGTTTTACATAGGTCACGATATCCGCCATATTTAAAGCACTAATATCAGGCACCCAATTAGGAACATCTAATTGATTGTAAATTTCAAAGGGATTTTAAACGGAAATCTAACATCCATTGTGGTTCATTTTTGTTAGCCCACATTTTCACGAATGATATCTTCTGTTAAACCAGCTTCTGATTTATAGGAGAATTCAAATTCATTACGAATGTCATAGACGCATGATCCATCTCCTCAATTTGAGTTTTTCTTTCTCGCTTCCATGCAATCCTCCTATGCTAAATTTTTTATATGCGTCGTAGCCTTTTTCTTCGATTTCACGAACGAGTTCAGAGATACCAGTTTTTACGATACGACCATCGATTAAGATATGTCACGTAGTTTGGATTCTAATTTTTGAAGAATTTGATTGTGGTGAGTGATAATTACACTGCGTTATCTTCATTATGGAAACGGTTTACACCTTCGAGATACGATACGAACAGCATCTACGTCAAGACCGGGATCAGTTTCATCCAAGGATAGCTAATTTTAGGGTTCAAAAATAGACATTTGAAGAATTTCATTTTCTTTCTTTCACCACCGAGAAACCTTCGTGACATAACGAGTTTCGCATAGGATGTATCAAAGGATAATTCTTCCATTTTGTGCTTTCAATTCTTTTTTTGAAAGCCAAAGCGCATACGTTTTCACCAGTGATAGTATTTTTAGCTGTACGGATGAGTTTTCTACAGTAATACCAGGTACGGAAATTGGATGTTGGAAGGACATGAAAAATGCCTTTTTTGCACGATCGTTTAACAGCTTCTTCTGTAATGTCTTTCACCATCAAATACGATGGACCCTTCTGTTACTTCATAAGCAGGATTGCCCATGATTACGTTTGCCAATGTGGGATTTACCAGCACCATTTGTGCCCCATTACTACATGGATTTCACCTTTATTAATTGTTAAATTGATGCCCTTTAAGATTTCTTTCTCTTCAATAGAGGCACGCACATTGTCTACGCGAAGTAATTCTGCCACGTATGTCACTCCTTATCAAATAAGCTACTATATAAAAAAAGAAGACTAGTTAGGTCTTAGTATGTGTCGAATACCGCATAAAAACGGATTCCACCAAAGTGATAATCCGCTGTCATATTCATAGTATGAGAACGCCACTTTGGCTTACATCTAAAATAGTAAATATACTATCTATATTATACCTTGTATAGACTGGAACCGCAAGCTAATTTCTACTATTTTCACTATGATTTTAATGATATATTGATATACCATCTATTCATCTATAGCATATTGAAATTTAAATTCTCTACCAAGAGACTCAACAATATTTATTATACTGAATTTTCTCAATATTGTAAATGCTATTCCTATATTTTTAGGGATATAGAACATATTTATAATGCCATCGTATACACATAAGCTGATTTTTTAAGCTACTACAATCTATATAGATTGTAGTTGCATAACTATCTTTTATTTATATTAATAAATTATTGCATGTATATGTTACTAAAGCTACCAATAGCAAATTCTATATCTACTCTGACCAAGTATCTTACTTTCAAAATTATATATGAAATAGACATATGCTCCATTCTTCTATAAGCTATGACAGCTTCAAAACTAATACAGCATATGTCTATATAAATCTAAATAATTATTGTAAAGGATAACCCTCTACACTTCTAATTATAAATTAGAAAAATCTAATGTTGCGAAAATAATCGTCTAACGTTTCTGCTCGACGAATTTGTGTAACACTACCATCTTCATGCAACAACAATTCTGCTGAGCGCAGTTTACCATTGTAATTGAAGCCCATAGCATGACCATGTGCACCAGCATCATGAATCACAATGCGGTCACCCATGTCAATGTTTTGGTAATTGACGATCGATAGCAAACTTTATCATTATTTTCACATAAAGATCCAGTCACATCATAGGTCATTGTCGCAGGTTCGTTTTCTTTTCCCCATCACCGTAATATGATGGTAAGAACCATATAAAGCTGGACGCATCAAAGTTAGACATGCATGCATCTAAGCCAATGTAATGTTTGTAAATATCTTTTTTTGTGGATGCAGTAGTCACCAAATAACCATAAGGACCTGTCACCATACGACCACATTCATAGGCTAACTGAATCGGGCTATGACCAGTGCCAAGGATTAAACGATCATAGGATTCTTTCACTCCAGCACTAACACTTTGTAATCTACTGGCGTTTGTTCCGGTTTTATAGGGAACACCAATGCCACCAAGGTCGATGAAAGAAACTTCTACACCTGTTTGTTCTTTCACGCGCAATGCTAGATTAAACATTAATTCTGCAGTGCCCTACCAATCCCATCAATATCAAGTTCGTTGGATACTACCATAGTATGTAACCCAAAGTTAGTAATACCTTTTCCTTTTAAATAGTTGATGGCTTCCATGATTTGCGATTCTGTCATACCGTATTTAGCTTCTTCAGGCAAACCGATGATAGTGTTGCCCCCCTCTTTTAAAGAGCCTGGAGTTATAACGGAAACAGAAACGATTTGGCAGTCACCATGTTGTTCCAAATAAGCAATATGCGTAATGTCATCTAAATTGATGATAGCTCCTAATTCCATGGCCTTTTTATATTCTTCGTATGGCGTATCATTGGAAGAGAACATAATATCATCTCCTAGTGATGCCCTACCTTCTCACTCAAAAATTAGTTCTGCCATAGAAGAACAATCTGCACCGATACCAATTTCTTTCATCATTTTCATAATATATGGATTTGGTGTTGCTTTTACAGCAAAATATTGTTTGAAATCCTGGTGCCCAATTGAAATGCATCCAAAAATGCGCGCATATTATCCATAATTCCTTTTGCATCATAAATATGGAATGGCGTTGGATATTGAGCGATAATCGCTTTCTAATTGTTCTTTTTGTAAATGGTGTCGTTTTTGCGTTCATCATAACTCCTCAATCTATTTAAAATGCACTATGTAACAGCCTCTTCCTATCACATAGTAATATGTAAAACAATAAGGTACTCTCCATGATTTATCTCAATATAAAGGCACATATTTCATCCTAAGGCTCAATGAGATATACCATCATCTGTGAAAGTCATTTATTACACTCTATCATCAAACAATAGCAATTTGTGAATACCGTAACGTATTGTAACTATACATTCTATAGAATTGTAAAAGATTCTATAGAATGTATTAATGAACTATAAATGGTAGCTTAGCACTACTAAAGTCACTTAAAATCTATTACAGTCCGTATTGAACAAAATCTAAAAGATACTTATCTTCATCCACTATCTCAGGATCGAATAAATATGACCTAGCCTTTTCTATATCAGATTTAGATACTCCTTGTGGATGTGCAGCTTTTATTACGGAAGCTTAAAAATGCTTGCATCTTTTTGTATTTTTGAGAAAAACCCTCCTGTATTCCTTCTAACAATGGTAAATGTTCTTTCATTCTATAAATGCAGAGTGCCTAAGGTAGGCGGTTCTTCATCTTCCTTGACTATGCCCTTACGTTGCAAATAATTTACTAATACATTTTCAAAACACTTGGAATAAGCAATCAACATGGGAGAAATCTATCTCTTGTATATCTTTATGATTTTCAAACAAAAACTCTCCTGTCTCTAAAAACTTGATAGATTCTTCATCAAAACGTCCATATCGGGTTTCTAACACAGAAGATATATATCTCCATCTATCCCCACTTTGGGTAAAATTGATCTCTTCTTTTTCTTCGATGGACTTAATATAGGATACTATTTTATTTTGAAAGTTACTCCATTCTTCTGGGTCACCTAGCGATGGTTCCTCAACACATACCTTTGCAAGGGCATTATACGCCCATTCTCTAGCTACCTTTGTTTCTTCCATCAAAGATTTTTACTTCTTCTTCTAGTTGAATGACCCTATGTTCTAGATTTACAAATGTATCCTTTTCTAAAATAGTCTCGTATAGACCGTTTCAATTCTATCTCTGAAATCGGCTTTGACTTAAAAATATATATTAGCATCTTTTTCGTACGTAATATCTGAATCATCACTGACACCAGTCAAAAAGATAATAGGAATATACGGGTCAATATCTCGTATTCTTGAAACCCCTTCTGAGCCTGATATACCTACATCAAAATGGTGATGACTAAAAATAATTAAATCCCTTTTTCACTATCATTTTTAAATCTCAGAAGGAACTCTTTTTACTGTATAAAATGAACGAATATTTGCATTTGGATAATGTCTGCGTATAAAAGGTAGATATACTTTCATGGATAATATCCTCATCATCTACTAAGTAAATACATAACTTATCTTTCATCATACTTGTACTCCATTCACAATCGATTAATAGCATCACTTCTGCCCCCAGTTTCATTATATTCATTGATACTATTGCGCACTATAATCTGTATATTCATACGATCGGACTTAACATATTGAGAACCCTTTCCCTTACGCTGCACAGTTCTATCAGAACTAGCAACTGGTACTTTATAAATGTTATGAAGAATATCCTCCTTAAAACCGCCCCCATTATCAGCTATCTTAATAGCAAAATACCTTTTCTCGCCTCTATTCTCTAAGGCATAGGGATAGAGTAATTCTATCTTCAAATCATCATCAATCGGTTTGTTGCTAAAGCATTACTACTATTTTTAATATATTTTTCCACAATGCTATAGAGACGATTTAAATTGACCTCACAAAATTCCACTCTAAAAAGCTCAGTAATTCCATCGTTAATAGTAAATAGAATACCCGACCAGTCTCTTATCACGATAATTATTAGGAATCTTACTATTAATATACTCTATGATAGTACCTATAGACTCTCTTTTTAACTTATAATCTAATGTTTTTAAATAATTCTTTTTGATGTTCTAAAATCGTAGTTCTAAATACTGACAGTTGGGCATTCATACGTTCTTCAATATACCCTAGAAATTCCCTATCATACTCATTAAATCGTTTTTCTTTCTTCTTCCGTCAGCAATGGTTGATCTTGCAATTTATTCTTCAAAGAATATCGACTATCAGCCAATATATTATCGACTATTTCACTCCATGAAAGTTGTATCTTCTGCAATTCCTGTTTAGTATCACGTAACGCAATTTTATCAAATTCATCATGCATATGATCGTACGCACTATATGCAATCTGCAATTGATGATTAACATCTATCAATTCTTGATTCAAATGATTTAATTCTTTGTTTATTCGTTCATCTTTTTAATCGGTAAAACTGCCATGCTAATGCAATGCAATAAAATACCCAAAACACTCCCCAAATTGAGTACTTCGAGCATATTTTTGAGCCGTATAATAGGTATATCCATTCAAAAGAATATCCATAGATAACATCTGGTAATATAGAAAATGTAATAGCTCGAACCATCCCCACAAATAATAAGGCTGATTAGCATACTTATATTCTAATTCATAGCTAGAACCATCATATTAAGCGCCGAAAACTCTTCCTTTTTCAAATTTTGAATAAATATTTTTCTAGATTATATATCTTTGTGTTTCTATTACTTTCTTTATAATAAAAAGGCTCACCATCTTTATAAACAATAAACTCTCCACCTGTCGTGCTCGCAATACTTTCTATTTTTCTTTAACTTAGATTCCGGAGATAAGTCACTCACTAAGCACCGCTTTCGCAGCATGAAATAGGCCCATTTGATTCTGATACAATACAGAACGAACTCCACTATGGTACGACATATAACTAAATAAAGTCCAAGCTAGCGTAGCCACAAAGTAGCAATAGCCATACTCACGTACTTAGCCTTCCTACTTTCAATTTTATTGGCGTAATAAAAAGCCATCAAATACGACACAAACCCTATGGTCATAATACTAGCATCATAGGATATAATTTTTATTAACCGTCAATCCCCGCCATCAAACATGCCAGAACTAAGACTACAATCCCTATCCTATAGCGAAACAACATCGACAAAATTGCACCAAGATATTTGTACTCATAACAATATGCCAAAAAGCCCGCTGTTTATCATACCAATGCGCAATAGACGTGGATCCAGTAGCAAAATACCATCGTCACCAGTAATACCAGACCATGAGTGAAATGGTACAACCTGATTCGTTATATACGTGTACATAGGTATACATAAGGATATAAGAATACAAATACTTATTATTGCAATCCATCCATGCTTAAATACTTTATATCCCATACAACCTCCCCTGGAATCTTCACATTTATTTTACATGTATCATATCATAGAATACAAAAATGCTCTACCACCCTATCATAGAAGATACAACCTTACAACAACTATCCCTTCTATAAAATATCATGTGTAATAACACAACAAGAAAACACAAAGAGAACCAAGAAGCAATTTGCTAATTTGGTTCTCTTTTCATTCAGAACAATAGTACAGTGCACAGTTTACGCCCATGAATATCTGCACCCTGAGAAAAGGCTTATGTCATTTTGATGTCTCCTCAATAAGACGTAAATGGTACAGTGTACCATTTACGCACGAATATCTATACCCTGGGGAAAGACTAATGTTATTTTGATGTTCCCCTAAAGGAAATAATTATAAAGAATGAAGTCCAAAAATTCGTTCTGAACAAGCCAAAACGTTTCAGTCCCGCATTGGTGGACGTAAAGTGGTGCGAGTGTACCATTTACGCACGAATATCTATACCCTGGGGAAAGGATAATGTTATTTTTATGTCCCCCAATGGAAATAATTCTAAAGAAGCAAACAAAGGAAACTTAGCTTTCCATCTATTCAAGTTTCAGTCCCGCATTGGGGAAATAATTCTAATGTTCCATCTTTTAATGAGATTCCTAGGGATCTTTGTTTCAGTCCCACCAATGGAAATAATTCCAAAGACTTTTTACTACGTAATACTATACCACATACTACCATAAGTTTTCAAGGATTTTATAAGAACTATCGTTATGCGTAGCAGTCTTGTGGCGTTCCTTTACTACCTAAATTACATCAAACCCCAGAAGAGAACGACATGTTCCGGAGCAAATCTCAGTGTAACGTCAATTTGTGTAGGAATGTGTCGTCTCTCCCTTTTGCCCTATACAGTTACAAATTCTACAGGCTGCATAGCATCACAAGTTACTTTCCAAATAGGGAATGATCCGCACTATATCTTCCCCCAACCATAAAGAACACTGCTAATGCGGCAAAGCCCATTTGTGATGGATGGTCCCAAGAAAAATCCACCATCCAATTGTATTACCGTAGCCGTAAACAACACAGCAGATAGTAGTAAAGCTCCCAATCGCATAAACAATCCAAGAGCTACTAAAATACCCCCTAATAATTCACTAAAAGCAGCAAAATGTACCAAACACTTCAAAGTATCCAGGTACGCCTAATGGCGCTAACATAGCCCCTACTTTATAGAGACCTGCTGCACCACTCATAAATTTTTAAATACCCATGATAAACATGGAAATCCCCAAGACTAACCGTAATACCAATAAACCAAACTGACTATAGGTCGACTTACTTCGCAATAAAAATGAATCATATGTATATCCCTTCTCAATCTATTTTACAATGATGTATCAATAAATGTTATATTCCTTAATTTTAATTTCTGATGAGTCAATATAACCACTTAAATAAACAAGGTTCTCCTTGTCAATAAATTCATTCAAATTAATTCTAAATTCTTCTTTCACCCAAGATTCATTAAATAGATAATATTCGGTCTCAGAAAAATAAGACAATATCATTAACCAATTGAACTAATCTATTCTTTGTATCTTTCACATAGTTACGATTAAAGATTCTATTCTTATAAAGAATCTTACTACTATTCTTTGCAACCATATTTCTAAATATGAATTTTCCCCATGATAGGATAAAAACCTTCACCATCGCTTTTATAAGTTTCTCTTTCTCTATACTATCTACTATATTAGTTTCTTTTTCCTAACACCTTCATGATAATATCGTCATCGAGTAATGTAAATATGAAAGTCCCATAACGAACGTCTATTGATTCTTTTCCAAATAATCTAGATAATAACTTCACCCTACATCAACAATCTTAGGGGTTATTCCTCACTAAATCAAAAGTAATAGCAATTAAAAACCGATACATCTGCTCCTGTATGTTTCAACTCATCTAACGTTAGATTAGCAATACGCTCTTCAAACTCCTTAATCGCTTTGACTAACTGCCCGCTATTAGGGTATTTATCTGCCAACATTTTAATCGTTAATAAATGTTTTTGTACCGTTGTCTTATAAATTCGATTTGGTAAAAACCACGATATTCATCATGTACTACGGTAAACTTTTTCCAATCTGCCGTCGTTTTTCATAACAGGATCGTACTCAATCCAATATAATTTATCTTCTTTAATAGAACCTAAAACTGAGTTCTGATGTACTTTTAGTTTTCTCAGTATTTAGTTTTAATTTATGCTCTCCCAGTAAAGCTATTAACTCTCTTTTAATAAGGTTTTTCAGCCTCTTTAGTACACGTAAAGATGCGATAATCATCACAGTATCTCAAAATTTGATAGTCTATTGGATACGGCGCCAATCGTTTAACAAGGCAAGCATCCAAATATCGCATGAGCAATTCTGCAAGAAAAATCTGACAACTGATTCCCTTGATGAATACCTACCGTTTGTCTATAGTTCATATCTTGTAGCTTTTGAATAATTTGTGTGCCCAATATATGTGGATTTCCAAAAATTCTGTTTTGCCTCATCTTCACCATGAATAGCCCAAGATAACATGTTTAGATGAATAGAACTATAAAAGTCTGTTATATCCACTTGCAGCAAATGTGAAAACTCTATACTTAAACGAATCGATTCCTGTTCCATCCGTTCCCAAAAATGAAGGGCATATTTTTGAACGATCCTGACACAGAGGCATTTCAAAGGGCATACTTTCACAACGTATATGTGAACCCGCTAAAAGAGTCTAAAATGTGCATACCGTTCTTGTAGCTCTTTCCAATTCTCCTCTTTAGTCAATAAATTGACTAAATCCACATACAACAAAGGATGAATTAAGGTATTCTCTCGATAAGAATCATAGACTTAGACATCAAAAATGTATAGTTAACATCAGGAACCCTGGAATAATCTGTATCTGTCAAACACTCCCAAATACTATTGATACTTTTTGTTTCCCAGAAGATTAACCACATATTCCAATAAATAATCAAATTTAAAATACATTGGAAAAATTTACTGTCATATACGAATCAGCCTTAAGATTACGTGCTTCACTATTCGTCATACTTGTAGAAACTGTTTATCATGCTCGTTCATGCTTACCTAACCCCAACTTACTATCATATAATTTACCCTATCTCAATCTTTTTACAAACCATCTCAAATAAAAGATAAATATACTATTTATTATACGTTCATTACCGCTAAAAATCTAGCAAAGAGAACGCAAAAGAAGTGCCAAATCTTCCTCTTTCCACCTTTGAGCGTAGTTGTATATGAAATCTATACCGTTCCTTTTGCGCAAAATCAGACAACAAAGAAAGCGCGACATGTTCTCTAGGCCACTCTTGAGCGCAGTTGCGCTAGCCGTTTATGATGTTTCTTTTACTAAAATAATGACAACGCAAAAAGAGGCACGACATGTTCCGGAGCAAACCTACCGTAGGATCGGTTTGTGGAGGAATATGTAACTCTTCATTTGATTTTAGTTAAAAATACTATAAATAAATAGCGCTTCAAGCGTTACCCGATGTCAGCAGGTGTAGAAATCTGCTGTAATGCCCTAATGCTTTTGCTACGCCTTCACCGTATGCGGGGTCACATGCATAGCAATGTTTTGCATGTCGTTCTTGGATAAACAATGGAACTCCTGCCATGTTGTTCGCTGTGTTTTTGAACAATACTTCTTGTTGTTCTGGAGTCATGAGGCGGAACAATTTACCAGGTTGTGTAGTAATCGGAATCATCTTCACGGAAGTCGTATTGGTATGCTTTACCAGATACGTCATATCCTGGATCTTTGTATTGTGGTTGGTTAGCCCATTGTCCATAGCTATTAGGAGCATAACCAATAGTCGCACCATGGTTTCCATCTACACGGCCTTGTCCATCACGATGGTAAGAATTGAATGGGCATTTAGGTGCATTCACAGGAATGGATGGATAGTTTGTGCCTAAGCGGTAGCGTTGCGCATCAGCATAGGAGAACAAACGACCTTGTAACATGCGGTCAGGGCTAAATCAATACCAGGGAATAATTGTGGATGGAGCAAATGCAGCTTGTTCTACATCTTGGAAGTAATTTTTCTGGGTTGCGATTCAATTCCATTACCCCTAACTTCGATTAGTGGGAAGTCTTTTTGTACCATACTTTTGTAAGGTCGAAATGGATTGTATGGAAGTGCTTCTGCTTGTTCTTCTGTCATCACTTGGATGTACAATTTTCCAACGAGAAGTCACCTTTTGCGATAGCATCAAATAAGTCACGTTGTGCACTTTCACGGTCATTCGCAATGATTGCAGATGCTTCATCTTCAGTTAGGTTTTTTTAATCGGTTGCTGGCAAAACCCAGTGGAATTTAACCCATACACGTTCATCGTTTGCATTGATTAAGCTATATGTGGGAACCAAAACCATGCATATGGCGGTAGCCATCAGGAATACCACGATCACTCATGACGATTGTGATTTGGTGCATCGCTTCTGGCAAGCTAGTCCAGAAATCCCAGTTTGCAGTAGCATCACGTAAGTTAGTTTTCAGGATTACGTTTTACCGCACGGTTCAAGTCAGGGAATTGCAATGGATCGCGAATAAGAGAATACTGGTGTGTTGTTACCAACTAAATCCCAGTTACCTTCTTCTGTGTACATTTTCACAGCGAAACCACGAGATATCACGTTCAGCATCAGCGGCACCACGTTCACCAGCTACTGTAGAGAAACGTACGAACAAATCAGTTTGTTTACCAACTTCAGAGAATACTTTTGCTTTTGGTATATTTTTGTAATGTCATTTGTCACTGTAAAAGTACCAAATGCACCAGATCCTTTCGCATGCATACGGCGTTCAGGAATCACTTCACGAGCGAAGTGGCCTAATTTTTCCATTAACCATACATCTTGCATCAATACAGAGTACGTTTTTCCCGCTGTCGCACTGTTGTTGATTATCTGGGGACAGGAGCACCAAAGGCTGTTGTCAATTTTTCTTCTTTCATAACTTTCTCCTTTGTAAACTTATACATATAATATAAAATTAAAAACTACTTTATTTACAACGGATAATTATTCTCCGTTAATTTATGGACTAATTATAAAACTATTTGCTTTAATTGTCAATAATGATTTTTCCATTAGTTTTTATTATTTTTCGATGTTAAAACTATAACATTATCAATTTGTTAAATTTAAATGATTATTTGTAAATTGAAAAACTATAACCTAAAAAAGAGTAACTATGTAGATTATTAATACAAAAAGACTATGAACAAATAGATATCTATTCGTTCATAGTCTCATATCGATTATTTAGGTAAATCGTATAGTTAATCTATATGATTATAGATTACATCATACCGCCCATACCACCCATTGGGCATTGGAGGCATCATTGGTGCATTTTTCTTCTACTTTATCAGCCACGATGGATTCAGTAGTTAATACTAATGCTGCGATGGATGCTGCATTTTGCAAGGCAGAGCGTGTCACTTTTGCAGGGTCCACGATACCAGCTTTTTACCATGTCTACATATTCTTCTGTTAATGCATTAAAACCGATGCCGCTTTCAGTAGATTTTTCGCGTTCTACTACCACGGAACCTTCTAAACCTGCATTGTAAGCGATTTGGCGAAGTGGTTCTTCCACAGCACGGCGCACAAGGTTTACACCTGTTAATACGTCACCAGTTGCTTCGATACCGTCCAATGCTGGAATGATGTCAATCAATGTGGTACCACCACCTGCAACGATACCTTCTTCCACAGCTGCACGAGTCGCATTCAATGCATCTTCGATGCGAAGTTTTTATCTTTCAATTCTGCTTCTGTTTGCGGCACCTACTTCGATAACAGCTACACCGCCAGACAATTTAGCCAAACGTTCTTGTAATTTTTCTTTATCAAATTCGAGTCGCTTCTTCAGCTTGTGCACGAACTTGTGCTACACGGCGAGCAATTACGTCTTTGTTGCCATTGCCGTCAACGATAATAGTTTTCGTCTTTCGTGATGCGAACTTGACGAGCTGTACCCAAGTGTTCTAAGTCAACGTTTTCTAATTTTCAAAGCCTACTTCCTCACTGATGACAACACCACCAGTTAAGATAGCGATATCTTCTAACATAGCTTTTCGACGGTCGCCGAAACCAGGGCTTTCACAGCTACTGCTTTTAATGTACCACGAAGGCGGTTCACTACTAATGTAGCCAATGCTTCGCCGTCTACGTCTTCAGCGATGATCGCAAGTTCTTTGCAAGTTTTACCACTTTTTCAGAGCTGGTAATAAAGTCAGCGATAACAGAGATTTTGCGGTCAGTGATCGAGATCGATGGTTCGTTTCACAACAGCTTCCATTTTATCTGGGTCCAGTTACCATGTAAGGAGATAAGTAACCGCGGTCGAATTGCATACCTTCTACTACGTTCAATTCAGTTTGTAATGTTTTGGATTCTTCTACGGTGATAACACCGTCGTTGCCCTACACGATCCATTGCTTCTGCGATCAAAGCACCGATTTCTTCATCAGCTGCAGATACGGATGCTACTTGAGCAATATCTTGTTTACCATTTCACGTCGATAGCTTTAGATTGAATTTCAGCTACTAATTTTTTACGGCTAATTCAATACCTTTTTAGGATCATTGGGTTGGCACCAGCCGCTACATTGCGCATCCCCTCTTGAATCATAGCTTGCGCCAATACAGTCGCTGTTGTAGTGCCATCACCAGCTACATCATTAGTTTTTGTAGCTACTTCTTTCACTAATTGAGCGCCCATGTTTTCAAATGGATCTGGAAGTTCAATATCGCGAGCGATAGTCACACCATCATTAGTGATTGTTGGAGCACCAAACTTTTTCTCTAATACTACATTGCGACCTTTAGGTCCTAATGTTACTTTTACAGCATTTGCTAATTGGTCAACGCCACGGCCTAATGCACGGCGTGCTTCTTCGTTAAATAAAATTTCTTTTGCCATTGTATAGCCTCCTCTATGGGGATCGTCCCCTGCTTTGGTCAGATTATAATACTGCTAAAATATCTTTTTCACTGATGATTAAATGGTCAACACCATCAATTTTGAACTCAGTACCAGCATATTTGGAGAACATAACTGTATTGCCCACTTCTACTTCTGGTTTTTCACGTTCGCCATTGTCACATAATTTACCAGGACCCTACAGCGATAACTGTACCTTCAGATGGACGTTCTTTTGTGGAAGATGCTAAGAAGATACCACTTTCCGTTTTTGTTTCTACTTCTAATACACGAATAATGACACGATCGCCTAATGGTTTCATTGTTATACCTCTTCTCTTATACACTATAATATCGATGTTAGCACTCAATGAGTGGTGAGTGCTAATCACAAATATTATTATAAATCATTTTTAAAATTTTTGCAAGTCCTTTTTGACTTTTTGACTAAATACTTTTTTCATAGTTAACTAATCTTTGCTTCATGGGCCACGACAATTATTTTTATGATTTGGCCTCATGGGCTGCGATAATCTTTTTACACGTTTCCACGAGGCTAATACGTTTATCCATACTGAAAAGCTCGTATTTTTCGTACGCCTTTTCCTCAGAAAATCCGTGTAGACTCCATCAATATGCCCGTTGCTTTCGTCACATATTTCCGTTCTTCTAAAGAGCTTGTTAGACCTTTTCACCTGTTCTAGCAAATCTCGTTCTTCTTGAAAGCGACCCATCGCCATCTGCAGAGCTGGTCCCTAAATCCGATTCTCGCAAAGGCTTAATCAAATAGCCGTATACCCCCGATTGGGATGCCTTTTTGGATTAGATCATCTTGGCTGTACGCTGTTAAGAGTACCACCGGCGCCAATCGTTTATGACGAATTTGACGTGCTGCCTCAATGCCATCTAATGTCAGGCATCTTCACATCCATAAGCACTATATCTGGCGCAAGGTCTTGTCGCATAGTTGGATAGCTTCCACTCCATTGGCGCCTTCACCTACAACGGTATGGCCTTGGCTTTCTAATATATCTCGCAAGTCCATCCGAATCAGCGACTCATCATCTACTACTAAGACGCATACTCTTCTCCTTTATGAATCCAAATATCTACCACAGTCCCTGTTCCTTGGGATGTCCAAGCAATAGTTCCATCTAGTTCATTCCGCACTAGGCTGTCAATAATTTGTAATCCCAATCGTCGTTGTCTGGTGCTTTCAAAAATTCTCTGGCAGACCACAACCTGTATCGCTGATGATAATATGCAACATATCACGGTTCCCTATCTCTTGACATCTCGCACTTCTACTTGCACTTGGCCTTCTATTCTATCTTTGAAAAGCATGTTTAAAAGAGATTGGAGAAACAATTCATTCAGCACTAAGGACACATAGCTGCCCTTATGGGACGACATAATAATGTCATCTCCTATATAATCCATGTCAATACATTGCTCAGAAGATCCCAAGCCTTGTCTTAGCAATCGCCACAATTCTTCGATAATGCTACGCAACGCCACATAATCTTCATCAAAGTTTGACACGATTTCATGGACAAGAGCCATACTTTCAATACGATGAATACTGTCTTGTAAAGGCTTGTTTCACATCATCGGACCCACTGCGACGGCTTTGCATGCGCAGTAATCCTGCCACAGATTGCAAATTATTTTTCACACGATGGTGCACTTCTTTGATGACAGAGTTTTTCACCAGTAATTCTTGGTCTCTCTTACGTAATTCTGTTTTATCTTGTAAGACTAAGATACCACGTTTCCATTTCACCCCAAAAACAACGGGAATCATCACTTGTCGCAGAGCAATATCACCATACAATTCTTCATCAATGGTACCTACCCTATCTTCTAAGGCCTTTTTGATACGACCTACTTTCAAAGTACTACTGTAAATGGATGTTCCCTGTAATCGTCGATCGATACCAAAGATGTCCCCTAGTTTTTTCGCCGCTCGGTTCGCATAGAGTATGGTTCCATCTTGTTCAAAAAAGAGAATCCCATCTAGGACGGAAATTCCTTCATACAACTCTGGTTGCTGTAGTTGCGGCACCAACATACTCTGAAATGTCGTCTGTGACACTATGGACATGAACTCGTCATAGCGGTTGGAATACACTTCAGACACAGGATTCGTGAAGGCACAGGCCCCAATACACTTCCCCCCATTGTCTACGATGGGGTATACATAAACATAGTAAGACTCAATAATCGCCCCTATATCCGTAGGTTCTTCCCAATCCATGATACCTGCGTAAGATTGCCACTACTTAATATCTGCTGCATAGGATGGTCTATAGGCACTTCGTATTTCTGTACCATTCCCGTATGACCATTATCTAACGCTCCACTGAGTAAAAGGTGTCCATCCTTAGCTTTCACTAAGAGGGACACCCTTGTTCACTGATAGCTTTACCAAAGTTTAATCGCTGAGAAAACTGTAATAGTAAAGCCTGTTGTGTGGATATAAATCTGTCTCTTTATCTAGGATGTCTTTCCAACTAGCCATGTTGGTTTTCCTTTCCACAAATCGCTGCCCAATGGAATGGACGGTTTTGCATTCAGTGTGTAATTGCTGAATTTACCAGCTTGTGCCATATAGTATGCTCGACACCCAATCATAGCCGCATTGTCAGTAGCCAACATAGACCCTGCCGTAAGATACGTCAATCCTTCTGATTCACACTAGCCCGTAAATCTCGTTGCAATCCACTGTTTGCCGATACACCGCCAGCTAAAAGCAATCTTCGTCTCTCCCAATGTGTGAGCCGCTTCTTTTCACTTTTTCTACCAATACGTCTGTAATAGCCTTTTTGAAAAGAGGCTGCCACATCTTCATGACAGATAGATTCCCCTTTTTGTTGTTTTCCATTGATGTGAGTTCAAAACCGCCGATTTTCAAGCCACTAAAACTAAAGTCAAAGTTTCCTTTTTCCAATAAAAGGCCGTGGAAAAATCGATAGCCTCCAGATTACCTTCTTTCGCCAACGCATCAATATGTGGCCCTCCGGGGTAAGGATAGCCCTAAAATACACGAGCAATTTTATCAAAAGGCTTCACCTGCCGCATCATCACGTGTTTGTCCCAGTACATGAAAAGCTTTCATAATCTGTAACATGGACAATCATGGTGTGGCCACCAGATACCACTAAAGCACAAGAACGGTGGTTCTAAATCAGGATGTAAAGAAAGTTCGCAAAGATGTGACCTTCCATATGATGAACGCCTATTAAGGGAATATCTTTTGCAAAAGGATAGGGCCTTTGCTGCCGACACCTACCAAGAGAGCACCTACTAGACCAGGCCCATAAGTGACGCCGATATGGTCCATATCGTCTAATGTTACATCCGCATCTGCCAAGGCTTGGTCGATGACAGGGCATAATCTGTTCAATATGATGACGGGATGCTACTTCTGGCACAACCCCAGCCAAATTTTCTATGTATAGGAACTTGACTGGAAATTACATTGGAAATGACCGTTCTTCCATCTCGCAAACACCGCTGCCGATGTTTCATCACAGCTAGTTTCAATAGCTAGTGTGTAGATACTCATGCCAATTCCTCCATTTCTTTCGTCATAATCAATCCATCTTCCACTGGATCCGAATAAAATTGTTTGCGTACTCCTACTGCTGTAAAAGCCCAGCCTACGATACATGGCTTGGGCTGCAATATTAGAGACACGCACTTCTAAAAATATGTTTCATTCCTCGTTTTCGGAGCATTTGCGTTAATTTACGAGTCATCTTAGCCCCATATCCTGCACGACGATATTCGGGATGAATAGCAATATTCGTAATCTGTCCTTCATCCAAGACTAGCTATGCTCCTGCATAGCCAATAATCTTGCCATCTTTCGCTTCTGCCACAAGAGTACAGCTTATCTTCTACTTCTAAATCATCTAATAAAAGCTTCCTTTGACCAAGGGGTTTGAAAAACAGGCTCTCTCTATTTCATAGATACCTTCAATATCACTGCGTAAAGCTTCTCGTATTGTAACCATTATCGTTCACCTGCCCTTCACGGACTACTACCGTAGGTTCTATATAGGTACCTGTAGCTAAGATGTCTTTATTTTTCTCATCCCAGACCACTTCTGCCTCAGACTTTGCAGATGTGAAAGGCTCAATAGACTGCGCATCAGGGTATGCTACCACTCTCGAATTGAGGTAATGCCACTTGGATGACATGAGATGCCCGTGGTCGCTGCTTCGATTCATGTCCGATGACGAGTTTCATAGGATTAATACGACCTTCTTCTACGCCTAGGGCATATTCTTTTTCAATCGCTCAGACCGTCACCCACAATCACTACAGAATGCGCCTCACATAATGATACTAAGTATTTCAGTAATTCTGGCACTTGATGAACTTCCACCGAGTCCAACGCATCCATAGATACGCCATTCCAGGCATACTGACGAGCATAGACTTGCTTTTTTCTGAGCATCTACAACGGTGCACACCCGATAATTAGAATACATAAAATCCTTGTGCTAATACATCCGTAGTAAGCACTCCTACAACAGGTACATTCAAGCATAGGCCAATGCTTTTGCTGTCCCCAATCCAATGCGCAAACCGGTAAAGGAACCTGGTCCGATGAGTTTGCAGCAATGCCGGTAATATCAGATTTCTTTACCTTTCCCCGTTGTCAGCGCCATTTTCGATATGTGGCACTAATTGTTCCAGAATGAGTAAGGCCCTGCCTGTACAATGAGTTCGCTTCGTATTTCTTTGTCATTTCCCACTGCCACGCTGGCAATGGCACTACTCGTTTCAATGCCTAAAAATCATAGGTACTCTCCTATGCGTTGTAATTCTTCTGTTGAAAGTACATCCGTACGAACTGTAAACTGACGAGATCCATCTATTATCCACAGAAATCTCAATCCTCACTGTCGCATCTGGCAATTCATCAGTGAAATTTACTCGCCCATTCCACAACGGACTTTGTTTCCTCTGTATATTCGTAAAAGCCGATGGTCTCCAACTCTTCTACCAAATCCATGCGATATAAATCAGTGATATAAGTAAGAACCATCTACTTCATAGGTGTTCATCAAAGCAAAAGTAGGGCTTGTCACATCTTCTGTAACCCCAAAACCTTTAGCGATACCTTGAGAAAAATGAGTTTTCCCTGCCCCTAATGTGCCATCTAAAGCAATACAAATAGGGCTTTTCATAGTCTTTCATAAATTGCCCTACCCTACGGCCTAGAGCCAACGTTTCCTCTACGGAATGAGTTGTATATTGTATACTATTCATATTAATCCTTTATATTCTATCTTTATTAATCATTTGTTGTATTTCTAACGAATCTATCTTATGGTATAGGTGCAATCCACTATTATATTTAATCTTGCTATAATAAGTAAATCTTTTTCACATCGCTCTATAACCAACCATATTGTCTATCTGCTTTCTACTTAGCCCCAGATAAATGATTATATCCTTTAGGTTCCACCGTAATCCATTCTCCATCATTGTCTACTAATACCTGTCCATTGCCTGCTTTGACATTCCCAATAATAGTGAAAGTCTCCCTAGGTAACTATCTGCTTTATCAGCTGGTATGGTTCCCACTAGCTGAAAGTCTTCGCCCCCTGTCCACATAGGAAAGTATGGGCTCATCTGGTGGCTTTCACTGTAAGCACGCACCTCTGGATGGATTGGTAAAGTACTTTCATCAATATAAATAGCTACCTGCGATGCTTTGGCAATCTCGTTGAGCTCGCTGGACAAACCATCACTGATGTCATTCATAGACGTAGCGCCTAAGTCTCTTGCTATTATACCACATTCCACATGAGGAATGGGCCGTTGATGGACAGATTGACTCACCGGATACTCCTGCTGCCTTCTAGTAAACTGTGAAGGCCCACATAGGATAATCCCAAATAATTCGTGATGAACACTGCATCACCATCTTGAGCTCCACTTCGCAGGACAGCTTGATTTTTGGGAACGTCTCCAAAGACTGTGGCTGAAATCACAAAAGGGCCTTCCGTTGATACCGTATCACCGCCGATGATATTCACATCGCAGTCTACACATATGCTACGTAAACCATTATAAACCTCTTCTACATAGGACATATGTCGCCCCTTAGGTACTGCAATAGAAATCACCATATGTCGTGGCGTACCACCCATAGCTGCTATATCACTAATGTTTGCCGCCCCCAATCGATAGCCTACATCAAAAGGAGTTGTTGTGCTTTCACTAAAAGTGAACACCTTCTGCCATCATATCCGTGCTGACTGGTTGATCACATCACTAGGGCGTATCATAGACAGCACAATCATCACCGACACCGACCTTTACGTACGTAGGGATTGTAGATACTGTGTTGTGTTAACCTGTCGATAAGAGTGAATTCGTCAATCTGGGGCGCTATATTCTTAGCTACATTAGAATTTCTTTCTATAGTATAGCCTGCGTCCTTATTCACATTGTCCTGTACTATCGTATCTCTATAAACAGTATATTCTATAACAGTTTTCTCGTATGCTATCGTTATTATCCTTCTTATGTTTGATATCATTCTTGCCATTAGCCCCATGAATATGCATACTTCGATTCGACAACACATGGTCTTCATCTAACAATAAATTCCGCAAGAAACGTTCTAAATATTCCGTTGTTCTATACACACCAATTTTTCAAATTTCTGATAATTAGCTCGTACCAAAGGCATTTCTAAAATACCATGCATGGTTGGCGAACATATCATTCGTCACTGTAAATCCTAAAGTTTGAAGATATTTGATGAAAAACACAGCGGTCGTTCTCGTATTTCCTTCACCAAACACGTGAATCTGCCACAATCTAGCAACAAAAGTTGCTAAATGACGAATCGTTTCTGACATCTCCAAAATTAGCATAGGAAAAAGTTTTTCTTCCTCGATGTCATAGAATAAGGTCCGCACCTAGCTCAGATGCACTACCATAGGTCACTGTATCTCCACCGAGAATCCATTCTTTTTGTGATATTGTAATCTCGTATATCGCCCGCATAGGGGATAAATATCTGTAAACAATTGTTTATGAATCGATAGGTACTCATTTGGTGTGAAACTAAAAGCTTTTCTAACAGCAACTCCGACATGCGTAGTGATACTATATCAGCCTCTACCGTTCTATCTTCCTGATGTGGATAGGATTCATAATAATTTTCTAATAATGTATGAAGAGCCTGTAGGGACATCTGTCCTTCTATATTCTTCTTTGCTAATTCTAACAAATACTCGGACGGGGTCAACCCATCGACAGCTTGCAAACCAATCGCTGTCTTCCATGGCTTGAGCTTTTTCATATTGACTGGCTTCACCTTGGCGTGTATATTCCTCAAAAGGGATCCCTTGTGCATCAGTACCACCTCGTTTCTTCTATACATATCATTAACTACTTATCTATTCAGACAGACTAATGAAACAAAATCATTTTCAACTAAACTATAAAATTTGTATATCACTTTCTCTATACATGTTGTTCTTATTGTACCATACTAGAATAAAATAAGACAAATTTATCTAAATAACAAAGGGCTCTGATAAGAGTCCCCTATCATATCTTATTACTAAATTATATGCCTCTACCTCATCATCTTCATTAAAGCTATCATATATTACTACCTCGTCATCTCTACCAGCTGTTTCACATAGTCATTGCTTGGATGGTTCTTTACTTCTTCCGTCGTTCCATATTGTTGTATTTTTCCCTCATGCATGACAAGAATATGTGTGCCCCAGCTTTAAAAGCTTCGTGCATGTCATGGGTAATGAATACAATAGTGCAGTCCGTTTGTTTGTGAATTTTCTTCAAGTCTTCTTGCAGTTGATATCTTGTAATAGAGTCCACGACTCCAAATGGCTCATCCATAAGTAATATCTTCGGCGAGTTTGCGTAGGCTCTGGCAATCCCCACTCTCTGTTGTTGTCCTCCAGACAATTCCTTCGGATACTTCCCCTTACTATCCAATGGCAAGCCCACTAATGAAAGCATGCGATCCACAATAGCCTCCACTGTCTTTTCGGTGTGCCATCTAATTTAGGCTACATACCAATATTGTCTGCCACAGTCATATGTGGGAATAGTCCATCTCCTTGAATGGCGTAACCAATCTTTCTACACAAAAGAAATTATGTCTTGATCGATAACACGAGTTCCAAAGATAGTAATATCTCCCTTCGTCTGGTACAATCAATCCATTAATCATTTTTAACAGCGTCGTTTTCCCCTGATCCAGATGTACCTACAATACAAAGAAAGTCTCCTTCACTGATAGACAGATTACAGTCTCTCACCACCCATTTACCTTGATAGGACTTTCCAATATGTTTATATTCTATAATTTGATTCATTTATTTCACCACCAATCCTTTAGATTGTAAAAATTCCTTCGCCACTTGTTTCGGGTCTTCCTTATCAATTTCCACCTTTTTATTTAACTGTGCCATGGTACTTTCATCTAAGACACCATCCAAACGATGCAACACCGTTTCTAGCTCAGGATGTTTTCTGTAAAGGTTTCCTCACGAACGACCATACCCGCCATGTAGCTTGGATAAAAGTTTCGATCGTCCTCTAACACAACAACCCAGTGGGATCAGGACAACTGACCATCCGTAGTAAATACCGTCATAGCATCAATTTTCTTATCAAACAAAAGCTTGGTATTTTCAATCCATTGTCCATATCTACTACGTTTTTGAAAATGATAATTATAGGCATTGGCTAACGCTTTATAACCATCTTCTCGTTCAAAAGAAAATCATATTCTGCTCCAAACTGTTAGTTGTCCTGCATACTTTCTCCAAATCAGTAAATGTTTCTTTATGCCATATTCCTTTTGCTAAGTCTGCTCGAATGCCAATACTATAGGTATCATTAAAAACCAAACATACCTTTCCACAAGAAATGATACTTGTCCTTGTACTCTGCACTCAGTATGGAAACTTATCATTCTTGTAGTCTTCCTTATGCTTTTAACTACAATTTGCCAAGATGTACCTGTATACTCCGGATACATATCAAAAATCACCTCGCACCATACCAGGATGAATATTAGAGGTGCCACCGCCTACACCGTGGGTGTACTTCAACCTTTAGGTTGGTATCTGCCCTCAATGAGCGTCCCTACAATCTCGCCAAAGATATATCCTTCCGACGTACTGGTTTTGATGCGATGTGAATAGTATCACTTTTTACTATACTGTTGCATTCCCAAAACACCTAGGATAATCACTAAGAAAACACCCAATGCATAGCCTACTTTTTTATTCACAACCCTATGACCTTATGTTCTTCCACTAACTTACCAATCATATTTAGTATGCCATCTATCACTCAAGGCTAAGACAGCAATGAGGATGCCACCAATCCAGATGAGCACTTCATTATTCGTGGTAATTCCACGATAGATAGCAACACCTAGCCCACCTGCACCCACAAAGGAGGCAATTCCTGCTAAGGCAATGGTCATAGTCACCATATTCATAATCGCTGCAAAGATAACGGGAAATGCTAGTGGCAACTGTATCTTCCATAAAATTTGACTATCTGTGCTACCCATAGCACGGCTAGCCTCAATAATCTTGGGATCGATGGTAGTAATCCCTACATAAGTACTGCGCACAATAGGTAACAACGCATAGATAGTAAGCGCAATAATAGCCGTTGTATTACCCACACCAGTGAAAGAAATCAGAAATCCCAACAGAGCAATAGAAGGTATTGTGTACGCAATATTCACTACAGATATAACGGAATTTAGCCAGTTTCTGTTTTTGTGCAATAAATACCCCCAATAGCCAATCCCCAAAAATCGTGGCAATCATAACTGCTGTAAAGGTAATCCTATATGCTCCAGTAATAGATGCTCCCATAAAAAGTTCGAGTTTTTTTCCCAACTCTGCGAATATAGTTTGTATCATCAAGTCCTTCCTTTCTATAATATCTGTATATTATCATACTAAATTACCATGAATTTATAGGTATAAAAATGTTGGAGCTCTTGTCTAAGAGTCCCCAACATACTGCTTTAATCTTTTACGATCTTATCTTTTCATTTGTTTTCAATGGATGCGTCAAGTCAATGTCTACCATAGGTCGGCAAAGTCACTCCCTTTTACCTTTCGACGTACACTTTATGGACACCATCAAATTCTACAGCCGTATTCGACAATGGGCTGCAATACGAAGTGTAGCTGTTAAACCTGTTGCATCCTGCAGAAAAGTCATCATTTAACACCACGGTAACTGTATCATCATGTTTTGCTGTTTCCACAACTTTTGTGCCTTTTCGCAAAAGACTGGATACTCAGCTCGACCATCTTGTTCCAATCATCAAATTTATGGCATCTTTTCACGGTTTTACGTTCTTTATCTATCGTAAGCGGTTTGTGGCATCACGCCTTTTCCCATCTTGTCGTGGTACATAGACCACAATTTTTGTCATTTTATCCATCGACTTCTTATCTTGCGACGCAGAAGATTGTGCTGTTGTTTGCTTTCCCTAAATCCACTTTTTCATCTTGAGAATTACAACCCGCCAATGCGATGACACATACGCTCATCATAGCCACTAAGCCATAGCGTAATGATTGTTTCATGAATTAACCTCAAAATATGGTTCCAAACCTTTTTGCCAATTCATTGGCAAATTCTTGTCGTATGTTCCGTTCTTTTAAATGTCCTTCTTCCTTAGGATTTGAAATAAATCCCTAATTCTACTAGGATGGACGGCATCAAGGAATGACGCATATGACATACAAGTTTCCTGGTTGAATACTCGATCTCCATTAAATCCACTGTGTTCCAGCAATCTGTCTTGTACTGAAGACGCTAATTTTTCGATTGATCGAGCCATCGAAAATAATAGGTCAGCAATACCACCTACATTTAGGATTAGAGAAGGAATTAATATGAATACTGATAAACGCATCGGCTTGATTGCCGTTTGCCACATTCACACGAGCCTGTAATTCATCACACCACTCGCATGCGGTCCGACACATCCACATCGGTAGTACGGGTCAGAAATAACCTTTTGGCACCCTTTGCTTCCAGAATAGATTTTAAATACTCAGCAATAGGCAATGTAACCTGCTTTTTCTTGCAAACCCGTCGGCCCAATAGCACCGGGATCGCTACCTCCATGACCATGGATCTAACACAATAATCTTGCCATTAAGACCACCTGTTGTACGATAATTAACTACCTCAGTGGATTGGCTTTGTCTGGTACTGTCAGGCAATGCTATTCGTTGCTTTTGGCGTTGCTGCAGGCTCTATCTTCACTGGTGTATTGGCTTTTCGTGCCACCGCTTTCGTAGCTGGTTTTTCTGCCGGGTTTGTAGCAGACTTTCCTCTGATTTTGGGGACTTTCCTTAGATTGTGGTTTCGCCTCAGCTACCTTAGTTAGTGCTTTATCAGCCATTGGGGTAGCTTGTTTTTACCATAATAATTTTCCCGTGGGAGCTACTCCTTTTTCTGAATATCTACCACCATCCGATATGGTTTATTATTTCACTGTATCTTTTTTAAGTGTAAATACTTTTAAATCTTCGCATCAATAGCACTTGGTGTTTTCAATTTTTCACTACCGTATTTTTGTCCGTCTTGTAAAAAGTGTCGCACTTTTTAGCAATGCCATCATCCATCACAATCGACGTAGGTGCTCCAGTCAATTATAGCATCCTTTCAGTACCAAAGTGGTGACGTACCATTAGCACTAATGGATGCCGTCGCATGAGCGGGACTGAACAAACTAAAGACCATTCTTACAAAACGAATGGGCGCATCATTTCTGGTGACCAATGAAGATCTGTCACATTTGCAGCCTTTGTAGGCTCAAACAGAAACTGGTAACACCAATAGTAACATACCCAATGAGGCAAATAACTTTACGCAAATATCTCACTCCAATCTATGTTGCACTGGATAGCATTCCTTTAGACAGTACCTTAATTATACCACATTTGCTCAGTCTATACATGAAAAATCAGTGAAAATTATTCTTTTTGCAGTATATATAGTACAACTCCTACCAGTCTTTTTATCCGCCACACCTCTGATTACATCTTTTACATAGGTCACAAAAGAAACATAAGTAGGCTCTCTCAGTGAGACGAGACCAATCCTTTTCACGCCGTCACCCCTTCGTCTTTATGTTTTCTCTCTCTGGCACAACATGTGATTGTCCCACACATCTTGACTATGAGTCATATCCTGATATCTTAAAAATAATGCGCGAGTCGATAGGCCAGCCTGTGCCACACAGCTGGTAAATACTCCGATAAGACCAGGAATAAGCGGCTATGGTTAATCAACAAATTTACCAATCTCGTGTCGTGCCAGAACGGTCAAAACCACAATACATGCTAAATCAGATGGATGTGTTGGCAGTAACAAAGTATGCGCAACACGCGAGGATGAAAGATAACACAATCACGTCCACACCTACCACTAAGCTCTCCATTGGTACAGCGATAGCAGAGCGCTGCTGAGATGTAACCAATTTAGAGATGATAAACTACACAAGTGCACAGGTCCATGGATGCCTACTACCACACTCGATTAAAGTTGTTTTGAATTTGTGGAATATAGGCACCGGAGCAGGCTTTCTGCCATCCAAGCTACACGTGTGCCGGTGCAACGGCAATCATACCGGACTTAAATGCAGAACCACTTGTTTACATCGCTCACTTTTTACCTCACATACAAGGAGAATCAAAAGCTGCCATAACAAGCACTGCAATTTGGATAGTAGAGTCGCCGATATATGGTTTCCATAGACCTTTTGCATTAGGAACTAATGGTAATAATTGGTTAGGGAAACGACCGAACAAGGAACGATAACTCAAAATACCTAAGCCAGAAAACGATCGTTGCCCGCAGTGCTGTGCGAGGAAGCACCTTTTGCCACACTCAGCCTACTCATTTTCCCTTCGTAGATATGTGCTCGTTGTCTGGTCGTGAATGCAGGCTGAAAGTCAGGGTCATTGGGCCAATTCCTTTTACCACGACGCATACTCCAGAGACCTGCTACGATAACACCCACAAAGGTAGCTGGAATCGTACTGGATAAAATGGTTGCCACACTGGCTTAGAAACCAACGCCCCCAACATAGCAAAATCCATAGATACCGCCGCGCTGACCGTTGGAGAAGCTGAAATCATTTGAGGACGCTGCTACAGATGCCACCGCCATTGGTCGGGCCTGGACGGGTCGTACCTTCTTTAATAGAAATATCACAGATGATTGGGAACATCGCGTTACACTGCGCGACCCGTTCCATAACGCAGTGAGAACCATGTTGCGATAGGCGCTAAAATAGTAATTTGTTTTGGATTGCTACGAAGAAATTTTTCTGCGTATGCTAGGCATAACATCTAACCCTTTAGAGGCTTGCAAGAAACCAGAGCAGGTTACTACTGCCATTATCGTTGCATTACATCAATTGGTGGCTATCGGTACGAGACTAATTACGAATCGTAAATGGCAAGACCAATACCGATCAGGCAGCTAATCCTAAGCCACCATGTCTTACACCCACAATTAAGCACGCTAACAAGAGAATAAATCCGAATAAAATAATCATGAAATTACTCAATCCTTTTCTAAAAATACACTTGCCGTAATCATTATACGGCAAGTAACGCAACAAAACAGTGATAAACCGCTTCTATGGGATATATTTTATATGAAAGTTGGTTATGGGCCACGCGATAAAAAGCTTACTACACTTTTTCTACATTATCTAAATCATCAACAATTCGAGATTTTTACTTTTTCTTACCAAAGAAAAAGATACCACAGCAATAACAATCATTGCCCCGATGACTGAAGAATTAAAGACATTCAGCTAAACTTGAGTCCCCAGTGCCAAAATTGCCCGCCCCTACTGGAGGATCCTAATAAACCTGCTACAACCTTAGCAATAATGCCCATAGAGCCTCTTTTTAGTGATGATTCCTGCTAAAAATCCTATAAATCCACCAATGATACATGACCAAATTATACTGTCCCTCCTTTATAAAAATGTATATATTTATATATAAACACTATATTTAGTGGCTTCTGTAATAATGATCTCAATTGTATTCTACATAAACTGTTATGATTAATCAAATTCATTAATCATCTAGTAGCAATGCCACTACTTCCGTATGTCGTATATACTCTAATATAATCAACCAAATTTTTGTTTATTTTTATGTGAATTTATATCAGAATAAGTTATTGCTTTTATAGCTTTTAATGGCTAGTTAAAACTATAATCAAGTCTGATTACTCTTTTTCGAATAATATTTTCTTCAACCCCTCATAGCCTTATCTAATTCTAAATATTTAATTAATTCCTCTGATGTGAGCTTATCCTTAATTTCAAATAAATTTTTCCTTTGCATTAATCAATTGACTAATTTTCCATATTTCCTTCATTGGACGTATATCAAACCTAAATGCATTTTTACACATATATTCCCCAATACTTGTATAGAATTCAATACTACCTTCTTTATCTCTACCTATATGCGTATCATATTCTTTTTAATGCAGGATCTACAAATCCAACCTCTCCATCATTAGGGTTTATCCTTATTTCCTGTTGGCTATTTGCCAAGTCTATTGCATGTGAAACAAGAATATACTAAATTTGAATAATCAAGTTTTTCTACTTGAATCTATTCTTTTCAGGGACGAAATGATCTGGTTCAAAAACCTTTTGTTGTAAGCTCTTCAGGTTTACCACAATAACCGCATATATGTTTAAAGTCTTCTCTCAATTGAGGAACATATTTTTATAGTCATTTTCTGATTTACATCAATACTTCTACTAATTTCATTTTTCCATGTATTCGCATAACTTTTACCTGTTTTTCGACTTTCTGTACCAAAAATATTTACTCTTCCAAGTATTTCATCAATTTTCTGATTAACTTCGCTACTTAAAAGCTGAATTGGCAAATCATCTATTTCACCATATGCACGCAATAATTTATACAGATTTATAAATTGTTCTTCTTCTATTGCTGATATAGAACCATTTTTCTTTGCTTTTGAGCAGTTCTTCATAGTTAATATAATATTTATGTAACCTATTTTCAAAAACATCAACAGCCTGTTTAATTTTTCTTACAAATTTTCTATATCATCTGCGGCTAAAACATTTCTATCTTCAATCAAATTTATAATTACTAAATTTTCACGCATTGATTCTTCAGGGTAATTAGTTAATATTAAGCATGGTAAATCAGGAACCTCGCATTTATAGTAAGTAATTAATTCAGTTCCCAAAAACTTAAATTTATTATTAAGTTTATAGTCTATAATAAAACATTTAATACCATTAGATAAAGCCACTCTATTATTTCTGGCATTTCAGTAATACCATCTGGATATAGTAATTCAATATCTTTTCTTTCTAAACGTACTTGATAATCTTTCATATGAGTCTCGATCATCATCAATAAATCCTATTCTATACATGTCAGTCCTCCGCTTCTATTTCTTTATTAATTTTATAGTGGCATAGAATCCAGTAGTATGTTTCGTATTATCGGATAAATCTATACTTCCATTATAGTCAGCAACAGTTCTATTTATTATCCACATCCCCATACCAGTGCCAATAGCTCTCCCATTTCACTTTCTTCTATCACTTTCCATAGGTTCTAATATTTTTCTTGGATTATTTTTATAGGCAGAAGATAACCTCGTCCAGAATCACTGTATTTGATAATAATTTCTTTTCTAAGTCAGATACTACACAATTTTTATACTCTTATTCTCTGAAAAACAGGATTCAAAAGAACTAATACTATTAGCAATCAGATTACTAAAAATGCTTTCAATATCATAAGGAAAACATTTTAATTGTATGTCTGATACTTGAAATTCTAAAATCTATTGAAACGTTTTTAAGCGTTTCTTTCCATGACTTCTACAGTCTGTGATATCAGAAGATTTAAATCTGTTTTTCTATGTTCTTTATCACGTGTTACAGAACCTATTGTTACCTTGAACCATGAATTTAATGATTCTCTCATTACATTAGCCTCATTTACATATTTTCAACCCAGCTTGTGTTACTATCTAATTCCAAAGCTTCTTTTTAGCCATAACAATCTTTCTGCTAGCTTATGAGTTATATCTTTGATTTCGTGGACATAAGTGTTAGTAACTATACCAGTTGTAGCTAATGTTCTTAGCAATCTATTCTCATCTTCTAAGTTTTTAATAACTGTATCTTTATGATCTAAAACAGTTTTTAGCTTCTTCTGGATCTATAAAACTTTTAGCAGATTCTGATTTTTGATTGAGTTGACTGCTATCACCTAAAAATTTCTTATCTCTCTAGCTACTTTTGCTTCTTCTGCCTTCTTATTAATTTCAGCTTGTCCTTGCAGCTTCCATTATTTTATCATAACGTGCATCTAATTTACGAAAAACATATTGCCTATCTTTTCAAAATTCCTGAATCACATTAATTAAAAATTCTTTTAACAATACAAATTCCTTTGTTTCTACAATACCTCTCTCTGTTAGATCGATCTGGTAATGTAATATTCATACGAGAAACAAAAATCGATCCAATTATTTCGATCCGATATTAACTCGCCATGCACCTGTTTGATGAGAAGGTGCAGCAGGAGATTTGTTTTCTACCAGCCAACAGTAGCCAGTCATAATCAGATGTTTTGGGTTCTCCATAAGGTCTCACCTAAAACTGTCTCTATATAGTTTTAATTCCTCCAAAAATATCCTTTTTATTATTACGACTATTAGACAATTTATAAAAGTATTTTTCAGCATCTGTTTTTGAATCAAGTCGCTTTTTCAAAAATACAAAACCTCGGGAAAAATTCACCTATTGTATGTTTTAAACTGCTCCCCCACGTTTTGGTAGCATATGTGTAAAGTTTGTTTCTATACAAATATATTTGCCTTTTAAAAATACTGTTCATCTTCTGAAGTAAATTCAGCTTGTGTAATTATTTCATCAAATCTATCACCAAAATCAAATTCATTTCATGTATTTGCAATATAAGTTTTTCCATCTATCAAAACATTAAATTTAATTTTATAATCATAAGAAAAAGCATTCACAACATCTAATACCTCAGCATCTTCACTAGAGTTTTTGTTCATCAAAAATATACTTGAAATTACCTTTCATTTCATATGGTATTAATGTTTTTAAATCATCCTTGATATAAAATTATCATTCCATGAATCTCTTTAAAGAGGTTAGCCTGAAAATAGTTCCAGTGTTTTTAAGTTATTTAATATGTTTTTACTTCCGTAATGCATACTTCATCGAGAAAGCCATCTATTGATACAGTTGGTTCATATAAACTGCTGTTACATCTGTAATATTATCACTCTTTGAAAAATCCTCCCAATCAACCTTCCAAATTAACTCTCCTTCTGCAGAAGCAGTAAAACATTTCACTGTATCAGATATCCGGTCTAAAGCAAACCTTCCAATTCCTTTTTGCTCCAGTTTGTACTCGACCTGATTTACTAATAAATTGTTTCTGTCGATCTTCCAATAGTCATCCAGTGTTTTTATAATGACATCCTTTGTCATACCGCAACCATGTCTGCGATATATGAATGAATTAGTTGTTTTTTCATAATATAAGACACAAATCGTAGCATCTGCATCATATGTATTTTTAACTAATTCAATTATGGCACCATTTAATTTTGATACATTTTCTCGTCCTATTAAACGAGGCTGTATAAGCATCTATATTGAATGATATCTTCGCCATGGTAATTTTCCTCCTCCTAATCCAAAGGTATATTCAAAATTCATAACATCTCTTTGCTGTAATCCTCATTGTTGTTCCACTAGCATTAATCCCTATATCATAAACATAATTTAAAAATTCATCACTTTTCAAAAATCTTTTTCTGCAATGTCTAATGACAAATCACCTTTTTGATATATACATATCCCTGAATAAGGTACTTGGTTTTAGTAATGTGATGTATTTTAACTTCTTTGTTATCAAAGTAGATAACAATAATTTTTCTTGATTAAGATGACTTAATGCTTGCGATCTTCCAAACTCGAACCATTTTGCATTTTTATTCTTTAGCATCGCTTATTTAGTTTTTCACTAAAGGCTTTTAAATAGTCGCACACTCCTGGAAATTGTTGTATAAACTCTGATTCTTCAAAGCGCAATATGCTATTATTTTCTCCATGAGTACGGAAAAATCAAAAATTTTTTCGGTATACTGCTAATGATCTTGGACTAACGGCTTCCCTCAATACCGATTTTTCAATTTATATCCATTAGCCAATATATATTCGTTAGTATTCTTCATAATTTTTATTATAAACACTTCATTTAATAACGTAGCAATCGAACACATTGCACTTAAAATCATCACCAAATTTTTCTTTATTTTCTTTAACAAACTTTCTTTTTCTAAAAATCCACTTATTTATTAAACTATTTTTATGCAATGTTATTTTACGTACCCATTCACATATTGAATATCGTTATTATTCTCGTAGTACCATTACAAACTACAATAGCAGAAGAAATTAATTTATTTTCAAAGAGCTTTTTCTGTTGTATAATCAATTATTACTGACAAATGAGTGTAACATAAAGATACGCACTCATCTGCAAATCCATTCTTTATGTTGTTAGGAATCAGATAAGTTTCTAATTCTCCTTACTATCATGCTCAATACTTTTATAGACATTTGGCCAAAAGCACAATAATGTAATCTGGTACTTCCCATCTGAACACACACTAAAATTCTAATGAAAGATCTTTGTAGTTTTATTTAAATTCGAATACAGCATATATACGGAGCGGATTTCCTATAATAAAGCCGAATCACATTAGAACTTTTTAAAAGTCATTCTGTACAATATTCCATCAACACACACTCATTATTATATTTTATGCTTACTTTACTTTAAATTATCTATACACCCTCACTTTGTGCTTCATCTATTTCCTCTATTTCCACATATCATCTCAATCCATAAATTATCCTATCTTAGAAAATTTTGTTCTAAAACAGTCTATAATATATCTCATCAACAATCAACAAGAAAAAGCATCACCACAAGAATTTCTTTCTAAAACTCCATATATAACTTTTCTCAGGATATCCAACTTGATTTAATATCTCAACAACAATATTGTGAGGAGTACACTTGACATTCAGTATTGTACACACATTTCTTTTCCATATATTCACTCTCCTTTTCCATATATAATTTTAATTTGAGTTAGTACTACTTTCTATTAAATTATTTTAAAATGTCTTAACGTATTCGCTGTTAGCTGCCTCTTTTCAGGTATGCATTGCGGAATAAGCTTCCATTTCTCTCTCTGATTTATTATCATGCTCTTCAGTACAATTCTCACATTTCTTTTAATCTGCTAGTGCAATATAGAGTGTCGAAACCTTTAAATCAACTCTTCCACTATATTTCTTTAATTTATGCATAAGTCGCTTCGCACTTTTCATCACTTGTTAAACCGCTCATCTAGCTGATCTCGACATCGACCTTTGGACAATAATCTCACCGTGTCTGCATGATACGTCCGAGGGAACATATCTCACTGGTTGGACTTTTTACTAATTCATAGCCATATTTTGTCAGTATTTCTATATCTCGTGCCATGGAGGAAGGAAGGTTACACGACACACACATTAATACGTCGTGGTGCCATGCCGATGGCGTCAGCATATAGCACTATCCTCTTTGTTGCAGCCTCCGCACGGATAGTGGATCGAATACACGACACCTGGCTCAATGCCTTGTTTAGAGCACATAACCTAGGCATCTCCATTGTGCTGCGTCACCTACGATAAACCTCCGTATTGTCGTATCCATTGCGAAAGGCATCTTTCGCATCTTTCGATGGCCGGTGCCACGATTTCACTGCCACGACATGCTTTTGCTTTGTGCAGCACAAAAACAAGGAGATTGTTCCCTGTTCGCATCAGGCACTCAATCACTGCTTTCATGGCCTTTTCAAGTCTGTAAACTCCAAAGCTGTACCATAGAGCACTGTAGTTTGTTCTGGATTCACTGGAAAGAAGGAATGCGGTGATAACTGAAAGGACAAACTTTAATATAATCTTGCAATTTGGTCTTTCCTGTCGAGCGTACGATCTCGTAGGACCTAATATTACATTTGTTTGCTTCGGATCGTGATTCACCACTGGCCAGATGTTGGCTTTTGGTAAGAGCATTTATAATGACGGTCTACAAACCTGATTCACGAGGTGATGCTAGCAGTAAAAGCGACCTACATACGCGATCACCATCCACTCGTCTTTCCCAATGCGTCCGATAATATGGCGTATGATGCCCTTTCAGAACAATGCTACCATCATAAGGCCTTCACACGAGCTCGTTCATGGCTTCATAACAAACTTTACGAATCTCATCATTTCCTGCATCTTGATAGACAATGCTCATGATTGATAATGCTATGGGACCCTTTTTGGTAAAGCCCATGCGGATATTGCCGACGGTGCCAAAGCACCAGGCATTTGCATTTTTATCGATACCGCCAAGGGTCCTCTGTCCTATGCTATGGCAAGACCAAATTGGGATCACATTTAGCAATACGTTCGATGACGCAGCTTTTTACAGATTCTGTTTTTAGTCGTAATTGTTCTGTATAGGACGCGTGTTGAGCTGACAACCGCACAATCGCCATATACTTTCGCATTGTGGGTTCACTCTCTGCGGAAGGTGTTATAACCGATATGATGTCACCTACGGTGCAATTTCTTTTCTTGACTACATTAATTTTACTTTTGTACCCTTTCATTGGGTAATGCATAGGGTACAAATACTGTAAACCCTTCGTATTTGCCTACCCCTTCGCCACTACTGCCAGTGCCATGAATCTCTATTGTATATAAGTCGTTCCAACGCACACCGGTGCCTTTTTGTTGTTTCTTCTTCTCGCTCATTCTATATCCTTTTTATGCATGTAATTGGTTTTTATCATTAAGTTATTATATCATATGCGTTCCTAATCATGTCATATATAGCTGTACCAAGTATTATTCCCACACATGTGCACTATTTATATGATTAAACTATGTACCTTAGTCAATGTCTATTTACCATTTGCTGAAAGTATTACTACGTCTTTTCTACCTTAACGTTCCTTAGATTAACTTTAAAATTCAATTATCCAAGCATGCAGGTAGACTCATCGTTATTAAAACCAACTTATTTTGTCCTATAACCTACCTCTTCTCAAAGAAAGCACATAGCCTCCATCATGGAGACTATATGCCCATGTATTACACTTTTATTCTGAACTAGTCCGCCTTTGATGTTCTAGTGCATTGAGCTGATACTTTCACTAATATCAGTTTATTTCACCAAACGATTGCGAATCAATGCCGCACCTAATACCAATACAACGCAGCCGATGTGGAATGGCAAACTATATGGTTCAATGTATGGTGCTGCCATCGGATCGTGTTGAATCATGCTAGCAGATACCCAACCTAAGATACCACCACCCACGTATAAAATCACAGGAATTTTATCGATTAGCTTTACAAAAATCGTACTGCCCCTCAAACAATAATTGGCACTGTAAACAAGCATACCCGCTACAACAAGACCGAAAATGTCCTCTCGTTGCTGCACAACACTGAATACATTATCGATGTCATGACACCATCAGCAATGATGATAGTGTACAGCACCCAGATATTTGTCTCTTGCCTCAATGTTATGCCCATTGTCTCCATCTTTTGAATAAGGGAGTAACCAATCCAGCAAATATAATACCGCCAACGATGCGTAAGGCTGGAATGTTATCTAAAGCTTCAATGAACAAAATTGCCATAATTAAACGCAAAGCCGATGGCTCCCCAGCAGTGTTCTAAAAATAGCGCTTAGTGCAATGTTTCAGGCAAGTCGCAGCCATGCCGATAATAGCATTGTCCCCTGCCAACAATATATCAATAATAATAATTTGTAAAATTGCTAACAAACCTTGTGTTGATGTAATATCCACCATATCCTCCCTATAATTACTACTTAGAATACATTTTATTATAGTATAAGGGATCTTATAAAACAAAAAGACAGTTGAGCTATTTCCACCCAACTATCTCTTTCATTTATGTTAGAAGCTAAATTTATTACGCTTCCGAATACTTATGATTGCGTAAACACACGTTTGCAATTAGATGTTCTTTCTGTCTTTTACAACAAATCAATACTTTCTCTAATTTAGAATATATATCACCCGTACGCCGGCCAAATTGAATAGCCTCATCATAACTTCTTCCATCGCTAAATCAATACGATGGCACAAACAATATCACACACCTGTATTATCTGCTACTGCATAGCCATAGCCTCTCAACGTACACCCTGTACCTAAAGGAATCACCCGGTCAACGGATACATACCCATGCTGGCAGCGTTGCCACGAGCTGTGTAAGAACCTGACTTTGCTTGTATAGGCTGTCGCTTCCATTTCAATAGTTTTATAGGATACTGGCTACGATCGAAAGTATTTTTGTTTTGTACCCGATAACTTAGGACCATGTCGTAGTATCTAAAATACTGGTTTCACCTAAGGCCATGATACCGCTGAAAACGTAATAAAGCTTTTTGTTCCACTACCAAACACACCCATCAATGGCACCAGGAGAAAACCACCATCTTTCTAATTTACTTTGTAATTCTTCAATTTGACGACCATGATCACCAAAATCGTGATACTTCAACACTACGGGGTATTTCGAAGAGACTTGTTGTCCCCTCAAATTGTTTTTGGATTCTCTCGTAGCACGCATGTTTCCTTTTACCTACTCTACCATCTGGAGTCAACCCGTGTTCTTCTGGAAAGACGAGCACTGCGTATTCTGTGTTATCTCTACACCCATCTGTTGTATCAAGCAAAATAGCCTTGGGCTACTAACAACGCTTGTAATCCCTCTCTACCTCTTTACCACCTATCAACTTTGTCCAGATGTCCAAGGCTGTTACCATGGTACATACCAAAAGGAGAATCGCTATGAGAGTTATTTTTCACGATGTTCACCCCCATATCTAAATGCTTATACATTTTACCATTTTTTGGGAGATACGTCACAGGCCTTTTTAGCACTCTATTACCACTTACTACCCATTTTATCATACTCCCACATATAGTATATATCCCTCCCCACAGGAAATCACAGCTACTACATATGTACACCCCAAATGTTAGTTTTCTACATTTTCTATAGTAAATATGCATAAAATGGGGTTATACTAAATTAGCATGAGAAGAAAAGCTGTAATGAAAGCTCTCTTCACCACAGCTGTGATATAAAGTCTCTTTACCTCTATGAGTTATGTAATTAAATATGTTGTCCTTTAATCATATCGTATTCAGACACGTTCACTTGTTGTTTACGTCCTGCAATTCGCAATACTGTGTATCCCAAGATACCAGATACGATAGATCCCATGAAGATAAACCAACTTTTGCCATCTCTTGTAAGCTCTCCTGAGGGAATGCTAATAAGGATACGAACAAAACCTATGGTAAATCCAATACCACAACATAAAGCGATACCATACACATGAACCCAATTGGTTTGAGCTGGCATATCTACTAGTTTAGATTTCACTAGTAAGAATAAGGTTCCAACACACCTACTTGCTTACCTAACACCAACCCTACTGCTACTCCCAAAAACAACTGGATGAGCAAAGCTTTAAAGCAATCCGTGAAGGATACCCGCATTAGCAAATCCAAAGATAGGAATAATCAGTAAGTCACCCAATACTTAAGGTATGTTCCTATTCCGACAAAGGAGATACATGTCTTCCATCACGAATGCTATGATATGGAATAAAAAGCTGCTAGAATAATCCCTCGCGCTTAAGTAGTATAATCCAGACTTGAACACACAGAAATCTAAAGGCCAAAAGCCTAAGGCTAGGCAAGGAATTGGTCGCTGATAGTTCATGGTTTACGTATTGTAACACAAACACAATGATAGCTGCTACAAATAAGTAGTTTAACTCTCGCTGTATAGAAGAAAGCAATGATAACAATAGCCATCTAAGTCATCCATAACCGCCATAGGTGGTGATACTTTCATCGCAATCGCACTGATCTCCTAGAGCGAAAACGATACCAATGGCAAACGCGATATCTGTAGCCGTGGGATTCCCCATCCATGAATGTATTCTGGATGATAACCAACGATGAAATAATACGATCAACGCCGGCATCAACAAGCCAAAATGCAGCAATACCTGGCAAAAATCGTTTCGGGATTCTGTATTCAATTTCCCCTGCAATCATTTCTCGTTTTACCAAGCCCTACAAATAAAAAGAATAATCGCCATGGCTACATGTCGTTAATCCATAGTTCAATCGGCAATGGTCCCACTTTAGCATGAAGTAAAGAGTGATACAAACTTTCTACTGGAGAGTTTGCTAATAGCACTCCTCACCACAGCAGCTACAAAGAGTAGTACGCCCCCTGCTGATGGTGATGTAAAAAGATACAATTGATCTCATATAATTACCTCTACTATGTAATATATATCATTGAATAAGTAAAAATATGTCCTTGTTATTATATCACTATTTATATTCTTTATCTATCGAAAATTTTCAATATCGTACATGTATACAAAATCCAAACTCGATTTTACTGATGTCCTTACGGTATTGTTTTCCTGAAAGCCAATTGTTGCCACCCGTTCATAGGTGCAAGCTCTAAGGATTGTTCCAAGGTATCACTCAATCCCTACAACACCTAACACTCGACCGCCTTGTGTTACATAATGGTCTGTTTTCATACGCTGTACCAGAGTGAAATAATCATGGACCTAGTATCCATCGTGTAAATCACCGATGATGCTTCGACCTGTCAATGGCTGATATGGATATCCTCTCGAGGCTAAGATAACACATGCTGCAAAATTGTTTAGACCACTCTAATGTCATCCTCTAACTGACCTGCAGCCGTGGCATACATGATTTCTCCCGTATCACTCTCTAATAATGGCACATACCAATCTTGTGTTTCTGGGTCTCCAAAACGGGCATTAAATTCTACTACTGACCTTCCTCGGTAAGCATAAGACCTGTATACAAACAACTCACATAGGGATAAGTCCTTCTTCCGCCATAGCCTTCACGATAGGTTTTACTATGGTGTTCACCACGTCTTGTTCCAAAGTATCATTCAGTTCTGGCACGGTGCATAGGTTCCACACCACCCGTATTAGGGCCTTCATCGTGGTCTAACAATCGTTTATGCATCTCTTGCCCTATCATAGGCAATACGTGTAAAGTCTACAAAGGATAACAAGGATAGCTCCTGTCCTCGCATATATTCCTCAATTATAATGTTTTCTCGGAACTATTCAGCATCTCTTCCAACACTCTGTTCTGCTTCTGTGAAAGTCTCACAAATGGTACACCTTTCCCACCACATAGGCCATCCCTCTTAACACATGGGCACGCCCCCATTGATGAATGATGCGTGTTCTGTTTCTACATCTTCGCAAACCTCATAATTTGCTGTAGGAATTTTATAACGATGCATTAGATCTTTCGCAAAAAGACTCAGACTTCCAGTTTCGAGAAGCCTGCTGGGATGGTCCAACACAGGAATCCCCACAGATCGGATGGCATCGCTAAGTCCCTCTACAAGAGGCAATTCAGGTCCTATAACAACCAAATCAATCCTATAGTCTAACAACCAAGCAAGTAAAGTGTCTCGGTTCTTCCAGTCTGTTGACTATAGTGGCTATGGAAGTCATCCCGCATTGCTCACACTATACAGACATCTGTTACAGATGGACTATGATGATAGTTTCCAGCTAATGCATGTTCACGGCCACCATTGCCAATAATGCATACTTCTATAGATACCCCTCAAGATAAACTATTGAGTAACAACTTACGCTCCAACGACAACACGAGAGCCTACGATTTCAAAGCATCATTAAAATAAGCGCACCGCCTCTGGATAGATGCGATGCTCTCTTCATACAAGATCTCGGTTCTGATAAGCAGTGTCCACCGTAATATCTTCATGGACAGGCACTACCGTCTGCGCAATGATAGGTCCCGTATCCATACCTTCGTCTACAAAATGAACGGTACATCCTGCGTATTTTACGCCTTTAGTAAGGCTTGTTTCTGTAGCCTGTAAGCCTGTAAAAGATGGTAACATCGAGGGATGAATATTCAAAAATCTTTCCTCTGTAGGCTTTGCACAAATGTAGTGAAAGTAATATACGCATATACCCAGCTAGCAAAATGCCGTCCACTTCATATTCCTGCACATATCTAGCATAGCCTGTGTCCACGCTTTCCCACCACCATAGTGCTAGTAGGGTCTACTCACCTGTACAGGAATGCCATGCATATCCTTTATGAAATCCATCCCCGCATCTGGTCTATCACTCAATAATCAGTACAATTTTCCCCATTGATGTGACCACTTTCCATGGCTCTATACAAAGCTCCTCACCATTGGACCCTCTGCCACTACCAAATAGAGCAAATCGTTTATGCATGGAATGCCTCACCAAGAATCGTCACATCGCCCCTGTCCTTCTGTAACAAGTCCAATAGAGTACACCACTTCTCCTTGTTCTTGCAACACTTCTACAACTCGTTCTACCAGTTCCGGTTTCACTATAAGCACCATGCCTATGCCCATATTGAAGGTATGATACATTTCTTTTGATTCCACATGTCCCCATTCTTGTAATAGTTTTAAAAATCGGTGGCACTGGCCAAGCATCACTATGAATCGTGACAGACAATCCTTTTCGGTACTATACGAGGAATATTGTCGTAGAAAGATCCTCCTGTAATATGAGCCATCCCTTTCACTAACTGTTCTTTCAGTAATGGTAGAATCGGTTTTACATACAGTTTTGTTGGTCGTAATACTTCTTCTCCTATCGTGCAACCTAACTCATCTATATACTCTGTCTAATGGCATTTGCTTTTTGTCTAAAAAAATACGTGACGTACCAAAGAAATCCATTAGAGTGCAAGCCTGAAGAAGGTAAAACCTAGAACCATATCCCCTGCCTCGATAGAGGTTCCCGTAATGCATCGATCCTTGCTCTACAATCCCCACTGCAAACCGGCTAAATCATAATTACCATCACCGTAGAAAATCTAGACATTTCCGATGTTTCTCCACCAATTAAGGCACAACCACATGCTCACAGGCCTCGCCAATGCCATCGATGATGCTTTCACATACGATCATGTTCCAATTTCCCCACTGCAATATAATCTAAGAAAATAAAGGCGTCGCCCCTGTGCACACCACATCGTTCACACCATAGCCACACAATCTGACCTATTTGGCGGTGCTCATTCATAGGACAGAGGAACGAATTTTTCGTCCCCACCCCATCCGTACTAGATACAAGAACGGGGTTCTTTCATAGTATACTGTACCAAAGAATACAGTCCACTAAAGCCTCCCAAAGACCCTAGTACACCTGGTGTATAGGTGCGTTCCACACGGTCTTTAATCTTTTGAATGAGCCGGTTGCCGGCTTCCACATCTACGCCAGCATCTAAATAAGTAACAGGTGTATTATCGACAGACATAAGTACCTCCCTTTGGTATACTCTTTTCCCTACAGGACTTGGATACCTCCAGTAAAACAAGCCATACATAAATGTTGCACTTTTTAATTGTTTCATGGACTGTATCAATCCTTCGTGAGACAAATAATATAAATGCTCAACGCCAATGTATTGGTGGATCATGGAATATCGATGAGCTAGCAACTCTCTGTATCGGATGTATCAATACCAAATAGCAAGGGTACCGAACAGGTCTCAGTTGCTACACAAATATATTTCTTTCTCTGCCCCGCTTGTCGTAACATGGAAACGATATATCGACTTGCAGGTACCTGCACAATGGAGTCAACACGAGAACAATGCGCTTACCTTTTGTACCACCTCAGAAATAACACTAAACTTCTTACGTACCGCTTCTTCTCGACTCATTTGGTTCGGTTCTATGAAAGTCCGCAATACCTCTCGGATTGCGCACTAATCCTTCCCTATAGGGTATACCAGATACTTCTGTGCATCCCCCGGGCCGATAATGTCCCTGAGTTAGGTATAGGTACAACAATATCCGCTTCATATTGGGTTTCTTTTGCCAATTGATGACCCTATAGCCACCCTTTGCTTCTGATACACTTTGACCATCTATAACGCTAGTAGGATGCGCAAAATAAATATACTCAAACACGCAAGTATGTTGTTCTATGCTAACACTTCCTGCATCTACTGTTTTATCGTTTCTTTAATTTCTAATTCCGCAGCCCCATCTTGAGAAATAGCAGCACTCTGTATACCACCCTCGATTTTTCCTGCAGTCCGAGACATCATATCTCATACTAGAGGACACGGCATGCTGCGGAAACCCTGTCCCATCAATAAGAATCATTTCTCCAGGCCTTACATCACGAATGAAAGTCCCTTCTATAGCATCTATGGCGCAACTTTCTGAAGCAAGGACATACCCATGCGCCGTATGTCCTACACAAAGAGGACGATACCCACGAGGATCTCGTACACCGATAAGCATAGCATTCATAGCAATCGTTAAAGAAAACGCCCCTTCTAATCTTCTACAAGCTTGCTGAATAGCACCTAGAATTGTCAATTCATTGGACCGCTGGATCAAATGGACGATTACTTCTGAATCCATAGTTGTCATAAACTTAGAGCCTTGCGATTCCAATTCACGACGTAACAATAGGGCATTTGTCAAATTTCCATTATGGGCTATCGCGAAGGTCCCCCACTGCGATGTTCCTACTAAAGGTTGTACATCATCATGATTCTCTATACCTGTCGTGGAATACCGCACATGTCCAATCCCTATATGACCTTCTAAGGTAGAAACATCCTGTAAGGCCGCTTTCACCAGTCCAGACCCTTTCACCACATCTATTTGTGTATCATGAACCACAGCGATACCCGCGCCCTCTTGCCCTCGGTGCTGTAACGCCATAAGCCCTTCCATATATGTTGTCCCGATGGTAGAGTGATCTGTCATAGAGTCCAAAGACCCCCGCATTCCTCATGCCATGTATCTAACACTCCATCATATTTCATTATGCCCCCAGAGTCATACCCCTGCTCATATCGTGCACTCGGACAGATTATCAAATATCAAACTATCTCTATTATAACTTGCTGTACAGCTATCTTCAATATAAACCCAGGGAATCAACAAAAACGTGATATACTTAAGATACAACAACGCATCTATGGAACGCTAATAAACACATTATAGGATGTGTGAAAATGCCATCATCCCATCCACCTCAAAAGGAGGCTATGTATGCACATATTTCGTCTATTCGTCACTCCTCGCACAACTATTTCACAAGAATCAGAACAATTGCGTATGATCTTTGAACAAGATTTACGGATACCTCTCACGGACCTCACGATCTACGAACGATACGATATCTCTGAGTTACAGAATCAGAGTTTGAACGAGCCAAAACTCCTCATCTTTCTGAGCCTCCCTTAGAGACTACCTATACCACATTGCCTCTGACATCTCAAGACTACCCTATTGCGATTGCTCCTATGCCAGGACAATATGACCAACGCGCTGATTCTGCGGAGCAATGCCTATCCATTCTGACCGGTCATACTCATAGTACTGTGCGTACCGCCCGAGTCTATGTATTGACTGGCCGTCTCTCCAATACACATATAGATACAGCGCGCCAATATCTTTTACAATCTATCGATACCTGTGAAAGCTCCATGGAGCTTCCTACAACGCTAGATATAGCAACACCAGTGGTGCCAGAAACTTTCGCATATAGAGGAGTTTATCACCTGTCGAAAAAGGAACTAGAACAACTCCTTCACTCCATGCAATTAGCCATGACTCTAGAAGACCTACTATGCATTCAAAGATATTTTCAAAAAGAACACCGCAATCCAACGATCACACTGAAATTCGTATTAGATACCCTATTATCATTACTGCCACACTACGTCTAACACGGAAATCTAATAGAGATTGCCTCATGAGTCTCCTTACTCCAGCCGATTCGAGATACTTACCAAGCCTATCTTGAAACAAAACAACAACTGAATCCATCAGCTAACACTGCGCCCACATTAATGGATATGGCCACAATGGCAATGCAAGAACTCCGTCATCAAGGTAAACTACATCAATTAGATGTATCGGACGAAATCAATGCTTTGTACCATCATTGTTCCAGTACAGGTCGATGATAATGAGGAAGAAATGGTTATTATTGTTCAAAAACGAAACCCATAATCACCCTACTGAAATCGAACCTTTCGGTGGTGCTGCTACTTGTTTAGGCGGTTGTATTCGAGATCCTCTGAGTGGTCGTGCCTACGTATACCAAGCCATGCGTATTACAGGTTCTGGAAACCCTTTAGTCTTACAAGAGCATACCTACCTGGCAAATTACCACAATCCTATATCACTACTAGCTGCCAAAGGATTTTCCTATGGCAATCAAATTAGTTCCGTAGGGATGTACGGAATATTACCATGAGTCTTATAGAGCAAAACGATTAGAAGGAGGCCGTCATTGGTGCAGTACCACGTTCTCGTACGTCGTGAAAGCCCTGTCCAGGAGACCTTATTATATTATTAGGGTGGTAAGACCGGCCGTGATGGTTGTGAGCTATGTGATCTTCTAAAACGCATACGAAAGACTCCTCATACATGTGGTGCAGAAGCAAAAGGAAATCCCTAGTCACAGAACGAAAGTTACAACGCCTATTCCGCATCCTCATAGAATAGATATATCAAACGAGGTAAACGATTTTGAGCTGTGGTGTAGTTGTTGGTAAATTGGAGAGCTTGCAGATAGTATTCACATTCACCCAGATACAATACTCCACTAAATAATACACTGGCCTCACTGGTACAGAGCTAGCTTATCTCAGTGAATCCCAGGAGAGAATGGCTTGCATTATGATCCTATTCACTGGGGAACACTTGCAGTCCTATTGCACTGGAAACCTAGACGCTCACTATCGTAGGGGAAGTGACCAATACTGGGCGCTTAGTGATGGAGTTCCAAGGAGAACTTATCGTCAACCTGCATCGTCAATTCTTAGCTACTAATGGTACTATACAATGTGCCAATACTGCTCATGTTCTATCCCCCTACGCCTAAGTTATGGAAAACCTATCGATCACTCCCTTAGTAAGTCGCTTTTCATCAATCTTTTACAAAATTTAAACAGCACCTCTCAACAAGGATTACGAGATATGTCTGATTCTACCGTGAATACAGTGCTCTTTCCTTTAGCGGAAAAATATGTAAAACTCCTGTTCAAGGGATGGTAGCAAAACTTCCTGTCCCACAGGGAACTACAACGACCACAAGTATCATGACCCACGGATTCGATCCATATCTATCGGAATGGAGTCCATACCACGGCGCTCAGTATGCAGTACCCTTAGCTCCAGCAAAACTAGCTGCTTTAGGAGGAGATGTCCTCAAGGCCTCATCTAAGTTTCAAGAATATTTTTGAAAAGCCCACAGCCCTCACTTTTGGGGCAAAGTCGTATCTGCCCCTATTAGGGGGCCACGAGGCACAACGCCAATTAGTGTGGCTTGATTGGTGGCAAAAAGATCTATGAGCGGCAGCATTCCAAGATCTGCATGGTGCCTCCTACGCTCATTTCTTTTTCGCTGTCACCACCGAGGATATCCACCGCATACTCACCACACTTTCATGAGGCACAACATCATATCCTATTTTTGCATGTACCAGTAACACTTGATGGCACACCTGATTGATAATCTCAAAGCATTGTGATACTCATGTTCACAAAATATTTCGCAACAAGTGTATAGTACATGTAGTAGAACAAGATGGCATAGCCAGCTACTGCTGTAAAAGCTTGTCTCAGGGCAATGCTATTGGTTGTGTCTACCACAAAGAAGAACCACAAAAACTAGCTACTACTTATCACTTCTATGCATAAGAAACGAGAAACGAATCAAGCAGGTATGACTCAACCTTGTGTCAATACATCGGAGAATCATAGCACTAATACTCTATCTCACTGTGGAAGATATGTTATTCTACCTCACCGTGGTTCCTTTCATAGAGGTGGATACTGCTGACATCGCAAGATTACAAGCCATGCCACATATCTACCACATTGGCACTACACATGAAGCCCTTCTATTGTTATGGGAGATATCACTCTCTCATTAGATGATTTAATCCAATTCCCATGAAAGCACCTTTAGCACCCATTTTTCCCATCTATGGAAAAGAACACTACTTTACATGTGAAATATATCAAATCTTAAAAAGGGAACCACATTTCATAGAAACTCATATATCAAATGAACTACAGCTTACAGAATCTAGTACCTTTTGTAAACAGCTTGATGTATCAAATATATAAGCGATACCACAGATCAAGACTTTCCTCCGCTGATAACAAAATATCATCCACTATACTGGAGCAAATCATTGTTACGATCCTCCTATATCTCATCCAAAAAGTATCTTTATCCTCGTATTTCCAGGTACAAATTGTGAATATGAATCTGCACGGCTTTCAGAACAGGGTGTTAGTAGAAACTCTTTGTCATTCGCAACTCGAAGTAGCCAAGAGTTACAAGAATCCATACAAGCCTTTAACAAACCAGTATATATAGTGCTCAAATTGTATGCTCCCTGGGGGTTTAGTGGCGGTGATGAGCCAGCAGGGTCAGGTAAATTTATAGTCAACCCCTGTTTCACAATCCCCATCTACAAGAATCCTTGAAAATTTGTCGTACCATCGTGATGGATTAGTCCTCGGGTATATGCAATGGGTTTCAAGCACTCATTAAATTAGGTCTTCACCACAGGACATATACAAAACATTGACTGGAAAAACAGTCCCACCTTGACGTACAACACCAGTGGGCGCTCATCATATCTAGCATGGTTCATACTAAAGTTGTATCCACCGCTTCACCATGGCTGAGTGCCTGTAATGTAAAACAGTATCTATATCGTACCTATTTCACGGAGAAGGACGTTTCTTTGCGACCCAAGAGCAACTATACATGAATTATATGTACATGGTCAAGGTACATCAATACGTGCATCCTTTGGGCAATAGTAGCACTAGTCCACAATGGAATCCAAATCAATCTATGGGCGCTGTAGAAGGTCTACTCAGCCCCTGATGGTCGTGTACTCGGAAAAATGGCACATGTAGAACGTATCGGATACGGCGTTCATCAAAAACATAGAAGGACAACTCTGTGATGCCTCTTTGCATCAGGAGTCAAATACTTTTACAGAATAAGCCCATAGCAAACCGGATTAGATGACATATAATTAGTAAACCCTTTAAGCATTAGTCCTATACGCACTGTTTTAGATAATAAAAAGAGCTGTAACTCAACGCAATCGCATGTTGTTACAACTTTATTGTATTCGTATAAACTGATTAACCTACTTCGGGTTCTAATAAACCATATTTGCCATCATGACGGCGGTATACGACATTCATAATTTCAGTATCTTCATTGAAGAACATAAAGAAGTCATGTTCCAATAGATTCATTTGGTAGATCGCTTCTTCCACGCTCATAGGGCGTACCGTAAAGTTTTTGCGACGCACTACTTCTAACTCTTTTCTTCTGGAATCGCTTCCACAGGTATTACATCTATATGGAATCCAGTTTTACGGAATCGTTTCGCTAACTGTGTTTTATGTTTATGGATTTGACGAACACCCTATCCACTAATAAATCAATGGCAGCATACATATCTAAAATGGCTTTCTACACCACGTAATACTACACTTTCTACAAAGCATGTCACTTCTACTTTACGTTCTTCTTTTCCACGGATAATACAATTGCACTGTCACTGAGCTTCAAAACAACGATAACTTTTCACTGTCAATATATTCACGTAACGCTGCTGTCAATTCAAGATTTTTGCCTCGTACTCATAATTTTGATAGATGCTCATCCTTTCTGTGCTACCATAAACAAGTACATATTTATATAGTTCTACGAGAAATCTTTAAAACCCTTTTTATTTTCTCTATTTTTCAAAAATTTTAGTCCAATTCCTCTTTGTTATTCTATGCTCATTCTTCCATTGCCACCATATCCTCCAATCAATAGATTTATTATAGATTTCACTATAATAATTAATATTAAAAAGCTTTGGATCTCCTACTAGGAATATCCTAAGCCTTTTCATTTGAACTAAGCTTTTATATACGTTAGCCGCTTGAAGACCACGGCTGTGCCATCTACACCTCAAATTCTACTTGTTGTCCCTTCGGATAAAGACTTAAAGCCATCTTCTGGATTGCAGAAAATGAACGAACACATCGCTACCATCTTCTCTTTTCAATAAAAACCATAACCTTTTCTCTGCGCTGAACCATTTTACTTTTCCCAAGCATGATAATTCCTTCCTACCTTTAATCACTGCAAAAGCGATTTAGAGTATCTAAATCTTTGCTACATGTTATCACTATAAATAGTATAGTGTCACTGCAAAACTATGGCTTCACGTTTCAAGCATATAAGCTATATTGATATAATTCACCAAAATTATTAATCAATTATTTCTAGTTTATACTTATAATATAACATTTATGACGAATTTCTTGACTCCATATTTTACTATCTAATCTAATCTATATTCATATTATATTTTATTTTTATAAATTTATATAAACCATCCAATTATCACGATTGTATATACTGATACAAATCGTTATATTTATTCCTATTGGTACATCATTTTAATACCATTATTCTCTTCGCTCAATCACTATGATAAAATGCAAATATTTATTCTTTTGCATCATTTTATTCACCACTTGCTTCATCTTTTAAAACTAAATAAACACATAGCTTATAAGATTAATAGCATTAACTACAAATAGTATCTACATCTCCTTAAGAAGAAGTTGTATAGTACCTTCATTAAAATTACCCTATATGGAAAACTCCATAGGGTAATTTTATATGTATGTAAATCGTTTAGAGTAATGATACTAAAAGAAAGAGTTTAAATCACTACTACCAAAATCATTTGATAAACCTTAAATTATCGAATTTCGACAAGAAAGACTTTGTTCTTCTCATGTTTTGAGTATCAAAGACTTCGGTTGGTGTAATTCTTCTTTCTAAATTTCCTCCACCATCCACAAATAATACCGAGTAGTTACTTCCTTAGCAAAGCTCATTTCATGTAATAATGACCATCGTCATCCCTCTTTAGCGTATCTTTCATAACATCTAATACTTCACTGACCATTTCTGGATCCAGAGCTGATGTAGGTTCATCAAAGAGCATCACTTTGCCTCATTGCTAAGGCACGAGCAATCGCTACACGCTGTTGCTGCCCCTCGATAATTGTTCGATACGCCTTCAGTTTTATCGGATAATCCACTTTTCCCAATAAATCATGAGCAATAGTTTCTGGCTTCTACCTTTTGACAGCTTTCCTCTAATTTTTTGGTGGCGCTATAATATTATCAACACTGTCACATGAGGAAATAAATTAAATCGTTGGAATACCATGCTCATTTAGCACGTACATTGTTAATATTTTCCTTCATTCAGATTCATACCATCTACAATCACGTCACCTATGTTGCCCTTCTAAATAGTTCACAGCCCAAACTGTACTTACCGATCCAGACGGACCATGATTATCACAACCACCAGCATCAATTTCTATTTAAACACCTTTAAGACACGCAATTGTCCAAAGTAAGACACTGTAATTGAATCATTTGATATTATATTTTCTACGCTACAGCAGGAAATGGTTAATATCAATCAAATAAATTATCCTACAGCTGTCCAAATTTCAAAGCGAGCCATAAGTACAAGCAATAATTAAGTATCACGTGTCAACCCTTCAAAGCCGATAACCGCCACCAAATTATCTTTCAACATAGCGATAAACTCGTCGCCCAATTTTGGAATAATCGCTTTGAATGCGCAACATGACAATATACCGTACTGTTTGGAA